>JAEEGL010888293.1_pt1 | contig 25344 bp, 14 predicted proteins | sample 9134231 | NCBI WGS metagenome assembly JAEEGL01 (sample SAMN16246548, study PRJNA631951) | gut metagenome | biome: gut microbiome; feature: rumen; material: fiber-attached | host: Bos | place: Iran: Karaj | collected 2018-10
CTCGCGCCCCAATTCCGCTTCAATGTCCGCGCGTTGTGTGTAAAATTCGTCGTTTTTTTCGCGCTTTGCTCGCGTTAAATTGGCGTTTTTGGACATTACGATTTCAGAGTAGGGGATTTTAGGAGGGGCGGGAAGCGTTTTTTAATGATGCGCTGGCGGCGGAGAAGACAAACGGAGGAAAGAGAAAACAAACCGTGCAAGCACAAGCACGTTCCCCTTTGACCGTTCCGCTCCTGCAAAAAATAAAAACCTGCCTACTTCTTCACCCCCATCGCCGCCTTACGACTTAATCTCACGCGTCCTTTCGGATCGATGTCGATGCACATGACGACCATGGTGTCGCCGACGGAACAGACATCGCCCGGGTGATTGACGCGGCAATCGGACAGTTCGGAAACGTGTACCATGCCTTCCTGTCCCGGCAGGCATTCGACGAATACGCCGAAGTCTTTGATGGATTTGACGATCGCCTGATAAACTTTACCGACTTCAATCTTCCGATCTAAGGCTAAAATTTGATCCACGACACGTTGCAGACTCGCTTTATTGCGTGCGTAAATCGTAACTTTCCCGGAACGATCTTCGGCGATATCGATTTGGCAATCGTTGGTCTCGGTTAATTGCTTGATATTCTTGCCGCCCGGACCGATCAAGGCACCGATCTTTTCGGGGTTAATCGTAACGGTCGTCACCTGCGGCGCGAACGGACTGATGTTGGCACGCGGTTTTTCGAGCGCGAACAGCATCTTCTCCAAAATTTTGGCGCGCGCACGGGAATTTTGACGAACGGCTTCCGCCATGATGTCCAACGGCAGACCGTCGATCTTTAAATCCAGCTGAAACCCCGTAATGCCTTTGGCGGTTCCGCAGATTTTAAAGTCCATGTCGCCGAAATGATCTTCGTCGCCGATGATATCCGTTAAAAGTTGATGCTTCTTTATCTTATGTGCCGCATCATATTCCGTCACCAGACCGATTGAAATGCCCGAAACGGGTGCCGAAATCGGTACGCCGGCATCCATCAGTGCCAATGTTCCGCCGCAAACGGACGCCATTGAGGTGGAGCCGTTGGAGCTCATAATATCCGATACGACGCGAACGGCATACGGAAACTCCGCCTCGGACGGAATGACCGGCAACAGCGAACGTTCCGCCAACGCGCCGTGACCGACTTCGCGCCGACCGACAAAACCGAAGCGTCCCGTCTCGCCGACCGTATAAGGCGGGAAGTTGTAATGTAAAATAAAGGACTTCGACTGCGCACCGCCCGTGAGCGCATCCAGATTTTGCGCATCGCTCCCGGCTCCCAATGTGACGCTGACCAATGCCTGCGTTTGACCGCGTTCAAACAACGCCGAACCGTGTACCGTTTTCGGCAACACGTCGACGGCGCAACCCAACGGACGAATTTCTTCCATGTTGCGTCCGTCCAAACGTTCGCCGCGCTCCAAAACCGCCGTACGGCACAATTTTTCCATGAGTGCTTCGAACGCCACGTTCAAAGCACTCGCGGCATCCGCTTCGGTTTCAAATTTTCGTTCCGCGACCGCACACGCCGCCGCCTCCTTCTTTACCGACCAAACCGCTTCATCCGCCGTCTGACGACAGGGATTGAACCATGCCGAACGTAATTTTTCGGCAAAATTCGCTTCGCACCATTCGGATAACTCCGCCGTCGCCGCATGCGGAACATAGGAGCGCTTTTGACGGTTAAAGTTTTTTGCCAACGCTTCCTGGGCATCCAAAATCGGCTGAATGGCGTTTTGGGCAAAGCGTAAAGCTTCGATGAAACGTTCCTCGGGCAACTGGTCGGCACACCCTTCAATCATCAGCGCGTCGTTGCGGTTTCCCACGTAAATTAAGTCCAAATCCGATTCAAATTGCTGATCGTTGGTCGGATTGACGATAAATTCACCGTTGATCTGCCCGATGCGCACGCAGCCGATCGGTCCGTTCCAGGGGATGTCGGAACACAACAATGCCGCCGAAGCTCCGTTCACCATCAAGACATCCGGTTCGTTTTTCTGATCCGTCGACAGCAATAAACCGATGATTTGAACTTCGTTTAAAAAGTCGCTCGGAAACAGCGGTCGCAACGGTCGGTCGCACAGACGCGAGGTGAGAATTTCCTTTTCGCTCGGTTTGCCTTCGCGCTTCACATAGCCGCCCGGGAAACGTCCCGCCGCGGAAAATTTCTCGCGATAATCGACCGTAAGCGGGAAAAAATCCTGATCGGGCGAAACTTCGCGCGCCATCACGGCACTCACGAACACAACGGTTTCACCGCAACGCACCGTCACGGCACCGTTTGCCCGTTGTGCCAACGTCCCCGATTCAAACGACATGCCCATGCCGTTGACCTCAACGCCATACTTCTGCTTCAACATCGCCGCTTCCCGCTCTTAATAACGCAGTGCCAGTTGCTCAACCAGCTTCTTATAACGTTCCAAATCGGTTCGTTTTAAATACTCCAATAACTTGCGACGCTGATTGGACAATGCCGTCAAACCGCGACGCGAATGGAAATCTTTGCGATGCACCTTCATATGCTCCGTCAGATACGCAATACGATGCGTCAACAACGCAACCTGCACCTCCGAAGACCCCGTATCGCCTTCTTTTCTGCGATACGTCTTCACGATTTCCTGCTTTTCCTCAACGGTCATGACCATATTTTGCCTTACGCTATGCCTCCGAACGTAAAAAGATTTGTTTCGTATTTCAAGAAAAAATTGAACTTTCTTTGTTAACCGGCGCGTTTCGGTCACACGTTGATCCGGTTCGGTGTCGTTTGTTTTGTCGGTATGCCTTTTAAGGACTTTGGAAACGAAAACGAAAAGTTGCAAAATATCATAAAAGAGAAGGACGTTGACCGGAAATCTTTTCTAAGCGGCACTTCGAAGTACATCGTCAACAGGCGGGAAAGGTTGGGTTTGGGCATGGGGTTTAAAAAACCGTTGCGACACGAAGGCGGAACGTCATTCCGCAGGAAACCCTTCGTCGTATTCGGAATGTTTTCCCATGATGCGAAACGTAACCGCCTGCGTACAACGACCTTGCGCCCGTTTGGAATTTTTCCCATATTGATGTGCGTGAAAACGCTTTCGGAACACATTCGCGGCTTGTGCAACGAAAAAGGCGAATTGTCCGCCACGCTTTCGGAGCTCAACGACCGCCTGAAAGAACAAAGTTTGGGTATTTTTATTATCCTGCTTGCGTTCCCGAGTGCGTTACCGATCCCCGCCGCCGGTTACAGCACGCCGTTCGGGATTGTTTTGATGTGGATCGGCTTTCTGTTCATCCGCGGGAAGCGGCAGCTTCAACTCCCGAAAAAGTGGCTCGATAAACGTTTTAAATTACCCGCAAAGATGGTTGCCGCCATCCTGAAATACGTTGTGATTTTCGAAAAAGTCGTGCATCCGAATCGCGCCGCAAAACTTTGTCGGATCCTGAATTACCGCTGGGTCGGTGTGAACATTGTCCTGCTTGCTTTCGTTATGGCATTGCCGATCCCGCTGACCAATACTATCCCCGCCGGCGTTATTTTATGGTTCGGTCTCGGGTTACTCGAAAACGACGGTTTGGTGTTGTTGGCGGCGCAGGCATGCTCGGCGGTTTTAATTGCGCTTTATGCAACGGCGGCGTTTTGGGTCGCAACCTTCGGCCTCGAAAGCTTGCAACGTATTTTACGCGCGGTGCATTTGATGTCGTAAATCATAAAAGTGATAAAATCATAAAAGTGATGGGGGAGTGCCTGCCTTTCATTTCGCAAAAAAACAGAGAAGGTTCATTCATGTCGCTTTTCAACGTCCTGTTGGATTTCATCTTCCCGCGCGACTGCTTTTACTGCAAAAAACCGCTTTGCTCCCGACAAAAAGGCTTTATCTGCGATACATGCTTCGAAAAGTTTATTTTTAACCGCGGCGTTTGTTGCCGTTGTTGCGGGCGCGCATTGATGACGGAAGCGGTGCAAAACGAAAGCAATGAAAATATCACAGAAGCAACCCGTTCCTGTGATTGTACCGATGTTACCGGAAACGTCCGTTGCCTTAACTGTACCGAACTGCAACCGTTTTTCGATAGCGGGATTTCGCTGTTTGCTTTTACCGGTGTCGGGCGCGCTTTCGTGCATACTTTAAAATATCATAACGGAACTTACCTGCGCGGAGATTTACAACGCCTCTTTTTACACGAAAAGGATCGGTTGCGGGACTTGGAAGGTGCCGTGTTTGTTCCCGTTCCGCTACATTTTTTCCGCAAGTGGAAACGCGGCTATAACCAGAGTGACCTTATTGCAAATGCGTTGGCGAAATACGTCGGCGGGCGCGTGCAACGATTATTGCGGCGCAAACGGCACACGCCGTCGCAAACGAGCTTGACGAAAGCCGAAAGAAAAGAAAACATCAAGAATGCGTTTGGTCTGTGTCGGTCTGCAAAGATCGATCGGCGGGCGACGTACGTGTTGACGGATGACGTTTTTACGACGGGTTCGACGCTCAACGAGTGCGCGCGGGTCTTGAAGGAGAACGGCGCAGCCGCTGTGCGTATTTTTACGCTGGCGCACGGATAAAATACATTAAGAACGATGGTTTGGTTTTCGAAACCCAAATACTCGACCGTAACAACTCAGAAAAAGACGGATATTCCGGCGGATCTTTGGACGCGATGTCCCGTTTCCGGCGAGATGATTTACGTCAAAACCCTGCGGGAGCACTGGATGGTGGTTCCGCAAAGCGGTTATCATTTTCCGTTGTCGGCTCCCGAGCGCATCAAACTGCTCCTGGACGAAGGTTCTTTCGAGGAAAAAGATGCCGCATTACGTTCGACGGATCCGCTTAAATTCGAAGCACTCGATACGTATGCGAACAAGCTCGAAAAAAATCGTGCCAAAACAGGTTTGACGGATGCCGTTGTCAGCGGGATCGGAACGCTCGACGGCATGAAAGTTTCTTTTGCCGTCATGGATTTTCGCTTCCTCGGTGCCAGTATGGGATCGGTCGTCGGCGAGAAGATTACGCGTTGCATCGAGCGCGGCATCGAAGAACAATGTCCCGTCGTGATTGTGTCCGCTTCGGGCGGTGCGCGCATGTATGAAGGAATTCTCAGCCTGATGCAGATGGCAAAAACCTCTGCCGCCGTTGCACGTCTTAAACAGGCGAAATTGCCGTACATTTCCGTTTTAACGAACCCGACCATGGCGGGCGTGATGGCGAGTTTTGCGTCGCTCGGGGATTTGATTGTTGCCGAACCGGGCGCGTTGATCGGATTTGCCGGACCCCGTGTGATTAAAGACACGACAAAACAGGAACTCCCGAAGGGCTTTCAAACGGCGGAGTTTTTGCTGGAACACGGGCTCATCGACCAAATCATTCCGCGCCTCGAATTGAAAGCGCGCCTGAGTTTCTTTCTGAAAGCGCTTATGTACAAAAGAGGAGTTGAGTGAGCGGCTTAGAAGGTTTTTTCGGTGGTGTTTGATTGTTCTAAACAGTTGTTGATTTGTCGGCGTTTGCGGCGGGACGTGTTTGCCTTGAAAGAGAAAAAGTGTCCCGTTTGTATTTTCAAAACGTTCGCGATGCAATTTTTCCCTTTCCCCCGAAAAAACACGAAAAAACTTGACCGTTTTTCGGTTTTCTTCTCCCATAAAATCAGCCGCAGGCGTAGTTTAATGGCAAAACTCCAGCCTTCCAAGCTGGTATTGTCGGTTCGATTCCGTCCGCCTGCACCAGCGGAGCGTCAACGACTATCGGGGATGCGTTTTGGATGGAAGCGGTGAAAATGCGGCTTTTTTGTCGATTTCGGTCAAAAACGAGTTGACGAGCGGTGCTAGAAGGCTTCCAATCGAGGTGATCGGTTTTGTTAATTAAAGGAAAGCGGGTATTTTATGAAAGTTGTTTCTTCGCTCAAATCGTTAAAGACGCGCAATGCTAAGTGTCAGGTGGTGCGCCGCAAAGGTCGCGTGTACGTGATTTGCAAAACCAATCCGCGTTACAAAGCGCGGCAGGGGTATTGAAGAACGGAGTTCTCGGAGGATTGAAGTTATGAAGAAAGGCATTCATCCGGATTATCATCCCGTTTGCTTTACGGATGTTTCGACGGGAAAGCGTTTTTTGACGTATTCGACACTGACGTCGAAGGAGAGGGAGATCGTTGACGGCGTCGAGTATTATATGGTGTTACGCGACGTGACGTCGGATTCGCATTTGGTGTACACCGGCGAGAAGCATTCGGCATCCGTTACCGGTCGGGTCGAGAAATTCCAAAACAAATTCCGTCGGGGCACGCGGAAATAATTTTTTTGCGGTCGTTCGGAACGATTTTTTTGACGCATGCGTAATTTTGCTCATCAATGTCTGGAATTGGCGCGCCTGTTACTCGGGAACACCCTGCCGTCGGTGACCGAGGAAGGCTCTGTTATCCTCGCGGAAGGTGAAACGGCGTTACCGGACGAAAGTGGGCATGCATTTAGCGCGCTTGCGGAATTTTGTCGCGCAACGCACGAAACGACACTGAACGGATCTGATTTAATCGAGACCGCCGCGCATTGTTTTTTGTATCAGTTGCGACAGCCGACGTCGCGGGAAATGTTCCTGCAAAACGCGCTTTCGCTGTCGGCGTTCGGCACCAATCGCGAGCATAATCCGATTTGGGAGAAAGCGGACGAAGAAACGCGGAAGAATTTCGAAAAGCGTCTCACGGAGCGTGCGACGGCGAATGACGGTTTTTCGAAGGTTTTGAACATCCTTCGGGCGACGGTTCGCTACAATTTCGGTTATACGCAGAAGGATGAAGTTCCGAAGCTGATTGACGAATTTTTGAACATCCTCCAACCGACGAACGGCTGGTTGGCGCGTCCCTGCGAACACGGCGTCGGCGGGTGCTTCGACGATGTGACCTTGGAAGTGTTTTTGCTTATTCGGCAGGCACTGGATGCGCATACGCACTTTTCGATGATTGAACGCAAACTGCCGGGTTTGAGGACCGCAACGGAGCGCATCCTTAAAGTGCTTCCCGACATGGTGCGTTCCGACGGTTTAGGGTGGGCGTACGGTGCCGATAGCGGTGTGTATGGACAATTATACCCGATGACGCTGTTGGTGCAGTGCTTTCGCGACGGCTGGATCCCGACGGATAAAATTTCTTTTTACGGTGATTTGTTGTGCCGCCTTTTCCAATACTTTTTCGGCACCTTTGTCGATACCGAGCGAGCGTGTTTGGTGGTTAATGACAGCGAGCGTCGCACCGCTCCGTCGCAAACGACGCGCAGCGTAACATTCGATACGATCGCCTTCCTGTGTCGTTGGGCGCGTTGGACGAGTAAATTAAAGGAAACGCTCGTTTCCTCGGAAGAAACACCGAAGACCAAAACTCGGTGGGTACTGTTCGAAAAAACGTATAATAAAGAACAGGGTTTGTTTCTTTATCGCGATGCGGATTCGGGTCTGATGGTGCAGTTGCCGCTGATCGGCAACGACGGGGAATCCGATGCGTTGGCATTTCCGCATTGTCCCGGTATTTTTGATGCGCCCGTTGGTACGTATTTGCCTGTTTTATTGCCCGAATTAACAATCAACGGCACGCAAACCTTGCCGTCGTTCTACGGGAAAAATTGTGTTTCGGGTCTCGGTTTAAAGAAAGCCGTTACATTCTCCTATGAACAGCCGGAGTTGATTTCAAAAGACGAAACGTTGCTTTCGGGCATCGGTTCCGTAAAAGTGCAGTGGAGCTTTGAAGGTTCAACGGTTTCGGCATCGTTTATTTATAAATTCAAACAACCGATCACCGTCGAGCGTCTTCGTTTTGTCATTCCTTTGTCGATGCCGCACGGCACGCATCATTCAAACACCTCTTTAATGCTTGGCGAAAACAGCCTGCAGGTATCGGTTGCGAAGGATGATTTCTGTGCTCGCTGGAGAGAAATCGAATCCGTGGTTGACAATCCCGATTACCGAACGCCGTACGGCAAAATTTGTTATCTGCAAACCCTGGAACGTTCGACGCCGTTGCACGTTAAACCGGGTAAAGAGTACTGCCTGAAACTTGAACTTAACCCCGATGTGCGCCGTATCGGCGGGGAGGGGTAGGCGGCGGATCGAAAGCGCTTTGTCTTCTGTCCAAACGTTGGCGGCGGTTCGGTCGGATTTTTTGTTTTATCCGAAGATTGGGGATATTTTTGAGGCGTTTTTTGGGGAGAACTCCAGAATGATGTTGACCCAGGGGTTGAATACCGAATGATGACGAGCAATTCGGTCGGCGTTGTTATCGCAACCGCCTTCAATTGGAAGGTTTTTTCTTGTTTTTTCAAACAAACAATAAAAACCTCAACGAGCATTTTCGTATTTTCTCCGCGCCTTTTAACATTGGCAGTCATTCCGTTTCACCATAGCCTGGAAGCGTAATTTTTTATGGACGCACAGCCACCTTTGCACTCGACGCCACCGAAGCATTTTATTCCGATGCCATTCGCCTATCACGAAACATTGGAGCTCGATATTCAAACGCTGACCAACGAAGGGCGCGGGATTGGGCGACATGATGATTGGACGGTGATGGTTCCGTTTGTTATCCCGGGCGAACGCGTTCGGGTGCGTATTTTTCGCAACCACAAAAATTATTCCGAGGCCGATTTGGTTGAAGTCTTAACGCCGTCTCCGCAACGCGTTCAACCGCGCTGTCCGTTGTTCGGACGTTGCGGCGGGTGTCAGTATCAACACATAACCTACGAGGAGCAGTTACGGTGGAAACGGCAACATGTCGCCGATTGCCTGGAACGCATCGGGAAAATACGTACGGAAGTCCAACCCGTGGTTGCGTCGGAGAAAATTTACGGTTACCGCACCAAATTGACGCCGCACTTTGAACGTTTTCGCGGGCAATGTCCCGTCGGTTTTTTGGCGAACGGCAGTCGACATACGATCGTCGATGTTCCGCAGTGCCCGATTGCGAGCGATGCCGTCAATGAAGCGCTTCCGAAGGTGCGGGAACGTATTGTGAGCGGCTCCGCGCGCAACGGAACCGCGCTTTTGCGGGATTGCGACGACGGCGTATTGACGGATTTTAATGCCTCAGGGACGGCGCATGTGCACGGATTGACGTTTCATTTTCCCGCCGGCAGTTTTTTCCAAAACAATCCTTACATTTTGGAAGCCCTCCTGTCGTATCTGGAAACTTTCTTTAAAGAGCATCCCGAGTTGGAATTTTTGGCGGATACCTACTGCGGAACGGGCGTTTTCGGTATTGCGTTGGCTTCCGTCGTGAAGCAATTCGTCGGTATTGAGATTGACGAAAAATCGGTTGCATTGGCACAAACGAATTTGAATTGCAATCACGTCATCAACGGTTCCGTCGTACACGGTAACAGTTCCGAACTTTTTAAGGAGATTACCTTCGATCCGCAAAAAACCTGCGTGTTGCTCGATCCGCCGCGCAAGGGCACCGATGAGGCGTTTCTGCAACAGTTGGCACGATTTACACCGCGGGCAGTAATTTACGTTTCCTGCGCTCCCGATACGCAGGCAAGGGATTTGCAGCGTTTTCTTGAACTCGCATCGTATAAAATTATCTGCGTGCAACCGTTCGATATGTTTCCGCAAACCAAACACGTCGAAACCGTTGCATTTTTGGTGCAAGAAGATGTATAAGTGTCGCAAAAGCCCTTGCGATACGATGCTTTTTGGTTTTAGTCAGCTTCTGAAAAGATTAGTCAGGCAGTCGCTTTTCGGTAATGCATCCAAGCGAATTTATGGAAAAAATGTAGCAGGGTTGCGTTTCCGACTTGGATGGCGTGGGAGTGATTTGCGGATTGGATTTTCCTTGTAAATGATGTTGTGTTTTGTTTAAATGTCCGTATCAAAGGAAGAACTATTCTATGAAGAAAGAATATCTGTATCAAGTGGATATACGAAAATGGATAGAAAACGGGATAGATGACGGGATTATGATTCGTGTTTCGGGCAATAAAGTTGATGAAAAGTACGATGTGTATCTTCAAAGCTATCTACTCCCGATTGATGCCGTCGAAGCGAGTATGAAAAACGAGAATATAGATCTGCATCCACATGAAATGATCCCCGGGATAATGCAGGAAAACGGAAAAAATGTGTATCATCGTTGGGGAAACGGTGACGGGATCGAACCCATTACCATTAAAAGAAATTTTTCCGATGTAGCACCGTGTTCGATTGAAGTTGCAGAAGAGTTCAGACTGTTGTTTAACCTGTATTTCAATTCACAAAAAAATGAATATATTGACGTTTCCCATGGTAAAGAAATGACTGTTGTTAAAATGAATGACGATGGATACACTACCGTACATAAAACATACTTAAAGAGATATTTAGCCGTAAAAGAAAAAGCATTGATTATTCATATTGACAGCAGATTTATTGTTTCCGATGCATCAGAGAAAGTTGAAAAGGATGAAGTAGAGTACAGAAAAAATTCTATATTTTACAAACTGAACGTCGCAAACTGGGAGCGAGTCAAATCACGTCTTTATTCCAAAAACGTTATCTATGGTTGTAGCTTGCGTGATAGCAACATATGGCCATACGAGCAGAAAGAGAAGTATGTTGATTTCATTATCGGAATAGATAAAAACGGACAAGAAATATGTCACACTTGTGATCCGGATTGCTTAAACAACAACTTTGGTGCTAACCCGACGGCACCGCATTATTTAACACCGGTTTATTTCGATAGGGCAGTTTTACAGAAGTACTATTCCAAACCGGAGGTCTATACAGTTGAGAGTGGCTATATACGATGCGGTTCACAGTGGGGTTTGGATATCGATAATGAGAATTCCGATTATGTATCGGCATATTTAGGTGATTTAGGTAGCAGTTTAAGTGAAGCCGAGCAGTATTATTGGAAAGGTTTTAATAAACCAATTGGCGGTAAATTGAGTCCCGTGAAATTCCAAAGAGATTATATGTGTGCTTTTAGCAGTTCACAGTCTCCGGATTTTGTGTTTAAAGAAACATACGAAAGGGTCAATCAAGCTTATAATCAAAAATTCGGTTGGCCGTTATTTTTGCCACTCACAGATCAAGACAAATATAATTTCAAAACTCTGCGAGTGCCAGTTTCCAATTCAGTTAAGGAATTTGACGCGCTCGTCCTTTCTTTGGTAAAAGTATTGATCGACTCTTTGAATAAAGAGAAAATCACTGCTCAATTAACCGACAATAATAAGGACGGAATAAGAGAAATATCTGCATTGGAAGCTTGGTTGAGGGAGCAAGGTGTGGAAAATTACGGCAAACATATAAAATTCTTAAGGAATCTGCAAGATTTGCGTTCAAGCGGTTCGGCGCATCGTAAAGGGAAAGGTTATCAAAAGGCAACCGAGGAACTTGATGTGAAAAATGAAAACTATACAGAATCGTTTTCCGATTTATTAAAGGGTGCTACCGGCTTTTTGGAGTTTATGGAAAACAACATTGAGAGAATGGCGTAAAAAAGTTCATCTTCACTGAAGAAATTTTGTGGATGATGCGAACGGAAGGATGATAACAAGTGTTTAATTTCTGTCCATTGTCTGGATAAAAAGATCGGAATTTTCGGAAAGCATTTTCATGGTTGATTACGGATTAAAAGATAAGGTCGCGATCGTTACGGGGGCAAACAATCCCCAAGGTATTGGGGCAACAACGGCGTTGGCGTTTGCCCGCGAGGGCGCGAAGGTGGTGCTGATTTACAAAAGAGTGCCTGCACCGTTCGATAGAAGCAGGACGGAGCAAAACGGAGCCGATCGGTACCACGCCGCCAACGCGGGGAATGCGGACATTGTGGAGCACAAACTCGAAGCAATGCATGCGGATTATCTGATTTTGGAGCGTGATATTTCCGATGAAGCGGTTGTGAAGGAACTTTATGCAACCGTTATAAAACACTTCGGCAAAGTGGACGTTTTGGTCAACAACGCGGCAACATGCGACGAGAACGGTTCGGATACCGTCGAAGTCGTGAACCGAAACGTGATCGACGATACCTTCGCGGTCAATGTTCGCGGAAGCCTCCTCATGATGCGTGAATTTGTGAAACACCGCGGGGATTACGGGAGAATTGTCAACCTTTCCACGGATGCCGCGCAGGTGTTCGCGGGTCAAATCACCTACGGGGCAAGCAAGACCGCGTTGGAAGCTTTGACACGCAGTATTGCTTTGGAAGTCGCGAAATACGGCATTACCGTAAATTGCGTGGCACCCGGACCGACGCAAACGGGATGGATCGATGCCGATTTAGAGAAGGCGGTCGTTCCGCTTATTCCCATGGGGAAACTTGTTCAACCGGAAGATATTTCGGAAACGATTCTGTTTTTGGCAAGCAAACAAGCCGCCATGCTCACCGGGCAGGTCATTAAAGTGTCCGGCGGGCACGCGCTTTGAGGTTTGATGTCTCCTGTCGCGTGAACCGTTGAGAACCTTGAGAATGTATCTGGAAACAGACCGATTGATTTTGCGTCCGTGGCGGGAATCGGATGCGGAAGAATGCTATAAATACGCCAAAGATCCGCGTATCGGTCCGATGTGCGGCTGGTCGATACATACGAGCATTGAGGACAGCCGACGGATCATACGGGAGGTACTGTCCGTTCCCGAAACGTATGCGATTGTGTTGAAAGGAACCAAATTACCGATCGGCAGTATCGATCTGCATCGCCGGGATTTGGCGGAAAGGGATGATGAAGCGGAACTCGGTTATTGGATCGGGGGTCCGTATTGGGGGCGCGGTTTCGCGCCGGAAGCCGCGCGCGAACTTCTGCGCCACGCATTTGAAGACCTCGATTTGAAACGTGTTTTGTGCGGATATTACGCAGGAAACGAACGTTCGAAGCGCATCTCGGAGAAACTCGGGTTTAGGTATCGGCGGACGATCGAAAATGCATTCGTTCCGCAAATGAACGAAACACGCAAGGAATACGTCAGCTGTCTGACGAAAGAAGAATGGCTTTCGGTACAACAACGTTCCGCTTTATACGATCGATCGTAGATCTCCCCCGACAGTCCTGTTGTAAAAATACGCTTGCTGTGTTTAAAGAGGTACTGTTTGCGTAGGACGGTTACTCAAAAGTAATTGCCGTTTTGCACAACGCTGCGTTATGTTTAAGTGGAGTGTTTTGAGCGAACAAAACAAATTTCGGCAGTAACATGAAGCATTTTCAAGCTCCCGAAGCAATCGAAGTCAAAGGCGCGCGGGTACATAATTTAAAAAACGTCGATGTTTCCGTGCCGCTCGGAAAGCTGGTCGGGATTTGCGGCGTATCGGGTTCGGGAAAATCTTCCCTTGCGCTCGGTGTTTTATACGCCGAAGGGTCGCGGCGTTATTTGGAGGCTTTATCGACTTATACGCGGCGGCGGCTGTCGCAACCGACGGAGGCACTCGTGGAAAACGTCGAAAACGTTCCGGCGGCGCTTGCGTTGCACCAACGTCCCGCGGTTCCGAGCATTCGTTCGACCTTCGGAACGACCACCGAACTTTCCAATGTGTTGCGGTTAATGTTTTCGCGGCTCGGAAGTCATGTGTGCCCGAACGGGCATCACGTCCGGCCGTCGCCGAACGTTGCGTTGATGAAGCCTTTGCAATGTCCCGAATGCGGCGCAACCTTTGAAGGACCGGGCGCGGAATCGTTTGCGTTCAATTCGGACGGTGCCTGCCCGCGTTGTACCGGAACGGGTTTTGTTCGGGAGGTCGATGACCGCTTATTGGTATCCGACGAAAACAAAACCCTGCAAGAGGGTGCCGTCGACGCCTGGAACCGCTTCGGGATTTCGTGGATGTATCTGGTAGCGGGCGAATTGGGCGTTCGCACGAATGTTCCGTTTCGGGAACTGACGGTCGAGGAAAAGAAAATTATCTACGAAGGCGAAGCGGTACAGCGTCGCGTCATGATCCCGTCGAAGAACGGCAAACTTTTCGAGTTGAACTGCACCTACCGCAATGCGCACAAGGCGATCGAGGAGGCACTGCATCGGGCGCAGTCGGAAAAGGGCGTGGAGCGCATTCACAAATATCTGTCCGTTCACACCTGTCCCGACTGCAACGGAACGCGGTTGAACGCCAAGGTTCGAAGTTCGACCTTGTGCGGGAAAACGTTGCCGGAGGTTGAGGCGATGACGCTCGATGATTTAATCGATTGGATCCCGACGATACCGCAACGCATGCCGTCGGAATTACAACAAGTCGCCGAGAGCATCATCGGGCAATTTTTAAGATACTCAAAGCGTTTAAAGGATCTGGGGCTCGGTTATCTGTCGCCGAACCGCGCCGGCAATACGCTCTCCACGGGCGAACGGCAACGGATGCAACTCGCCAAAGCGGTGCGGAACAAAACTACGGGCGTACTTTATGTGCTGGACGAGCCGTCTGTCGGTCTGCATCCGAAAAACGTCGACGGACTGACGGGCGTGATTGAAGACTTGATTGCGCACGGCAATTCCGTTGTTTTGGTCGATCACGACACGCGTATCTTGAAGCGGTGCGATTATCTGATCGAAATGGGGGAGGGGGCCGGTGAGAACGGCGGCAACGTCCTCTGTGTCGGAAGCGTGCCCGAGATCATTGCTTCTCCGAAAACGCGCATCGGACCGTTTCTGGCGACGGATAAAGCCTTTTCGGCACGAAAACTTGCAACTGCGGGCGAACTTTTTGCAAACGGTTCGCTGTATCTCGAAACAGGCGAAATTTACAACGTCAATCCGCTTCGGGTCGATATTCCCAAAGGGCGTTTGACAGCGATCACCGGCGTCAGCGGTTCGGGCAAGACGACGATGCTCCTGGAAAGTTTCATTCCCGCCGTTCGAGCCGTCGTCGCCGGCGAAAAATTGCCCGAGCATGTTCAATGTATCAAGGCGGAAGGCATTCGGCGCGTGCATCTCATCGACGCGTCGCCGATTGGTGCCAACGTGCGGTCGACCGTTGCCACTTACAGCGGTGTATCGGACAGTTTGCGCAGACTTTATGCCGTAACGCCCGATGCGCGCAAAAATGGCTTAAAATCGGAAGATTTTACGTACAATACGGGATCCTTGCGCTGTTCGACCTGCGACGGCACCGGGCAAATCTCCATGGACGTGCAATTCCTTCCCGATGTTACCGTTATCTGTCCCGATTGCCGCGGACGGCGTTACGGGAAAGATGCCGATAGAGTGCGTTACCGCGGAAAGGATAACACTTCAAACGGCGTCAGCATTGCCGATTGCATGAGCATGACCGTTCAACGGGCATCGGGCGTTTTTTCCGACGTTAAGGATATTAAGGATAAACTGCAAACGTTGTCGAATTTGGGACTGTCCTATCTGACGCTCGGCGAAGCGACCACAATGCTTTCGGGAGGTGAGGCGCAACGGTTAAAGCTGGCGGGTGAAATCGGTAAATCGCAAAACGATGCCGTGTTTGTGTTCGACGAGCCGTCCGTCGGTCTGCATCCGTTGGATGTTCGCGTGTTGATTGAAATCTTTCAGACTCTGCTGAACAGCGGGGCAACGGTCATCGTGATCGAGCACGATCTGGATGTGATCGCCAATGCCGATTATGTTATTGACCTGGATATCGATCGAAACGGTCGCGGCGGGATTGTTGCCGTCGGAACGCCGGAGGACATTCGCAATCACCCGAACAGTGTAACGGGAAGGTATTTGTAACAAAAGATATCTATAACAAAAACGCTTTCCGTTGTGTCTGCCGGCAACATTTGATGTGACCGTCGGGTATTTTCGGGCGTATCGAATGGCACTTCAACCGAAATCCCGTACCACGGCAAATCCGCGGAACGATGGAACGCTATGCTCGGAGACCGTCCGAAAACACCGAAAAGCATTCGGGAGGGAAATAAGCCGTTTCGCTTACCGTGCGTCGAAGAACCCGAAACGCTCCTTTAGGCATTCGGGCTCGCATCGGCAAACCACGTCCGCCTTTTTCATTCCCGATCTTACTTTTTTTCTGCGTCGCGAATCTCTTCCCGGGTGGTCAAAGACTTGGGTAAGTCTTCATCTTTCTTCGTCAAATCCTTGTAGACTTCCAAACGTTTTAACTGATAATCTTCCCAGTCCTTTATGGTACCTCCTTCCGTATCCCAGTCGTCGAAGCCTCGCAAAGATTTCAAAAACTCTCCGAAACGCTTCTCCAGATTCTTTCTGTCAGACACGGATCGAAACGTACTGTTCTTCTTTTCCCAATTTTCCGTAATCTTTTGATAATCCTCTTCCCCTACGTTTTGATTGGTATCTTTGTGCTTAACCGCCTTGAAGGATTTATTTTTCCACAGGATTTGATCCTTATATTTCTTCATCAGTTGTCCGAAGGTAAAATTCCACGACTCTTGCCATTCCTTCGATATCCTTATTTCGTGTTGACGTGAAGAGGTACAAAACTCGTTAGGCAACTCCATATCCGGGTAAGACAAAAAGAAACGGAGTACGGCGGCTATGACGGATGCCTTGCTATTCGTATAGAGGTTGTCATCGCTGAATTCCTGTGCCCATTTAACAAAAGGTTTAAACATTTCCCGCTCTTTTGCCGACAAAGGGAACCCGTTACACAGCCGTAACGCAAAATCGCAATCGGCACCCAGAAGAATCGAACGCGTCGGATTGAAAAGCGACTTCGGCTTTCCATTTTCCATTTCAACGATACCGACGGTACCGCTTTCGATTTCAATCCCGATTACGATCTGCCACCCGTCACCGGTTAGAGCGTCAACGGCTTCCGAGAATGCTTCCTTCAAATCTTCCCCCAATATCAACTCCGCCTCTTCCTTCAACCCCGCTTTAAGTTTTTGCAAACGACTGATCGTTTCCTTACCTTTCTTGGCATCCAGCCAGGTTTTCGAGGCGTCGGCATTCGCGGGGCGATCCAACCGCTTCGGCAAAACATACACGGCGGGAAGCGTTCCATTCGTTTCCGGCAACCATGCGAGTGTGTTTTTGAAGTTCTTGTCTTGGTCATATGTTTCGACCGCCTCCTTGAAATCGGTGTTTTTCGAAAACTCAAACCCGACGCCGCTGAAATCTTCGGAGTCAAAGAACTCCTTGAATTTCGCAGCATCCTCAAGAAGTTTCTCCGGCGTATAGACCTTTGTCATCGAAACGACATCCGGCTTCAGCTTCTTCACACATTTTCCCAACTGTTGCGTGAATTCCGTGAAATACTGCTTGGCAAATTCCGAAACTTCGGCTTGGTTGGCAAGATACCGTTCCGCCCTGCCGTTTTTCGGATCTGTCGTCTTTTTCAACTGCAATCGAGGGAATACGAGAAACGTTACCGCCGTGTTCGTTTTCGCCAGAATTCTTAAGGAGCCGGCTTTTTCGCCGTTTTCGATCTCCGTCAGTCTCGACAACGGCACCGTGAAGCTCCGCATCGGGTGTTTCAGAAACTCCTCGAGGGATACCTTCTCTCCTTCGTCGTCAAACTTTGTCAGATCCAGCTTTGAAATGTGCTTGTTTGATTTCTTCACGATATCCATGAAGGTATCGAACGGCAGTTCTTCATACTCTTTTTTCGCCTGTGAGTTGACGGATAATGCGGTGTTGTCTTTCGTATCCGCCTTAACCCACTTCACCCCTTCGGCTTGCGGTACATCGAAAGCCTTTTCGAACCCGAGCAACGCACCGGTACGCTTTTGTGGAGCATTGGCATGTTTTTTGGAACCGAAGGCACCGTCAATTTCCCGCAAGCCCCGTTCAAAACCAGAACGGAAGTTTTTCACACCGCTGTATTTAATTTCGACGACGTTTCGTTCTCCTTTTTTACCGCGCGCTTTGATGATCCAACCCGCCTGTCCCGCGGCTTCCTTTGCTTCATCGGTAAGGCAATCTTCATACGCGAGCATCGATACGCATCCGATGTGCTCCCGTTGTACACCCGTCGACTTGCCGATTGCATCCCAAAACGTCTTCTTCCCGACGATTGCATGCACGTCTTCCCACTTATGTTTCGTATCTTTAATTTTAAACGAAACCTTCGGATCTCCGATCGTGAAATCGATCCTGTCGATCGGTTCATACGGCACCAACGGTTGCCCGTTCTCACCCTTATTCTCCAAGTTGTCAAAGCCTAACACTTTGTCTCCGTTCTTAAGGTCTAAATTCTCTCTTTTCCCCGAAAATGCTTCCAGCACAGCCGCCTTTTGTTCGTCGAAAACTTCCAGGATATTCCGCAGGCTCGCGATGTTCCACAACAACCGTCGCTTTCCGCTTTCGGGCTTTGAAACCACATAATAGGAGTTCGAGCGTACCTGCAACCAACCGCCGTCATCTTTTTCTATTGCGTTGTTGGCATCCGAGACATGCCGCCAGGTGGCAATCGCTGCACCTTTTTTAAGGAACTCCAATGCGCATGCCTGAGCGCGCTGTTCCCAAATGTCCTTTGAAGCATCCGTTCCGTCTGCATAATAGCGACATACGAACCATACGTCACTTACTTTCGGCAACTGTTTAACGGCATCCTCGGTTATATACTTTCGGTGTCCGACGCTGTCTTTCGGCATGGACGAAAAATCAACGCAACAGATTTCCGGATGTTCCGCCAATGCCTCGATGAATTTTCCGAAGTCGGTTTCCGGACGTTCAAACCATTTTGTCCACTCATCCGTCCACTTTAAAACCTCCATGGACAGCCTTATTGCGTTTCTTCGTTCATTATAGCGAGTTCTGACATCTTTCAATACGTTCTCAAACGGCGGCATCGGCATACGCGGCACAAACGTTATAACCCCTTCGGGCGATACCGTTACGGATTTTTGTACGTTTGCCGCTTCGAGTGCTTCGTTGACGTCTTTTTCGAACGCTTTTGCATCAAAAGCCTCTTTCAAATCCAATGTCAGCGTGCTCCAATCCGCATTCAAACCGCCCTTTAAGAGCGTTACGACGGCTTCTTTCAACACATCCTTCATTGCGTTCTTCCACGGATTCCGGTAAAGCCCCGACTTGAACGGAAGAACGATATTCTTTATCTTTGCCGCGGGTGCTTTGCCGCCCTTTGCTTCGTTCAGACCGTTGAGTTCTTTGAAGATCTCCGGCAGTGCCTTCCCGGCGACATCTTCTTCAACAAGCGTTAACGTGCCGTTGTCCGCGCGTTCCGACAATTCCTTTTTCTTTAAGGTAATCCGTACACAATCTTTTTTGTCTTCGTCTTTTTGCGCCACAACTTTGTAACGTAAGACCGTTTGATTGATGCCTTCCGCATCACGGATCAAGTCTTCCCGTGGTATTGCATCATAATCGTCATAATCCGCTTTCGGTATCTTCACATACAATTTCCACGGACGATTGGGTTTGCCGGCTTTCGGGAGGAACGCTTCCAAATCTTCAATGAAGGTGTCTCCGTCGTAAGTGATTTCAACCTTAAGAGTCTTATCGCTTACAGTCGCCCGTTTTTCGACGTATTCGAGTACCGTGCCGAGCGGTACACGGGTGCGGGGAAACGACCACTCACTCGGGATGTAAGTAGCGTCTTTATGCCCATCAATTTTTTTCTTAACATCGCTGTTTTCGAAAAGTATTTCGGAAGCACATCCGCAGGGCAAAAACTCCAGGGTGCTTTCTCCTTTTCTCGGATTAAAAAGCTTTAAATCGCATACCTTCCCGTGCACGGCACACCCGTCGTTCCGGGAAGGAACGTAATCGGTGTTTTCGAAGACAACACTCCAACCGATCCGCCCGCCGCCGTTGCGAATAATACTCGCGAACGGATCGTAGCACCCTGTAAGTCCTTTACGCATATCGACATCCGAAGCTGCGGTCAATGCGTTCGTTGCGGACGACGGTGCGCTTGCCGCAAAAAGGATCGGCAAAAACCCGTCCGTTTGATCCGTCAGCGCTTTGTCGACCCTGAGGTTCACATCCTTTTGCAGATGCTCCGTCCAAAAATCATACATCGCTTTGTTGACGAAAAGAAGACTCCGATCGCCGCAGGGAATCATGTAACGCTATACGCCGTTTTCGCCGTTTAACGCGGTCAAGCCCGACATGTCAACGGACTTCTCGAACACCGCGACCCAACCCGTGCGTCCCGTCGGGCTTTTGAGAACCGACGCAACCGCTTCCTTTAACTCGTCGGGGTTCGGTTGTTGCTTTATGTCGTACAATACCTTGACCGAACATTCCGTGAGGTTTGCGTATTGCAATACACTCTTTATCGAAAGCCCGTCCCAGGCTGACGGCACGAAGTTAAAGCTGTCTCCGTTTATTTCGCCGATAAAGAAATCCTTGGCAGGAACACTTGTCACAATCAGCCGGTAGTACTCCCAATCATTTCCTTTCTCAATCTTCAATATACGCTTTCTGTCGTCATTCAGACTGTCTTTCTTCAAAGCAGACTTGAAGTTATCGAATCCCTGCTTGCTTCTATTGAAATCTATCTTTATCTTCCAATCGTTTCGCTGAACCGATACTTCCTTACAAAATGTTTCGATTCCGGACTGTAACAACTTCAATGCGCCCTCACCGACCTCTCGGACGTTGAATACCAACTCGGTCACTTTGGAATTCGGATCGTCCGCCGCTTGCAGAACCGACACCGGATCCAATTGCCAATACGCCTGCAGAACCGCATACGAACCGTTCGTTTCCTTAAATTTATCTTTCAAAATTTGCAATATCTTTTCGGAAACTTCTTTTTTGGCAGCGGCAGGATAGAACATGACACCAAGCGTGTTCGTTGTGCCCGGAGTGACATCCACGGCAAAACCCTTCGTTATGCACTTGATCAGATCATCTACCCCGGCGTTCGGACAGTTGCGGAATTCCAAAGACCAGGCTCGATTGACGCCGCTCGTCAGAATCTCCTTTATAATCTTTTTCGCGACATCCTTGTTGAAATCTTTCACACGCAGGTTCCCTTTTGCATTCGACTTGTTCAGTTGCGTACAAAGTGCCCGAAGCGTCTCTTCGTCCGCATCCGACGTCGGCACTTTATAAACCTTATTCCCGTTCGTATTCCTCTTTATTTCGTCAAGTAACGCTTTCCGATGCATTTCCAAAAACGCCTTACGGGATACGATAAGACAACGCTTTTCGTTTCCGTCTTCGGATTTAATACAAAAACGCGTTCGTTTGCCGTCATTGCCCAGTTCGCGAAGGAGCATCTCAATAACGCCGGTGTCCTCGCTTGTAACGCTGACAGACCTGTCTTCAGGTATCTTGCAAAGCATTCCCTTTGCGGCGCCCAGAAATATCTTTTGATAAATTTCAAATAATGCTTCTTTCGGAACAATCAATTCCTTCAAGCCGTTTCCGATGGATTCTTTCAATAAAGTGCCGAGACCGCTGTAGGGATCGTTGTGAATATCTGCCGCCGCAAAAGCCAGCTTCTTGGTTTTTTGAACCGTATCCAAAAGGTAATGCGATCGGCTTTTCAGAATGACGGATTGCACAATACCGTTTCTGACTTTGTACGAAATTCGATCTTTGTACTCCGGGTGAGCCCCCAGATACTCCCCAGTCGATCGCTCGGGTATCTCTACTTCCCTGCCAAACTCAATCTCCAAATCATTTGCACGCTCAGAACGCGGTTGACTCGCATAAGACCCAATCGCATCCAGCAGAGTCCCAATGTTCGGATCCGTGCGGAACCGGAAACCGTCGTATCCTGTTTCCATTTTCCTTTTCACAAGATCCGAAAAGAAAAATCGAGCCGCTTCCCAATCGTATTCCGTGATGTTTCTTTGACCGTCTCTCGCAATGCGAACCAACATTTCCGCTTTTTTCCGGAGTAGCCAATCCTCTCTTTTAACAAAGGTGATTGTTCTATTTTCCAAATCGCAAAGGCAACCGAAGTTTCCGTATTTGCCCGCCATCGCATCCTGTTCAAATGTTTGCGGGAAAAAGTCTTTATCGTCCTCCTTTTCGGGTATCAATTTGACGGAACGATGCATCAATTTTCGCCCGTCTTCCGTCTTTGAACCGCAGTACGCCCGTGCCCATGCGATCAGAGCATTTTGCAAAGGATGGTTTTCGCGCCACGAAACGGTTACCGTCCCCTCCGCCGGATTTTTTTCAAGCGCATCGAAAATCTCCTTTACGGTTGCTCTGCAAAAATCTTCTTCCGAAAGTTTTATGTCCGCATCGGTGGCGGTTGCGATTGCCTGCAACAGCGCGTTTTTCTTATCGAACAGCGCCTTTGCCTTGTTATCGGCAACGGCCTTATTTCCCGGAAGCGTCAAATCGGCTCCCGGCAGGAACCAAATATCGTTGTGTGTATTTTTATACAAGGCGCGTATGCCGCTTCTTCCTTTGTTCCTAAAATCGTTGAGGCAGTCTCTCGACCTCAACTCCTTAACCAGAACGTCAATACCGCGTTCCGACAATGCCGGAATAAGCCTGTCACCGAATTCCCTGTCGTAGTCCACGGTACTTAAATCGACACAGACGCGCGCGCGGTTTTGTTCTTTGGCGGCTTCCGCAATCCTGTCCGCAAATACCTCGCATCCCGTTGCATCATCTTTTTCTGCCGCGAACTGGGCGTATTTGAACAGGTACCATGCGTATGCATTCCAAACCAACCGGATACCCTCCCAATCGTTTTGCGTTTTTTCTGTCTCAATTTTCTCTTTGATGAATCGAATACCGACCGATTGCGGAAGGACGGAAAACCCAAGAAAACCGTCTTTGTCATCCGTTTTCTCCCGCACAAACAGCTTGGCGTCTTGGAAATCGGCTTCGCGAGCCTTCGGAATCCAAAGTTTCGCCCTTCCGAGGAGTCCGAAATGCTTTAATGTCTTCCTTATTTTGAAAGAGCTTCTCAAACGTTTGCGCATTGAGCGGAGCTTCAAAAAACTTGATTGAGGTTAGCTCCTCGCGCTCGCTCAAAAGCAATATAAAGACTTCGGCGGAACAGTTTTTAAGAAGCATGTTCAATTTATCTTTAGTGAAATACGCACTGCCGAAACTGACCGAGACGCAACCATGTAACCGTTCGCGAGACAATTTCGAGCAATGCGTATCATCCCGCGCTTTTATTTCCTCGTCCGTCCGCTTGACACAATCCAACCACTTATTTTTCCTCCGAAGTCTCGCCGGCGGTGACCTTCAGAGACCGACTTTCCGTCGCTTTCTTGAAAGACGGCGATACCCGAAACGCAATCCCAGGATAGTCCTTGGTTACGTACGCAAAGAAACTGCAATGATCATAGTATGTTTCAAAAATGAGGTCTTCTAACCCGCGGCAATCGATCGTTTTCACAACTTTATCGCCATACACCCATGTGTCGTCTTGTTTCTTGATATACTTCAAAAGCAGGTTGTAAAAATGTGCCTTCTGATGTTCCGCTTTCTTCAAATCCTCGACCAATCGGGTTTCCTTCGACCAGTCGAGAACACCGTCTTCCGTCATGTTCGGTGTGTACAGCTTTTTATCTTTCCACCGATCGATACGTTCTTGGACGGTTTCAAACTTGAAGCTTCCGTCGCTCCGTTTGACAAGATACCGATGTTCCGTTCCGAACATTTGATTCAATGCCTTTAATTCATCGTCTGCGGGAGCCGCCCATTGCAGTGTCATTTGATAATCATCATCCGTCGCGGAGAGTTCCTTTAACGCATCCGCCTGTTGTGCTCCGTAGGTTCGAAACGACGGAAACTTCACGCTTGAGGGTTTGATGCCCGTGAATACCGCCTTGGTGAAACCCGTCGGGTTGCATTCGAACAGAACGCGCGCCAACATGCGATTCTCGGCGTCCTCTACGCCATACCGAACCCACGATTCGCCCGTCAGATCAAGCTCACCGATGAACGTATCCTTAAACTCTTCCGTGTCGTCATTTTTCCGATATCCCAGCACGTCAAACAACGCCTTCCGACCTTTGGCGGTAAAGGCTTTGTAATGCGATACATTTGCACCGTCATCGCTGTCGACAAAACGCGGTTCCATGTAAATGCACACAATCCGTTTTGCCGCTTCTTTCGTGAAAAGGCTTTCAAAAAACGCCGTTCCGTCCGAAAGTTGCGTTCCATCGCGGAAATAAAGGCTTATCAGCGGCTCATCAAGACCGTCCTGAACCAACAACATCGTCTTGTCGCATGCTTTTGCAAACCACCTGAAATCATCGGGAAGGAGGCTTTTATCGTAAGTCGTACTTGCTCCCGCAGCGGAGATGCGTTTTTTGGAAGCCTCCGCGGTGAAATTTCTCTTCAATTCGTCCCGTACATTTTCCGAAAACTTGAGCAATTCTTTCTCCTTTGGGGTTATCGCCGCACCCTTGCCCTTCAAATCGTTAATGCGCGCGATACAGGCATTAAACTTCTCTGCATCTTCTTCAAAAAACTCAAACTCCTCTCCGTTCTCTCCCGTTGTTTTAAATATGACAGCAGGGAGTTTCTTTTCTGCGCCCTTACGCAAACCGCTTATTTCCTGCGCCGTCCATTTCCTGTCCGGCGATTCGTCCGCATCCGATCCGTCGATCAGAGCACTCCCCTGCAGAACGGATATAACGCCGCAGTCACCGTTGCCGTTGTTTTTCAGGAAGTTCGAATTATCGCGACAGATGTCCTCAAAGATACTCTTTCGATCCAAAAGCGATACCTCGGGGAATTTCCCTTCCTGACGGTAGTATGCGATGCATTTCCATACGCGCGAAGCAAACGCCTTGGTCATCACCCGATCTTTGTTTTCTTCTTTCAGAACCGGATTTATCTTTCCGAGAAGTGCCTGTTCGAACGCCTTCCCGTTGTTCTTCAGCAGATCTTTTGCCGCCTTCGAATGCATCTGCTTGAATGCTTCGTTCGTCCACAATACGTCTCCCCTGTGTACCTCCACGGCGTTCTCCAAGCCGTTGCGTCGGCAATATCCCGACAACAGGCGCTTAAAGCAGGTGCGCATATCCTCGCCGGGTTTCGTTTCCGGTTCCGTTTCGATATTCGCGGGGACTTCCTTAAAATTCGAGGGATCGAGCCCCGAAACGATTGTCTCAATCGCTTTCAGACAGTCCGCGATTCGTTGTTCGACCGCCTCCGGCGACAACAGTCCCTCCTCATTGTCCTCCTCCAAATCTTTCCTGTCCTCTTTCTTTTGCCCGAACATTCTTTCCAACTCAGGAGCCTTTGCGTCGAAGGAACCGCTTCTGTTTCGCGACGGCGATACCGGTTTCTCAAATTCCGACGAAATCTCTTGATATTTCTTTCCTTTCTCTTCCGCTTCTTTTTTTGCCTTTTTTGCCTTTTCTTCCTCTTTTTTCCGAATTTCCCGGACTTCTTTCAGTATCTGCTCCTGCTTCTCGGACATTGTTCCGTCGTCCTGCAGGACAAAGACGCACGCAAACGTTCTGCCGTCCATGGCGATTGACGTCGTCACGGAGAAACGTTTTTTATCCTTTTCGGCTTCTTCCGCGCTTTTTTCGTCGGTAATAAA
>JAEEGL012918542.1_pt1 | contig 25344 bp, 13 predicted proteins | sample 9134231 | NCBI WGS metagenome assembly JAEEGL01 (sample SAMN16246548, study PRJNA631951) | gut metagenome | biome: gut microbiome; feature: rumen; material: fiber-attached | host: Bos | place: Iran: Karaj | collected 2018-10
CTAGTGTCCTCGTCCCAACTGCAAAATTTCCTCTTGCTTGCAATGCCAACCTTCTTGTCCCATGCCTTGAGCATCATCAGCGCCATTTTTCCTAATGCAGAGAAATTAATCGCAGCATTGTCCGTCTTCCTTGTATAGTCTGCCCTGGAAACAAAGTGTTTCCATTGTTGGAACAACAGTGAAACAATATTTCTTTGAGGTCAAAATAGATGACATTTTTTTCCTTCTTTCTGCCTCACGACCGATTTTGATTTATGACAGATTTATGAAGATTTATGTCCTTTACAACTTTCCGAAAAAAAACGAGTGATTGCTTCCTTGGTTCAGAAAATTTTACTACTTTTGTAGCGCAGAACCTGACCGCCTGCACGATGATACAGGAAAGCCCTGCTGATTAACTATAAATTTGAGGAAAACTTGGACTATCATATTATTGCAAGTGAGGTGGTAATGGAAGGGAAAGCGACAACAAATGATTGACAAGTTCTTTAAACATACAAACGAGACTATCTGGGATTTCCTGCAGGAAATCGGAAAGAGCAAGGAGGTGTTCTCAACATTTTCAGGCATGGAAATGGATGGTTATAGAGTCATCTTCTATGCTACATCTACAGAGATCGTGTTGGTATGCATAGATACTGTGGATGAGGGAACAGTGGAATATGCGGATAAAGGACTTTATTCCAAGATGAAGGATGAAAGGACATATAAATTCTTCCGTAAAGTTCTTCCTGATGGCAAAACAAGTGAAAATCCTAATGACTGGAGGCTTAGTCCCGCTTGGGAATTATATGAGCATGCTAAGATAATGCGTAGATTCTTGGCATTATCCTGTCAGTTTAGTTTGGTTCCCGCTATTCATTTGATGTTTCTGACAAGTTCTCGAATAGTCAACTATCCAAAGGTTGTCAGATCATGGCAACAGAATCAATTTGGTTTTTCTGTCCTGCAGAATTTGCCCGGTTTGAGAGATTGGGATTATTGTGACATCCCTGTTAATAGGAATTTAGGGTTAGAAGGTTCGGAGTATTGGACAAAATGGCAAACGTATCTTAGGAACAGAGGTCATTTTGATGGGGAAGATTATCGCTATGACGACTGGCCACGCCCCACGGATAAAAGATATAGTTGGAAAGGAGAAAAAGGGCATCTGATTTCTGATGAGTTTAAAAACAAGGTGTAAAACATGCCATTTTATAGAACATATGTTCATAGGCCCACGAACATATGTTCATTTTTTGACCTCATTTTATCGTTGTTTCAGAAAATTTTAACTACTTTTGTAGCGCAGAACATTGCCGTCTGCACAATGACTAAAAACGGGAAATAATATGCTACATCACATTGACCTCGCATTCAGAGAACGACTGACTCCGCGTACTGCAACAAAGTACATCGTTATTCATCATACAAAGGTAAAAGGCCGGCATGATGTCAGGGAGATACACCAGTGGCACCTGAACAGGGAAACCAAGGGACAGAAATGGGCAGGGATAGCCTACCACTATTATATTAACAAGGATGGTGAGATATTCGTGGGCCGTCCCCGCAACACCATTGGGGCACATACCAATGGCTATAACAGCGTGTCCGTAGGCGTTTGTTTCGAAGGAGATTTCGATGAGGAGAAAATGAGTGAGAAGCAACTGGAAGCATCTGTGATGCTGATCAGCGCCTTAAGTCTGGGCTATCACAATGCCGCCATCAGAGGACACAGGAATTTCAACACCGCGAAGACCTGTCCTGGACGCCTGTTCCCCATGAAGGAACTGCTCAGCAGAATACAGATGCAGAAGAAGAGACTTATCCGTCTCTACGGAGATCCTGCAACAGTGGATTATGGCTTTTTGCTAAAAGGATTATAATAGTAGCCTAAGGCTAAGAATTAAGAATTTAGATTTTAGAATTTAGAGTGGTCGGCTTTGCCGATTAAGAATTAGGAATTAAAAACGTAGGACAAAAGGATAGTTGTTAGACTCAGAAAAGCAGGGCTAAAAGTGAGGTGATGTAAAATTTTTCATGGATTTTCTTTCGTTATTCAGAATATTTTCCTATTTTTGCAGACTGAAACCTAAAACAAGTATTGCCTATTATGGAAAAGACGAACACTTCGTATGACGTTTTTATAAGTTATTCCCGTAAAGACAGAAAAATAGCGGAAGGAGCCTGTGGTTATCTGGAAAGTCACAAAATTCGTTGTTTTATAGATTATCGCGACATACCCAAAGGTGAGGACTGGCCAAAAGTTATCTCACAAGCGTTACGCAGCAGCCGACTGCTGCTTGCCGTCTTCTCGCAGAACTTCAATGTTTCTGAGCAGACAGACAGCGAGATTACTATTGCGGCTAAAAGACACATCCCCATACTGACATTCAAGATAACCGACGATGAGTTTGACGGAGCCAAAGAATATTTCCTTTCAAAGTCAAACTGGATTGACGCTTTTCCTGAACCGGAGAAACAATTCGGTGAATTGATGAAGAGCGTTCAGATCCTGCTGGGTATCAAGGGCGTTCCACAGTTTGAGCCAACAGTTTCCATCCCCAAGGTCGAGAAACGCGAACTGAGCGATGCAGAGCAATTGCTTCAGAATGGCCTGGACTTGAAAGAAGGCCGGAATGGCGTGCAGAGAGATATCGTGAAGAGTACATTCTTCATTCGTAAGGCGGCCATGCTGGGAGTTCCTGAAGCAGAATACTGGCTGGGCCTCGCCTATCGCCACGGTGACGGCCTGCCACAGAGTTGGGAGTCAGCCTTCCAGTGGATGACAAAATCAGCAGAACACGGCTGTGCAAAGGGTATGGAAGGCCTGGCCATGTTCTATCAGTATGGCATCACGGTAGAACAAAACATCATGAAGGCCCTGGAACTCTACACAAAAGCCGCTGAACTTGGCAACTACAAGGCCATGTTTTACCTGGGCGATGTCTACCATGATGGTGGACTTGGCGTGCAAGACGAAGAGCGTTCAAAAACATGCTACAGCCAGGCTTTTGAGATTATCTACGAGAAAGCGGTTCTTGACGATGATGCCGAGGCACAGGAGATGCTGGCAAACTGCTATTGGGATGGCAAAGGCACCCTGCAGGACTATCCGATGACGATAGAATGGCTGACGCGTGCTGCGGAGAAGAAATATGCAAAGGCCCTTAACTCACTTGGCATTTGCTATTCAATAGGTATTGGTGTGCCCAAAAATGACACCCGCGCCCACGAACTGCAATTGGAGGCTGCTGAACTGGGACACAGTTTTGCACAAAACAATATTGTAGGAGACTTTGAAAACGGCATCGGTACAGAAAAGGATATGGAGAAAGCACTCTACTGGCAACAACTGGCTGCCAACAAAGGCAATCTGAGCGCCCAGTTTTGTATCAGTCTGCGGTATCAGTTAGGCGACGGCTTGACTCAGGATGACCGTCAAGCCCTTCTTTGGCGTGAACGAGCCGTAAGAGGCGGTTCACTGGAGGCCATGGTCAGTTTAGGTATCAGTTACGAGAATGGCGAAATAGGCCTTGAACCTGATGACGCCAAAGCATTCGCCCTTTACAAAAAGGCAGCCATGCAGGACAACGTATTAGCCTATAGTATGCTTGCCCATTGCTATTATACCGGAAAGGGCGTGCAACAGAACTACACAGAGGCCGTCAGATGGTATCAGAAACTGGCGGACATCGTGGTTGACATGGAAAAACGTGGGGAATTCTTCTTTGACACCAAGATAGGAATTGGCGGCAGGAGCACCTGCAGTCTGGAGTCCTACAATGAGACATTTGGAGAAGCCGTCTATTGGCTGGCCTATTGTTACCAAAATGGCTATGGTGTGGAGAAGAATGACAATGAGGCTCGCAAATGGTATACGCTTTCCGCTAAACTTGGCGACAAAGACGCGATGCAGGAAGTGGCGCGTCTCTATGACAACGGCGAAGGCGTGGAACAAGACATGTCGAAAGGCTTCGAATGGTATCTCAAGGCTGCTGAGAAAGGTGACGACCACGCTCAATTCTGTACAGGATACGACTATGAGCACGGTGAAGGCGTGGAGCAGAACTACGAGGAAGCCGTCAAGTGGTATCAGAAGGCCATCGAGCAAAACAACGCCAAGGCAATGGTTGCACTTGCAAGTCTCTACGATAACGGCAAAGGGGTGCCTCAAGACAACAAGAAGGCATTTGAACTCTATCTGAAGGCAGCACAGTTAGGACATGCTCATGGTCAGTTCTGCGCTGGCTTTGACTACGAGAATGGCGAAGGCGTGGAGCAGAACTATGCAGAAGCCATTGCCTGGTATGAGAAAGCCATAGAGAGTGGCCATCTGAATGCGATGTGCCATCTGGCCTATCTCTATAAGAGAGGTGAAGGTACGGCTCAGGATCTCAAGAAGAGTTTCGAACTGTATGAGCAGGCAGCAAATGGTGGCAGTGAAATTGGACAATACCATGTTGGTTTAGCCTATCTTTACGGCAAGGGTGTAGAGCGGAACTCGGCCGAAGCCATCAGTTGGCTTGAGAAAGCGGCTGGGCAAAACCATACCCAGGCCATGATATCATTGGGCGAACTGTATGAGTCGGACGATGTGGAAGAGAAAGATCTTCAGAAGAGTTTTGACTGGTATGTCAAGGCCGCTGAGTTGGACGATGCCTATGCCCAGTATTGCGTCGGTTTTGACTATATGCGAGGGATTGGCGTAGAACAAGACTATGACAAGGGAAGGGAGTGGCTTGAAAAGGCTGCCAAGCAGAATGATTGTAGTGCCATTGCCGAACTGGCATCAATGTATTCCAATGGTACCGGTGTCGAAAAAGATGCACAGAAGGCATTTGAGTTGCGTCAGAAGGCTGCTAGTGCCGGACATCTTCGTTCACAGTATTTCCTTGGCATGAACTATGAAGAAGGTAATGGCGTTGGACAAGATTACGAAAAGGCTGTGGAATGGTACAGAAAGGCTGCGGAAAGCGGCTATGCCGACGCCATGGTTGCTCTGGCACAGTGCTATGATGAGGGTCGTGGCATCGGTCAGGATCCGTCGGAAGGCTTTACATGGTATTTGCGCGCAGCAGAACAAGGAAAGCCTCATGCCCAGTATTGTGTGGGCTATGACTATCTGAATGGAGAAGGTGTTGAACAGAATCCAGAAAAAGCAGCATATTGGTATCAGGTGGCTGCAGACCAGAACTACAAAAAGGCCATAACAGCCCTAGCACGCCTGTATGAACAAGGTGCGGGTGTAGAGGCCGATGCTGACAAGGCATTCGAACTCTATATGAAGGCTGCTGGATTAGGCGACGCACATGCCCAGTTCTGTATTGGCTATAACTATGATCACGGCGAAGGCGTGGAGCAGAACTATGAAGAAGCCTACCGCTGGTACGAACAGGCAGCCGAACAAGGTCATTCAAAGGCCATGGCTGCATTGGCAAATCTCTACGATAACGGCAAGGGTGTGGAGAAAGATGTCAAAAAGGCTTTTGACTGGTACCTGAAAGCAGCCGACGAAGGACATATACATGCCCAGTTCTGTGTGGGATATGATTACGAACATGGCGAAGGCGTGGAGCAGAACCTAAGAAAGGCTGCAGAATGGTATCTGAAAGCAGCAGAGCAAGACCATGTTGGTGCCATCAAGGCCATTGCCCGTCTCTATGACAACGGCCAAGGTGTGGTAAAAGACGAGAAGAAGGCGTTTCTATGGTACTCCAAGGCTGCAGAGATGGGAGATCCTCATGCACAATTCTGCGTCGGCTACGACTATGAAAACGGTGAGGGTGCCGACCAGGACTATGGTAAGGCTTTAAAATGGTATATGAAGGCTGCGGACCAGGGATATGTCCGTGCGATAGCCAATGCTGCAGGTATGTATCTTTCAGGACAAGGGACATCGGTCGATGTACAGAAGGCCTTCAACATGTATCTGAAAGCAGCAGAGCAAGGACACGCCTATTCAAAATATGTCGTAGGCAAGTTCTATGCCGGCCTTGCACCGGATGTTGTTCAGAAAAATGTCAATAAGGCTGCTTATTGGCTGAAACAAGTTCGTGACCAGTATGAAGATGCAAATGCGACACTGAATAAACTCGGCGTTGGCTAGTTTTAGTGAGGTGATGTGAAATTTTTTCTTTGTTTTTCTTTTGTTATTCGGAATAATTTCCTATTTTTGCAGACTGAAACCTAAAATACCTGAAACTGAAAACAATGAGGGGAATAAGACTGACAGCCATCTTGATGGCGATGCTGATATGCGGACTTGTGGGGGCGATGGCCCAGAGCAAGGTGAAACGCAGCAACTATATCTATATCTTCGACTGCACCAAGTCGATGATCCGCTACAACATCCTGGACCGCACGCTGCAGTTTGTGCACGATGACATCAGCGAGCGCAGCCCAGGCAACGAGATCACGGTGGTGCTGTTCCAAGGACAACCGTTGGAGACGATGCACTTCATGCGCGAAGACTTCAACGATAGCAAATGGGCAGAGATAGACAAACTGGTGCGCGGACATGCCGATGTCGTGACCAACACGAACATTGTGAGTGCCTGGGAGCGCGGCCTCGACTTCATAGACGAGGGTAAATACAACTACATCTACCTGATGACCGACGGTGAGGACAACGCCCACGGCGGCAGAGGCACGGCAGAGGTATGCCGGCTGATCCGAGAGTGGTGCGGCAAGTTCCGCGACTCGAGGGCCTACTACGTGGAACTCTACGACGGTGCCATCAACGACGAGATCAAGCGGGCCATCGAGGAGAGTTGCAACATCACCGCCATACGCAGCGACTACCACGACCACTTCATGTCGTTCGACAAACAGGAGATAACCGTCAACACCCGCGAACTGAACCAGACGGTGAGGTTGCACAGCGACTGGTCGAGGGAGACACCGCTAAGCGTACAGAGCAATGACCCCTACTTCACCGTAACCGTGGAGGGTGACAAATTGCTGGAGGGCGGCGTGGCCGACTTCCGTGTGTCGCCACTGGTGAGCCTGCAAGACTTCAGCGACAGTATAGAGCATGCACCAGAGTACCGCTTCACCGTCACGCTGACCACCTCGCGCCAGGACCTGGGCATCCAGAATCCCGTGATGGAGGTGGTGGTCATCAACAAGCCGGAACGCATCCTCTCCACACCCGTGACCGATGGTGCCGACCTGGGCTGCGCCCACTACTACCCGTCGTTCCTCTTCTGGGGCGAGTCGGAACTGGACACGCTGACACTCGACCTGAAGATGGTGTTCAATGAAGATGCCAAACGGCAGGGCGCCATGCTCAAGATGCAGGTAACCTCAGACCTGGAGGGCAACGGCTACACCCTGTTATATAACGGTCAGGTACAGGAGGACAAGACATTCACCGTCAGCAAGGACGATGCGACGAGCCTGCTGCAGATCGTGTTTAACCGCGATGCACAGGATGGTGACCGCAACTTCGTGGTGAAGACGGTGGAAGGCATCCAGTTGGACCGCGTCAACCAGTCGGTACCACAGGAGTACATACTGACGCTGGAGGCCGAATACGACATCGACTGGAATCCGCTGCAGACCATCATCTTCTGGGCCGTCATCGTGTTCATTGGCCTGCTGGTGCTCTGGTTCTGCATGATAAAGCCCGTGGCCTATCCCAAGTTCAGGGGCGTGAACCGCCTGACACTGACCAACGAGCGCGAAGCCTACTACCAGACGGTGCCAGCCAAGGGCTACCGCGAAATCGTGCTCTGCAACAAGGCAGAGAAGCAGGGGTGGATAGACAAGACTTTCAGAGGCAAGAAACGCTATGAGGTGGACGAGCGCTGGGATCACCCCGTGGTCATCTCACCCAATGGCAAGGGCATCCGCGTCAATGCCGGTGCCAACTACCTGCTGGACAAGTTCACCTGCGATGCTGGCGACTATCTGGAGATAGAGAGCCTGAGCAGGAACTCGAAGGTAACAATGGAGGTGAATTAAAAGGTGAAAAAGGTAAAAGAATTAAGAATTAAAAATATTTACTACTATGGCTACAAACATTAGAAGGAGTTTATTTATTGGTATTGGCGGAACAGGTATCAACGCCATTCTGAATACCAAAAAGATGTTTTTGGACACCTATGGCGAAGTGCCACCGATGGTGGGATTCCTGGGTATAGACACAGACAAGGGAGAGTTTGAGAAGCAGAAGGTGATGACACGCAAAGGCAAGAGGGTGATGCTCGATGCTGACGAGCAGGTGTCGATCAGCGTGCTCGACCCGTTCTCATTGTTTGAGAGAAACAAGAACTACCTGAACTGGTTCCCCAACGAGAACGCATCGGCTATGGTCACCATGACCGAGGGTGCAGGCCAGGTGAGGAGCAACGGACGCTTCGCCTTCTGGGTCAATCATGAGAATGTGCGCATCAGCATCCAGAACAAGTTGTCGGACATCACCCGTCTGGAGCATATCGACAACGAAGCCTACAAGGTGGTGGGCAACAACACGCCCGTCATCCACATGATCTTCTCCATCTGCGGTGGCACTGGCTGTGGCTCGTTCCTGAGCGTAGCCTATCTCATACGTGAACATTTCCCTGGACACGAACTGAACGGTTATGCCGTGATGCCAGGCGTGTTTATCTCGCAGGTAGAGGCCAAGGTGCCCAATGCCCGCCCCAACGCTTTCGGTTCCATCGTCGACATCGACTGGCTGATGTGTCGCAATGTGAGCACAGAGAAAATAGAGTTGGAGAATCTGAACGCCAGGTTCCAAACCAACATGCCGCCATTTGACACCGTCAAACTCATTGACAACACGAATGCCACCAAGGATTGCGTCAGCAAGATTGACGATCTCTGCGCTATGATAGGCCTCTCGCTGGCCACACTCTCAGGCGACACGTCGGCTGGAGTCAACAGCGACCTGAACAACCTGAAGGTGAGGATGTACTCACGCAACTACGACATCGGCAACAAGGTGGCATGGGCCTCCGGCATGGGTATGTGCGAGATTACCGTCAATGGCAACGAACTGGGTGCCCTCTATGCCCTGAAGGCCGCCCAGCAGATCATAGACACCCTGCAGACAAGCAAGGGTGACGCTACGAAGGCAGCCACCCAGTGGATCAATGACATGGAGATACGCGAGAACGAAGGCTACGACCAAGTGACAGACTACATGCTGCCGAAGGCACCACGCCAGTCGATGCCGGAGATCCTGAACGTGAAGTCGCCCAAGGGTGAAGCCAGTGACTGGCTGAACAGGGTGGCCTATGAGGCTACCGACGTGAAAGACTATCCGACGAAGGTGGCAGAACTGTCGGAAAAGGTCAGTGCCAGCCTCAACGAACTGGTAGACCAGTATCTGCAGCGGAACGGTGTGAAGTCTACCGAAAACCTGCTGATAGCCGTTCAGGAGCAGATCAACGCCTGCAATAATGAGATGACCGAGGAACTGAGCAGCCATAAGGAAAAGGTGGCTTCGCTCGACGGTGCACTGGCTGCCGCTGAGAGCACACTGGCCAACTACGACCATGCCTGGTACTCTCTCTCGAAGAACCTGACCGAGGAATACAAGAACAACGTGAACAGTGCTGCCCGCAACGTGGCCATCAACCACCGTGAGATTGTGCGTCGCGAGGCTGCCATCAATTTCTACAGCAAACTGCTGGCACAGTTGACCACCCTGCTCAACACCGTGAAAGACATCGCAGACCGTCTGAATGCCCTGCACGCGAAGTTCGAGAAGCAGAAGGCTGCCGTCCTGTATGGTGTCGAGGCCAAGAAGCCGCTATTCCAGATAGACCTGACCGAGAACTATGTAGACCGCATCCAGGTGACCAACGATAGCCTCACCTCCTACTTCCTCGGCAAGAACAATGTGCTGGCAATGGCCAAGAAGACAGAGCAGGAACTGGAGGATATCTTCATCGAATACACCACGGCCCTCGACGAAGCACAGCAATGGGCATCGATCACCATCGACCAGGTGTACAAGGATCTGTCGCCCGCCAATCAGACACGCATCCTGACGGAGGCTGTGCAGAAGAGTTCACCCCTGCTCAACTTCAACATCCAGAGTCAGGGCATCGTGCCGAAGATGCAGCCCGACGACACATTCGTAGTGGGTGTCTACGACCAGAGCCACTCCCCCATCTCGGCTGAAGCCATCACCAAGTTGCTGAAAGACCAGAGTTCGAAGCCTGAGTTCTGCAGCACAGGCTCCAAGACTTCGATTATCATCTACCGTATGGTGGGTCCCGTGCCGCCCTGTGTGCTACAAGACATCGATATCTGCCGCAAGAAGGCCGAAGAGGCATCATGGAACATCCACTTCGATGCCATGGTCGAAAGCAGGATGGAACAGGAGGGCTGGAGCATCTATCCGCAGGAAGGCACCAGCGACGCACTGGAACTGTGGATCAAGGGTCTGATGTTCGGCATGATACGTAACGAGAAAGGCCGCTACCAATACAAGGACTACAACGAATCCTCACGCGCCCTCGACGACTACTGGGTAGACCTGAACCATCCTAAGGCCGGCGACCGCGCCACAGCCTTCAACCTGTTCAAACTGAAACTCAACGACAAGAAGATGCACGACACCTTTGTGGCTGAACTGGAGAAACGCATCATGGCTATTGGACAGGAGAAATACCAGGAGATGGTGAAAGCCGTGAAGGATATGAACTACTATTACGACAAGGTATCACAGATCAACCTGCAGCGCGATACACTCAACGGTTCAGCCTATGAGGATATCAAGAAACAGTTGATCAGCGAGGTGGACTATATTGCAAAGAAACTCTAAAAAGAACCTGCTTGGCAGGTTGACAAAAGAAGTAGTATGATACGTTTGAAGCATCATGTGTTCCTGTTCCTGGGAAAGGATCTGCAGGAGTGTGCCATCAAGGTCAGACAGAACGTCCTGAAAGACGGCGATGACGAGTTGAACCGCCACTTCAGTGCCCTGTCATGGGTACTGACTGAGAGTGGCGCTGCTGAGGTGAAGTCAATGGAACGCCTGCCGGCAGACGAGAAACGGTTCTATCCTGACGAGACCTACCTGTTCATGGCAGGACCCGTGATGCAGACAACGATCACTAAAGAAGAGGACAAAGAGCAGATCATGGCCTTCTTCGACGGGTGGTTCCGTACCCACGTGACCGCCGACACCGCCGGAGCCGATGCCCGCTACCAGTTGACCATCGTCATGCAATCGTCTGACAAGGCGATGGCAGAACAGGCTCTGATGATAGCCGACACGCTCAATAGTCCACGCTTCCGCTACGATGTCGACCTGCTGTTGCTGGCTCCTGACACCTACCGCATCTTCATCACCGACGAGGAACGCCTGGAGGATTTGGACAAGAGCATTGCCCGACTGAACGCTGAGGCAAAGGAAGTGACCAAGGCGCTGATCGAGACAAGACCCAACATCGGCTGTCTGCAACAGATTATTCTGCTGCAGAACACGAAGAAGAGCGGGGCCTCCTACAACTTCGACCTGGACACCATCGCCCGCATCATCAGCGAGTATGGTGTCACCTGCGTGGAGAACTACCAGGAAATCTATAGCCAGGCCGTGGCACTGAAGGAGCGCAAGCAGGGAAACATCGTCGGACTGGGACTGGCATGCCTGGACTTCGACAGGTACTACTTCGTCGACTATCTGCTTCACCAGGCTTACCTCTATATTATGGAGCGTGAGGGGGTACAACAGACAGACGTTGACATCAACCGCGCCTCGAAGTTGGCCAAAGACAGTCTGGAGGGTCGCACGCAGGTGCTCACCAACTTCTACGAGAAGTATGTACAGCCAGAACTTGACAAAGGCCGCAAGGGTGAGGACATCGTACCGGAACTCAAGCCGCACTTGGACGAGTTCATGGCCGACCTGGAGAAGGCCATTACCTGCCATATCACCGACGAAAGTCTCTCGCTACCTGAGAAACTGGCCGTCATCGCCCAGGTGCTCATCATTGATGAGGACTCGCTCTCAGGCAATATCTACGACAAGAACCAGCCTGCCTTCATCGACCTCTTCCGCGAACCCATCAACTACTTCCTCGACTATTACAACGAGAGCCTTGAGTTCGAGCGTGATGAGGACGATAACGTGGTGTGCGACAAAGATACGGGCATTCCCGTCATCAAGAACGGCATCATCACCGCCCCCCAGAACCAGGAGGGCTACATCTTCGCACCCATCGACGAAATCAAGCGGCTGCGCATGGAGATCAGGCAGTGTTCAGAGTATATCCGCTCGCAGACAGAGCAACTGGAACAACTGGAGAAGATACGCGAGGAGACACACAAGGCTGAAAAAGTGGTGATCGATGACGATAACTACTTCCAGCGCTTCAAACTCATAGGAGAGGAAATCAAGGAGATTCCCCTGACGGAGAACTACGAGCCAAAGCCAACGCAGGAGGTTAACATTGACCTCTCACACGACTTCACTCCCGTCAAGAACCAGGGAGCCGTTGGGTCATGTGCGACATTTGCCGTCACCGCTGTCTACGAGTCTATCCTGAAGAAGAACGACCGCGAGGACCATGACTTGAGCGAACGCTTCCTCTACTATAATGCACGCGAGGATGACAACCGCCTCAATGAGGAGGGCGTGGCCATCAGTACCGCCATCCTCAGCGTCCACGGCAGAGGTATCTGTCAGGAAGGCAAATGCCTCTATTCTGAGACCGAATATAACCAAAGACCCTCGGAGGAAGCCTATAAGGATGCTGAGAACCGCAAGATCAAGACAGCCTTGAACATCGTGCTGGGCAACGACCAGGACAAGAACCGTGATACTTTGCGGTCGGCTGTGGCTGAGGGCTACCCTGTGGTTATCTCACTGAGACTCTTTGATGCCTTCGATCATATAGGCAGCGATGGTATGGTGCCGGTGCCATCCAAAGAGGACAAACCGCTGCAGCGTGAACAGCGCGAAGACGGCGCCCCCTCCTACCATGCGATGGTTATCTGCGGCTACGATGACAAGAACGAGGTATTCCTCGTGCGCAACTCATGGGGCGAGAGATTCGGCAAGAAGGGCTACTGCTTCATTCCCTATGCCTATATGTGTGACCGAGAATTCCTCAACTGTGCCTATATCATCACCGAAGTGACTGATGACAGCATCAAGGTGCGTGGCGTGAAAGGTGGCTACAAGGTGATGCTCGACATGACAGACATCAACGTGAAGATTGCCATCATCAAGAACACCATCACCATCAAGAAACGCCTGCAGGAGAAACTGATCGAGACCTACAACGCCGTCTATGGACAGTACGAGACGCTGTTGCAGACACTTGGCGACCCCGCCGTACGCGAAATCATCATAGGTGGAACCAAGGAACACTACGAGAATAAGGCCTCTATACAGAGAAGGCATATTGAGGAGGTGACGGCAGAGAAAAACCAAACGCTGAAAGAGCACGATGCCCAGACAACCAGGACGCTACTCTATGGGTGGATATCCGTGGCACTGTCGACCATCACACTGGCCACCCTCTCCTTCCTCTTCTTCTACTTCGGTATCATCACCATCGTCTCGGCAGTTGTGATACTGCTGATGATTATCGGCCTCATCTTCTATGCTCGCAATCGCAAACAGGAACGCAGAGACTTGGAGGCCAGTTTCGATGGCCGCATAGTGAATCTCAACCGTACCCTCGGTCAATTGCGTAATACTATCAGCGAACTTGACTACCACTCGTTCGTTGCTGGCATGGTGCTTGACGCCACGAACCGCCTGCACCTGAACCTCCAGTCACTACGCAATTCCATGCGCTCCTATGTCAACAACCTGTCAGTCTGGTACGACGAAGAAAAAGAGAAGATTCTACAGATGAGTCCTGACAAGAAGGCTCCGTTTATCTCGCTGCTCGACAATACGACACTCAACAAGTATTTCGCGGAACACAGTGAGGATCTGACGGGGCAGTTGCGCCTGTACCGATGCTGGGAGGAAGGCCACTACGAGATTGACGAGGAGAAGATCCTCGAGTTCAAGACTGGCCTGAAGAATGAGGTGAAAAAGTTGTTGACCAAGGCCTATGAGGGCTTCTGCATCTACGATTATGTAGCTGGTATTCGTCAGTATGACTTCCTCGCTGATGGACAGAACGACACCCGTCCGGAACGGCTCAAGACCCTAGGTGACTACTCCGAGATGCTGCTCAAGCCCATCAACACCAATCTCGTACTGCCACAACACTTCATCTATGTCAGGTGTGAAGAGACACTGGCCAACGAGTGGTTCATTCTCTGCGGAAAACATACGAAGGGGGGAAAGCCGCACTGTGGCTATATAACATCGCCATACAAGTTGCTGGCTATGCAGGAGGAGTACGTCAGCCTCGACAACGTGGCCATCTTTATCTAAGCAGGGACGTTACAGGTCCTTGCGATAGCAGCGGTGGCGACGGTGCTGACGGCTCTCCAGATACTGCCATTGTGAGCGGACGGCCTCGTTGGCTTCCATCTGGGGCATCGCCTCGGCATACTTGAAGCCGTAGCGCTGGAACTGACAGATCAGGTCATTGAAGATCAAGGCGTTGGCACCTTTCTGACGATATTCGGGCAGTACGCCTATCAGCAGCAGGTCTACCGTATCGGTCTTGTGCCACTTCAGTATGCGCAGCAACTGCCACCAACCGAAGGGCAGCAGACGGCCGTCACGTGTCTTCTGCAACGCCCTCGTGAACGAAGGGAAGGTCACGCCGAAAGCCACCAACTTATCACCGTCCATCACGGAAGAGATGAGATTCAAATCGGCAATCTTGATATAGTCGCTTACTAACTTGTCTATCTGACGTTCTGAAAGATGTGAGTAGCCGTACAGGTTGCTATAGGTCTCGTTGACCATCTCGAATATCTTGCGGCCCCATCCGCCCTCTACCAGTTCACGACGTGTGAATTTACGAATATTTAGCCCATAGCGCTTTGTGACCATTTCGGTAATCTTGGCGAACTTGTCGGGCACCACTTCGGGCACCTTCACCTGATACTCCATATAGTCGTTGTCCTTACGGAATCCGCCCAGCCGCTCCATGTGTTCAGGATAATAGGCGTAATTATAGTTCACATACATCGTCGACAACTCGTTGAAGCCTTCCACCAGCATGCCCTCACGGTCGGTATCAATAAAGCCCATCGGACCGGCCATCTGATTCATGCCTTGCTCACGACCCCAGTCCTCCACGGCCTTCAGCAACGCCCGCGACACCTCGATGTCGTCGATGAAATCAAACCAGCCGAAGCGCACCTGACGCACATCCCACCGCTCGTTGGCACGGCGGTTGATGATGGCCGCCACGCGTCCCACCATCTTACCGTCACGGAAGGCCATGAAGTATTCGGCATCACAGCACTCGAACGAAGGGTTCTTGTCGTGCCGCAGCGTGTTCATCTCGTCGAAGAACAGGTAGGGCACAAAATGCTGGTTGCCCCGATACAAATCGTAGTAGAACTGGACGAACTGGCGCAATTGCTTCCTGTCAGTCACTTTCTTGATCTCAATAGGAGCCATCTTGTATGCAAACTATTATTCTTAATGCCGTTTTTCTCTTTTTCGGTTGCAAAGATAGGAAAAAGTCTGTAAAACGCCAAGCATTCCCGCATAAAAAAGTGATATGGTCAGTCAATGATAAGAGGTTATGATAAAATAAATAATGTAAAAAACTGCACGTATTACAAAAGTTTACAGTAACTTTGCACCGTCAATCATTCATAAAACAGGAAAAAAAAGGTGAGTCTTACCAGTATAGCAAGAAACCTGTTCGCCTCCCGATGGCGCGAACTGGAAAAACATAACAACCAGGGAGAGCAACTGCAACGCATCGTGCTCGCCCGTCTGCTTAACAAAGCCAAGGACACGGAATACGGGCGCAAACACCTGTTTGCCGCCACCAAGAACTACGATGACTTTGTCCGCAACAACAGCGTTAACACCTATGAGGAACTGAAGGCAGACATCGACCGTATGCGTCAGGGCGACATCGACGTGCTCTGGCCTGGACGGGTGAAGTGGTACGCCAAGTCGAGCGGCACCACCAACGACAAGTCGAAGTTCATCCCCGTCAGTCCCGACGGGCTGAAGAACCTGCACTACAAGGGTGCTACCGACACGGTGGCCCTCTATCTGCGCAACAACCCCAACAGTCGCATCTTCGACGGCAAGGGCCTCATCCTGGGCGGCAGCCATGCTCCCAACTACAACCTGCCAGGCTCGCTGGTGGGCGACCTGAGTGCCATCCTCATCGAGAACATCAACCCACTTGTCAATCTGGTGCGAGTGCCGTCGAAGAAGACAGCGTTGCTGAGCGACTTCGAGGTGAAGCGCGACCGTATAGCCCGCGAGGCCTTGACAAAGAATGTCACTAACATTAGCGGCGTGCCCTCGTGGATGCTCTCTGTGTTGAACCGCGTGATGGAACTGTCGGGCAAGCAGCACCTGGAGGAGGTGTGGCCCAACATCGAGGTGTTCTTCCACGGTGGCGTGGCCTTTACGCCCTACCGCGAGCAGTACGAGCAACTCATCACCAGTCCGCGGATGCACTACATGGAGACTTATAATGCCAGCGAGGGCTTCTTCGGCAACCAGGACGACCCCAACGACAAGTCGATGCTGCTGATGCTCGACTATGACGTGTTCTATGAGTTCATTCCAATTGAGAACTTAGAACCTTCCTCACCTCTCAATTCTCACCTCAATGCCGTCCCTCTCTGGGGTGTGGAGAAAGGCAAGAACTATGCGATGGTCATCTCCACCTCGTGCGGCCTGTGGCGCTACATGATAGGTGACACGGTGCAGTTCACATCGACCAACCCCTACAAGTTCATCATATCCGGACGTACCAAGTCGTTCATCAACGCCTTTGGCGAAGAACTGATTGTGGACAATGCCGAGAAAGGACTGGCCTATGCCTGTGAAAAGACAGGGGCTCAGATTCAGGACTACACGGCAGCACCGGTCTTCATGGACCAGAACGCGAAATGCCGTCACCAGTGGCTCATCGAGTTTGCCAAGACTCCTGATGACATGGAGATGTTTGCCGACATCCTGGACCGTAAGTTGCAGGAACTGAACAGCGACTATGAGGCGAAACGCTACAAGGACATCACCCTTCAGCACCTGCAGGTCATCATCGCCCGTCCCGGCCTTTTCAACGACTGGCTGAAATCGAAGGGCAAACTGGGCGGCCAGCACAAGGTGCCACGTCTAAGCAACAGCAGGGAGATCATAGAGCAGTTGCTGTTTATAAATAATAATTGAACTTTCTGAAGTAAAAGTGGGAGTAAAAATAGGAGTAAAAGTGGGAGTGAAAATGGCTCGAGCGCTGCTCGCTATCGCTCTCTTGGTGTTGTTCACAGGGTGTGCCAGAATGGGCAGTCCCGATGGCGGCTGGTACGACGACACCCCACCCTACGTGGTCAGCACTTCGCCAGAGGATAAAGGCACTGACGTGAAGAGCAGGAAGGTGACCATCGACTTCAATGAATACATCAAACTGAGTGATGCGCAGAGCAAGGTGGTGATATCGCCTCCACAACTCGAAACGCCAGAGATTAAGACCACCGGCAAGCGTATCGTCGTTGAACTGAAAGACACGCTCAAGGCGAACACCACCTACACCATCGACTTCAGCGATGCCATCAGCGACAACAACGAGGGAAACCCCATGGGCAACTACACCTATAGTTTCTCTACTGGCGACCATATCGACACGCTCGAAGTGTCTGGCTACTGCCTCAATGCCGAAGATCTGGAGCCCATCAAGGGCATACTGGTGGGGCTCTATGATAGTGAGACCTTTGCCGACACTACCTTCCACCGCCTGCCGATGATGCGTGTCTCACGCACCAACGGGAGCGGACAGTTCATCATCAAGGGCGTCGCTCCTGGCAACTACCGCATCCGTGCCCTGCAGGATAACGACGGCGATTTCGTGTTCGGACAAAAGAGCGAAGTGATAGGCTATTCCAACGACAGCATCGTGCCATCATGGAAACCTGACGCCCGTCCTGACACCATCTGGCGCGACTCGCTGCACATCGAGGACATCATCAGCAAACCCTACACCCACTTCCTGCCCGATGATATCACCCTGCTCTGCTTCCAGGAGCCGCAGACCGACCGCTACCTCATCAAGACAGAACGCAAGGAGCCTGAGAAGGTGGAATTCTTCTTCAGTTACGGCAACGACACGCTGCCCGTCATCCGCGGGCTGAACTTCGAGGCCGACAGTGCCTTCATTCTGGAGGCATCGGAGAAGAAGGACACCCTCGTCTACTGGCTGGCAGACACCACACTGGTCAATCAGGACACACTGACCATGGAGGTCACTTACCTGATGACCGACACCCTGGGCGCACTGGTCAGTCAGACCGACACCATCGAAGCCTTGGCCAAGGTATCGTTTGAGAAGCGCCAGAAGGAGAAACAGAAGGCCTTTGAGAAATGGCAGAAGGAACAGGAGAAGAAAAAGAAGCGTGAGGAGCCGTACGACACGGTCATGCCGCCTGAGTTCCTCAATTTCAAACTCAGCGCCAGCGGCCAGATGGATCCCCGGCAACGACTCACCATCGAGATGCCTGAACCACTGACCAGATGCGACACTAGTGCCATCCATCTCTATTGCATGGTCGACTCGGTGTGGTATCGTGTGCCGCACCAAACGGAGCAGGTCAGCATACGAGTCTATGAGGTAAAGGCCGAATTCACCTCCGGCACGGAATACAGTCTGGAGATCGACTCCGCAGCCTTCGAAGGTATCTACGGTCAGGTGTCTAACAAATACAAACAGGGCATGAAGGTACGTACAGAGGATGAATACGGCACGCTGTCGGTGGAGATCAGAGGTGTCGATGCCGACTCCATCATCGTGCAACTGCTGGATGGCTCAGGAAAAGTGGTGCGACAGACACTGGCCGACAAGGATCACATTGCCGATTTCTTCTGGCTGAAACCCGACGAATACTACATGAAGGCCTTTGTCGACCTCAACGGCAACGGCATCTGGGATACCGGCCTCTATGATGAAGACCGTCAGGCCGAGCCCGTCTACTACCACTCCGAGGTGATTGCCTGCAAGGCGAAATGGGACATCAGTCGCCCATGGAACCTGACGGCCCGCCCGCGCCAACAGCAAAAACCCTCCAAACTCATCAAGCAGAAACCAGACCAACAGAAAAAACTCAAGAACCGTAACATCGAACGTGCCAAGAGTCTTGGCATCGAATACATGAAACAGGGAACGATGAATTAAGTACAATGAACCATGTACAAAAAATAACGAACAATGAGCATTATGAATTATAAAACGAGTATCATTACGTTGATGATAGGCTTCTTGGCCATGCTGCCCACTGGTGCCATGGCACAGTCAGCATGCGGCATCGAGAACAAAGCCTTCAAGTCCAACGAGTTTCTGACCTACGACCTCTATTTCAACTGGAAGTTCGTATGGGTCAAGGTAGGATCAGCCTCCATGTCGACCGTCGTCTCCACCTATAACGGCACCCCGTGCTATCGCACCAGCCTGACCACCCGCGGCAACAACAAACTGGACAACTTCTTTGTGATGCGCGACACCCTGCTCTCCTACTGTAGCGTGCGCGACCTCTCTCCCGTGTATTTCCGCAAGGGTGCCCTCGAAGGCAAGCGCTACTATGTGGACGAACTATGGTACTCCTATCCTGGCAACAAGAGCAAGGTGAAGATGCACCGCATCGATTCCGACGGCGAACAGCACTGGCAGGAGAAAGTGTATGATGACTGTATCTACGACATGATGAGCATCTTCCTCCGGTCACGCAACTTCGATACCTCCAACCTGAACAAGAACGATATCATACCCATGCCCATCACCGATGCCAGCCGCCCCAGCGACTCGTGGCTGAAATATCGCGGCAAGGAGAACTTCAAGATAGAGGGTACCAGCCATAAGTTCCGCTGTCTGGTCTTCTCGTTCTTCGAGCGTGAGAATAACAAGGATAAGGAACTGATACGCTTCTACGTCACCGACGACCTCAACCACATCCCTGTGCGCCTCGACCTCAACCTCTCCTTCGGATCAGCAAAGGTGTTCCTCAAGAGTTATCAGGGCGTACGCTCACCGATGACTTCGAAAATAGAATAAAGGAAAAGTCTGGCTTTCCATCATAACTGACCGGCCTCGACCATCAGGACGACCCGTTCCGTCAGACGGTCCACACCTTCAGGGTCGTAGCCTTTCTTCAGCGATGCACCAAACATCCAGGCAAAAGCCTGCCACATACCGGAACGCACTGGTCCGATGAAGGCCTGCATGGCTTCGTAGGCTGTCGAGTTACACTCACGGTCCACCAGTTTGATGAGTAACTTACCCTGCGAGAATGTCAGTTTCTTCATCTTTGGCTTATACTCTTTCACGATGGATTGTTCCACCCGCTTTAGGTGTGCACTGCGCTCCTCGGGCGGCAAGGTCTCAGTGAACTCGGCCGTCTCGATGAGTATCTGCCGCACCTGCTTAGCCAGCGGCAACACCGTCTTCACATTTTTCACCAGTCGCATATAGGCCTGCTGCTGACGCTTGCTCTTGAACGTCGGTTCTGGATAGATATAGACAGGCGACATCTCCATATACTGTATAGAGTCGCCATCGACCAGCGTCTTGCCCACTTTCACCGTTGGCACGAACGTCGGGTCGCCTGTCTCTTCCTGTGCCCAGACGGTCTGAACCGCCAGCATCATCGTCAGTATGATTATGACCTGTTTCATCGTTGTGCTCTTACCATAAGTTTACCATCCCTGATAAAAAAGCCCTGCTGGGGAACATCCATGATACGGATGCCGTCCAAAGAGAAGATGTCACCACCGGCAGGCTGTCTCACCTGTGCGTCAATAACTGATGTCGTTCCCGTCAGTCGCTCATATTCCGTAGCCGCCAAAATGAAGCCACCCAACACCTTGCCCTCTGTATAGAAGTCACTGCCACTGGTACTTGTAGGCTTTGTGTCCTTTCCCATCAGATAGTAGGCAGCCGAACCGTCACGGTAGTTTTTGCCTCCCAAGCCTGCCGACTTACAACAACTGATCAGATGAACACCACCCCGTCCGTCGGCAACCATAAACTGCTGGATAAAGCCACGATAGGCCTCCTTGGCCAGTTCAGTATAGTTGGTATCCAACAGACCCAGACGCATGCCCTTCAGGTAGGCTGCAATGAATATAGCCGTACACGACGACTCCAGATAGTTCGTCACAGGGGACGACGTGTACCTGTATGACGACGAATAACTATCGGCCACAAAAGTGCCGTCATGGTTCAGCAGTTGATACCAGCACCCTGTCGCCGCATCCTGTTTCGATGCGATGCCTGCCGCCAACTGCTGCAGATAGCCGCGCAGCGTCTGATAGTCCTGCGTTTCAGCACGCCCAGCCTTGTCCATCTGTTCCAGCACATCGACAAGAGCCAGGAAATACCATGCCTCGGCACGTCCCCAATATTCAGCCGAATGGTACACCTCACTGCCTTTCTCAGCCGATATGCCAGCCCATGAGGAGGAGGCACTGCCAGCGGGGTCGGCAGTAAAAGCATGGTAGAGCAACTTCACCTCGTCGTTCCACAGATACTGCCATGAAATAGTAAACTGCTTGGCTATCAGTCCCCAGTCGTCGTCGGTGATAGGCTCATACCCGTCGTATTCGTTGATGATCTGTGCCAGCAGGGCAGGCCCCATATACTGTCCGTCGCACCACATCTGATTGGTATATGACGACTTGTGCCACCAGCCGCCAGCAGCACCTGCCAATGTCTGCTCTGTGATGACATAGTTGTTGTTGGCTTTGGCAATACCGGCCAGAGCCGATGCGAAACGCTGGTTGGCAAGGGCTGTGGTAACAGTGGCATCAGTCGACTCAAAATGCTGACTGGAGGCCATCTCTGCCAGTTTGAAATACAACTTGACGGCATTCAAGTCATCAAAACTCTTTCCCTGTTTTCCATTAGAGGCGATATCGCAGGTCGTAGCATAGCGATGCACCGCATAGTACCAAGGTGCCACATCCACATCATGGCTGTCTTTATAATAGTCGGCAGCCTCCAAAATGGCCTTGGCCACCAGACCCGGCACATAGTCGAGGACACTGGTACTGTTCTGGGGCGTTTCCACCATCTGACCATTATGGTCGAAAACACCGAATCCTGATGCCGTCGTGTTGGCCTTGAAATCATTGATACGTGAGTTGATGACCAACTCCGAATAGCGTAAGCCTGCCTCGAACGTACAATGATCACCAGCATTTTGGGGAATGCCGTTGGCTGCATACACCGAACAACAGGCAACAGCCGCTATGGCTATTACCATGGTTCTGAAGACATCAATAGGCCGAATGTTGTACATGAGCAGATTGTTTTTGAAAAACTGGTGCAAAGATACGTATTTTTTTCAAAATTGCTTCTTTCTTTCAGTCTTTTTACGTATTTTTGCATCCATGAAATGCTGGCTAACCATTCTCACCCTCCTGATGACCCTCAGCGGCTATGCACAGACCACGTCGTCTGGGTGGGAACTCTTGTGGGAACAGCGGTACAGTCGGGAGGATATGGATGAAGAGGAGTGGGAGGAAAGTCTTGACCGCCTGCAGCAGTTAGCAGACAACCCCATCTGCATCAACACGGCCACCCGCGACGAACTGGAGCAGATCCCGTTTCTCTCCGAGCAGCAGGTGATGGACATCATGGAATACCTGTATCACTACAGAACCATGCGCTCCTTGAACGAGATAGCCATGATTCCCTCCATCGACCACTGGCAACGGCAACTATTAGGCTACTTCATCACGTTCGAGGAGCCGGAGAAGGAGCCCTACCGTCCGCGTCTCGACTCGTTGCTCAGCCGAGGTCACCATACGGTGACAGCCACCAGCCGATGGCCATTCTACCAACGGAAGGGCGACAAGAACGGCTATCTGGGCTATGCCCTTCGCCACTCGCTGCGTTATGAGTTCAAGAGCGGCGACTATCTCAGGGCAGGCTTGATAGGAGCACAGGATGCAGGCGAGCCGTTCTTTACCAACTGCAACAAACTGGGCTACGACACCTATTCTTATTATATCCAACTGCGCAAACTGGGCTTTTGGGAAAATGTCGTAGTGGGTAAGTATAAACTATCGGCAGGCATGGGACTGGTGCTGAACAACAGTTTCATGCTGGGCAAACAGTTCATGCTGCAGAACATGGGACGGCAGACCAACACACTGCGCCCCCATTCCTCGCGCTCCGAGTCCGACTACTTCCAAGGGGCTGGTGCCACCCTGCGCCTGTCCAAGCCGCTGTCGCTGACGGCATTCGTCTCCTACCGGTCGATGGATGCCACACTCAACGACGACGGCACAGCAGCCACGCTGATAACTTCCGGATACCATCGCACCCAGACAGAGATAGACAAGAAGTATAACACTCACCTGACGGCCACAGGAGCCATGCTGAACCTGCACTATGGCGGCCTCAGGGTTGGGGCCAATGCCGTCTATACACACATGGACCGCTCCCTGGAGCCTGACCGAACGGTGCTTTACCGCCGTTACAACGCCCACGGAAAGGATTTCATGAATGCCAGCGTGAACTATACCTACTACCACTATCGCTTCACCGTCAATGGCGAGACGGCCGTCAACCAAGACGGAGCCATAGCCACCATCAACACACTGGGCTATCATCCCAGCGATGTGTTCAATGCGGTCGCCCTCTACCGTTTCTACAGTTATCGCTACACTGGCCTCTACAGCCACTCGTTCAGCGACAGCGGCCACACACAGAATGAGAGCGGCATCTATGTAGGCTTCAACTGGACACCCCTGGGCTCCCTCACCCTGCAGGCTTATGCCGACTATAGCCACTCGCCCTGGGCACGCTATCAGGTGTCGCAGACATCTGATGCGGGCGACTTCATGGTACAGGCCGACTGGAGCAAAGGCAACTGGAACGTGCAGGGTCGCTACCGCATTCACTTGCGACAGAAGGACAATGATGAGAAGACAACACTCATCCCAGACCGCGAACAACGCATGAGGCTCTTTGCTGCCTACACATCACCCTCAGGATGGAGCGCCAAGACACAGGCCGACCTGACCCGCTCACACTACAAAGAGACCAGCAACGGCTGGATGGTCAGCGAGCATCTGTCGTACCAGCGTCCCTCGTGGCTGGTGAACCTCGTGGCAGGCTATTTCGATACCGACACCTATGCCAGCCGTATCTTCATCTACGAACGGCAGATGCAGTACGACTTCTCGTTCCCCTCCTACTATGGTCAAGGCATCCGTCTGTCTCTTGTGGCACAAGCCGCCCTCACCAGTCAGTTGCGCCTTGCGGCTAAACTGGGCTATACCAACTATTTCGACCGCGCCATCATCGGCAGCGGCCTACAGCAGATTGATGCCTCCCACCAGACCGACCTTGACCTGCAATTACGCTGGAAATTCTAAAAAAAGGTGAGGCGGTAGCAAATTATTCACTCTTCACTCTTCACTTTTCACTTTATTTTCGTACCTTTGCACCCATATTGATTTTTGCATTATGAAAGAACTGGCATTGAAGTACGGATGTAATCCGAATCAGAAGCCCTCACGCATCTTCATGCAGGATGGCTCAGAGTTACCTATCGAAGTCGTTAACGGTCGTCCAGGCTACATCAACCTGCTCGACGCATTCAACTCATGGCAGTTGGTGAAGGAGTTGAAAGAGGCTACCGGCCTGCCCTCTGCCGCCTCGTTCAAGCACGTGTCGCCTGCTGGTGCCGCTGTGGGCCTGCCCCTCAGTGACACACTGAAGCACATCTATTTCGTCGATGACATCGAGGGGCTTGATGAGTCGCCCATCGCTTGTGCCTATGCACGGGCCCGTGGTGCCGACCGCATGTCATCCTACGGTGACTTTATCGCTCTCTCCGACGTGTGCGACAAGACCACTGCCCTGATCATCAAGCGCGAGGTCAGCGACGGTGTCATCGCCCCCGGATATACCGACGAGGCCATCGAGATATTGAAGGAGAAGCGCAAGGGCACCTACAACGTCATCAAGATAGACCCTGCCTACAAGCCTCAGCCTGTAGAGACCAAACAGGTGTTTGGTGTTACCTTCGAACAGGGCCGCAACGAGATCAAGTTAGACGATCCCGCCCTCTTCGAGAATATCCCCACGCAGAACAAGACCTTCTCGGCAGAAGCCAAGCGCGACCTGATGATTGCCCTCATCACCCTGAAATATACCCAGTCGAACTCCGTCTGCTACGTGAAAGACGGACAGGCCATCGGTATCGGTGCCGGTCAGCAGAGCCGCATCCACTGCACCCGTCTGGCTGGTCAGAAGGCCGACATCTGGTGGCTGCGCCAGCATCCCA
>JAEEGL011383139.1_pt1 | contig 25343 bp, 21 predicted proteins | sample 9134231 | NCBI WGS metagenome assembly JAEEGL01 (sample SAMN16246548, study PRJNA631951) | gut metagenome | biome: gut microbiome; feature: rumen; material: fiber-attached | host: Bos | place: Iran: Karaj | collected 2018-10
AGGACTGAGACCAGCGTCATGCGGTCAATGTTCTTCAGTTCCTTGAACTCCTGAAAGGTATCGATCAATGAGATCGTCTCTTCTTTCTTAGTAGCCATTTTACTTTAAACTTATTACGTATTTTACATATTTCACTTCATCATAGCCGAATGGAATCTCCACATCGACTGTCTTGGGACGTTTGCTGCCCTCAACCTTCTGCTTCTGCTGAGTCTTGACGGCAAATCCCTTTTCATCGGCAGACACAAGTATTCCCTTCAGTTTGGCGCCGCTCTTGGGGAGCACCTCAACCTCCTGGCCTATGTGGTTGATATACTGCTGGAGCACCTTGAACGGCTGGCCTATTCCGGCAGAGCCCACCTCCAGCTCATAATCCTCAACATCACGGTCAAGAGATGATTCAATAAAGCGGCTCAAATCCACGCAATCGTCAATCCATACACCCTCCGCCTGGTCTATCTCAACCACGATACGGTTATCAGGAGTAACATCTACATCAACAAGAAAATAACCTTCCTTGCTGTCAAGCCACTGTTTTGCAATGTCGATAACTTTTTGTCTGTCAATCATATACGATTAAATACTTGTTTGGGATAAGTGGTGTATGGCAACAAAAAAGAGGCCCTCGGCCTCTCCACACATCATCTTATCGGGTGCAAAATTAGAATTATTTGGCCAAACGACCAAATAATTAATTGAGAATTGAGAATTGAAAATTGAAAATTATCCATGCGGTGCGTTACCAACACCTGCGTAAAACCCGCGACATAAACAAAACCTCGCGGAACCGCGAGGTTTTGTTCAATTTTCAATTTTCAATTTTCAATTTAGTAGCCGAGATAGCCCAGCATGCGGGCGGCATAACGCCTACCGAACTCACGCAGACCCTTTGCGTTGAAATGCAGATGGTCACGACCGGCCTCACATCCGTATGCAGGAACAACCATAGCCTGCGGCAGGGTCTCAGGCAGAGTAGCCATTACCTTATTGTGGTCGGCGCATGCACCACGCTGATCGGCAGGAACAACCTCACCTGAAAGCAGAGGAATTGAACCGGCCTCAAGACCCAGGTCAGCCAGGATGTCATCATAGACCTTCTTTACGTTGGCAGGCCACTGGGGGTCATTGGTGTTGGTCTCACCCTGATGCAGCAGGATACCCTTGATTACACCATCCTTCTGAGCCTTCTTGCAGAGCTCGATAAGACGGTTATAAGGGTTACCGCCGTATTCCTTGCAGATATTCTGCATCCAGCCGGCCTGCTTGGGAATGTACTCCTCACACTTGTCCTTGTCAAAGAGGTCAATTGAGCAACCAGCCACAGCAACCATAACAACGCCAATTTTTACATTCTCAGGCATATTCTGAACCATGGTACGGCCAAAATAATCGGCAGGTGTGAGACCTGTGCTGGGACGTGCCAATGGCGGAACGGCTGTACGCCACTCACCCATCTTGCTGTCGGGGAAATCAACAGCGTTCATAGTCACAAAACGTGGGCTGACATTCTCCTTGTCTATCTGCTCAGGACGAGGGTTACCCTCCATGTTTGATTGACCTATGCAAATGTAAATGTGAAAGTTGGGATCCGGCTGAGCCAGAGCCTTAAACGGAGCCAACATCAAAGCTGCCAGCAGAATAATTCCAGATTTCTTCATAATATTGTTCAGTTAATTTGATTAGTGGTGCAATTTTCGGAATATTTGGTGATTCTTACAAGAAAAACGGATAGTTTTGTGCCAAAATTACGTTTATGAAAAGAAAATCGACAAGAGCGAACAATGCATTTCTGCTTGGATCGATACTGATGATAGTTCTGGTACTTGTTGTTGTGGTGCTATTCCTGTTCATGTCATTCAAACTATATGACAAGAAGAACACCTACAAAAGTGACCGATATGAGATAATACTTGGCAGTTCCACCCTGGGCAGTCCACTCACAGTCTATATGAATGACAGCCTGCTGTTTAACGGAACTCCACAATCCACACTCACACTTTCAGTGGGTAGGTTTGAAGAAGAAAGCAGCCTGCTCGTTGTGGATGGAGAAACAGATAAGGTTACAACGATAGAACTGTCAAAGCATTCTGAAACAGTGCAGATAGGCAAAAACAAAGACGGTTTTTACAGGGAGCAGCAACAATAACCTATTTTGCTGGCGCCGATAATATAGAAGCGTAACGCATACTGTCATCGAGCAGATTGACAGCCTCAACAAGGAACTTATCGGTTTTCATATTCTGGGCCACTGCACCACGCTGATAATAGTAACGCAATACTATCTCCATGGAGATGAGACGTTCCAGATCAGAGCGGAACACATCCAGGTCATTCTTTAAGTCATACTGAAGTTTCTCTTCAAGAGCATCAAACTCTGCCTGAGCCTTTTCAGCCAGCCCCTCCTTTTGGGCTATCTTGACAAGTGAAGCCAATGCCTTGCTGCTGTTGCTCTCAAACTTGAAATCTGAGTTGCAGACAAAATCCTTAAATGCGTTGTAGTCTTCATCTGACAGTTTAAACTCACCCATGGGAGCTATCGAGGGATGCTTGGCACACCAGTCATTCACAAAATCAAACAGCACCACATTCTGTGAAATATAATATAGGATATCAGGCATGGTATCCTGCTTGCATTCCACATCAGGACGTATTCCGCCGCCATCACGTACCGGCCGGCCGGCAGCAGTATAAAATACCTTGGTCAAGCTATCCGGTATATGCTGTGCCTGACCACTCTCATTACGCTTGGAGTAGTCAATCTCCTGTATGCAACGGCCGCTGGGAATGTAATATTTTGCAGTGGTAACCTTGAGGGTTCCATTGAATGACAGCATACGCGTGGTCTGTACCAACCCCTTGCCGAATGTACGTGCGCCCACTATAACGGCACGGTCCAGATCCTGAAGGCTTCCGGACACAATCTCAGATGCTGAGGCCGATTGGTCATCGGTCATAACCACCAAAGGTATTTTCTCATCAATGGGATTACGCTGTGTTACGTATGTTGACGCCGCCTGCGGAATCTTGCCGCGGGTCTCCACCAGTTTTGTCCCTTTGGGAACAAACAGGCCTACTATATCCACAGCCTCCTGCAACAGGCCTCCGCCATTGCCACGTAAATCAAGGATTATACCCTTGGCACCCTTTTCTTTAAGTTCAACCAGAGCCTCCATTACACTGCGCGAGCAGTTCTCAGTAAATGATTCCAGAAGAATATATCCGTAGCCATGCCACATACAATAATATGGAACGGCAGGCAGGGCAATAACACTGCGTACCACATCCACATCTATTGAATCCTCAACTCCGGGTCTGCGTACGGTCACCGTAAGTTTGGAACCGGCTTCTCCACGCAGATGGTCGCTCACATAAGATGAAGCCTTGCCTTTCATGCTCTCACCGTTTATCCTGAGAATCTCATCACCTGCCTTGAGACCATACTTGGCGGCAGGCATATTCTCATAAGGCTCATCTATATATATGTAATCTCGGTTGGCATACTGACGAATGATGGCGCCAATGCCGGCATACTTGCCGGTAGTCATCATCTTAAGGTCATTCATATCCTTCTCAGGATAGTACTCAGTATAGGGGTCTATACCGCGAAGCATAGCCTGGATACCGCTCTCAATAGTCTTGGAAGGGTTTATTGTATCCACATAAAAGCGATCCAACTCACTTACTATCTCATGGAATATCTCCAGATTCTTGGACAGCTCAAAATTATGGTCCTCTACCTTCTGGGCCACAGCTGCCAATGATGTAAATGACAATATCATGATAAGGGCTAAACCCTTTATAAATCTCTTCATAGCAATTGAAATCTCCGTTAGTATTCTGCGAAGATATATATTTTTTGGTTCCTAACCCCATTTTTTTGCCCTTTGGTGTTGGATATTTCAAAAAAGGCGGTAAATTTGCACCGCGTTTGAGAGCAGTATTGCTCCGAATGTGGCAAAAAGCTTCTTTAGCTCAGTTGGTTAGAGCATCTGACTGTTAATCAGGGGGTCCTAGGTTCAAGTCCTAGAAGGAGCGCAATCAGTTCCAATTTCTTGGAACTGATTTTTTTATAGGCCAGGTTTCTGGCTTATAAAAAAACTCGCCGCCGTTGATAACGGTAGCGAGTTGAATAAAAACTCCTTTCTCAGAGCAATTATTTCAATAAGCTCTTCAGAATAGCGTATGAATAGCAATCCTTACCCTTATTCCATTGTACAATGGCGTGATTATCGGATTTGATATCAACAATAGCATCACAATATCCTTGATTTTGCAATTCATGCTGTACTATAGCACATCTGGCTGCCATACAAGCATGCGCTGAATCAAAGTCCCTATATGCATAGGTGTGAATGTAATAGTTGTTTTTGATTTCAGTCACCACATGAATCTGCTTAACTTTATTAACCAGATTCAATCTCTCCTTTAAACGTTCAAACATAGTTAACAATTATTGGTTATAGGTTAATAATTAGTGTCAATTATTGCGGGAGGACAGTCACCTCTGTTGCAAAGATATAAAAGGAAAATACATTTTCAGCAATACCAAGGAGGGTTTTTTTAATAACACTTATCAGAATTATGAATATATATACGCTTTCAGAAGGCATTTAGCAGGAAAAGAGCTATTAAATCTCCTTCCTTATTTTTACTTAAATTTGTGAATTAATTTCCGGAACAGACGGATAGGTTTTGTGACAGCATGTCCTATCTTCAGATCCAGTTCCTCTGTATGATTGTATCTGATTGGTGTAATGATTGCCATTTTATTGAAAACATACTCGCGGTATATTTCTGAGTGATTATCAATTATTTGATTAGCAACAGCAGACTGATTCCTATGGGTCACATCGATCGTCATGGAATTTCTTTTAACCCTATAATAGAATAATACTTTAGGGATTTGATAAACTACAGAATCTTTATCCAGAAGGTTAAGCAGAAAATCCCAGTCTTCAAATCCATGCTTCATATTCTCATTGTATCCCCCCGCTTTATCATAATCTGAACGTCTGTAAACACAAGAACAAAAAATAGTGTTATTAAAAATAAAATCATCCCATTTGTATTTGGGGAGGTCCCAATATCTGTTTTCCAAGCCAAACAACCTGGCTTCACAATAAACAAGTTTTGTATCAGGATACTCAGCAAACCTTTTCATTGCCAGCTCTGCATACCTCGGCATTATCAGGTCATCACTATCCAATGGGAGTATATATGTACCTGAAGAAACCTTGACACCTGCATTTCTGGCAGCACTCAACCCTTTATTTTTCTGTTCAAGCAGTTTAAAGCGGGAGTCAAGCTCTACATATTTCTGAGCTACTTCCGATGTATTGTCAGGCGACCCGTCATTGACAATAATGCATTCCCACTCCTGATAAGTCTGCTTTAGGACTGAATCAAGCGTATGCGGAAGAGTTTCCGATTGATTATAGCATGGAACAATTATAGACAGAACAGGTTTCATAATAATTACAAGGAATCTTATTTATATCAGCTATTTGAAAATAATTTCTCAATAAATCTCCATGGAGCAAGCAGAAAACGCCCCACACGGTATTCAGGAGTTTTTCTCATCCTCCTCAACATCTCCTGATAAATTGAAGCCTGTCTTTCTGTAAAAGAGTTTATGGCTGATCCTTTATCCGTTTGACATTCATGATCAAACAAATAAATGAGATCAAGCTTCAACAAGCTTTTATAGAAATTGACTCCAAAAACGCTTTTGCCTGCCGAAAGGCCATTACCTCCTATTCTGTAACCAACTGTTTCCTTATCAAGGAAATCCAGTTTAACTCCTTTTTCAGTAAGCATTATCCACATTGGCCAATCTTCCATGAAAGGAATCCTTTCATCAAACCTTATTCCCATATCACGCACGCTCTGTATACGGAAAAAGCATGTCGGAGCAGGTGGATTACTGTTTTTTTCAAGCAGTCTTTTATGTTGTTCTTCAACCGGCAAACTGAATATTGAATAATCCAGAACAGGTTTGTGACGCCTGACATAACGTCTCTTTCCAATAAAAGACATTTTACTGAAAACCACTGCCGATGATGGATTGTTCTCCATGAAGACAACATTGTTCCCGATACAATCCGGCAACAGGCAATCGTCTGCGGCAATTATTTTGAAGAATTCCGTTTTACATGCATCCCACGCCCTGTTACAATTACCGGTCACGCCAGTGTTTGTACTTGAATTTATAATCTCTGCCGATATAAAACGATCAGCATTCTTCTTAATCCATCGATTACAGATATTGACTGTATCATCAGTTGAACAGTCATCGCTTACAATCAATCTGATCCGGTCATAAGTCTGTGCTTTAATACTCTCCAGAGTTTGTATTACAGTCTTGGAAGAATTGTAAGCTATTACTGCAACAGTTACTTCCGGCTTATTCTGTTTTTCCATTTGACGGATTTGTTTTTTCAGAGACAAGAAATCTGAATCAAAAACCATTGAGTAATGAAACCACCTTTTCAACTTCATTCATTTTTATTGCAGGACCTATGGGAAGACTTAGTTCATGATCCGCAATATACTCAGTCCGGGGCAGGCTCATACTATTCCACTCTTTATAACATTCCTGCTTATGTGGAGGGATAGGATAATGAATTACAGTACCCACACCGTTTGCCTCCAGATAATCATGCAATTCATCACGTCTCTCACAGAAGACAGGAAACAGATGATAAACATTCTGTTCATCCGGAATCAAATCCGGCAGTTTTATTGTGGGGTTAGAGATATGCTCATAGTAAAAATGCGCCACCTCCTTACGATGAGCGTTATCCTCAACAAGATACCTTAGCTTCACATCAAGCACTGCAGCCTGAATCTCATCCAAACGGCTGTTGCGGCCTGTGTATTTAAAAACGTATTTCTTCTGAGATCCATAGTTGGCAAGCGCACGTATAGCGGCAGCCAGCTCAGGATCATTTGTTGTCACTGCGCCACCATCACCAAGGGCACCAAGATTCTTCCCGGGATAGAAACTATGTCCGGCAGCATCACCTATTGAACCTGTAACGCGGCCATCTGTATGTTTGCACCCATGAGCCTGGGCATTGTCCTCTACAAGTTTCAGATTATACTTCTGACAGAGCGCACCTATCTTCTCCGTATAGGCATTGCGACCATATAGATGGACTATAGCAACAGCTTTTGTTTTTGGAGTGATAGCAGCCTCAATAAGGTCATCATCTATCTCCAGCGTATTGAGTTTAGGCTCCACAAGGATGGGCTTCAATCCATTCTCGGTGATAGCAAGGATGGTGGCAATGTAAGTGTTTGCCGGAACAATCACCTCATCCCCCGGCTGCATCACACCCAACTCGATATATGCACGGAAAATCCAGATGAGCGCATCCAGGCCATTGGCACAACCTATGCAATACTTTGTTCCTATAAACTTGGCAAAGTCTGCCTCAAATCTTTCATTCTCCTTACCCTGCAGATACCATCCGCTATTCACAACACGACTGACAGCCTCATTGATTTCCGCCCCATGCAGGTCAGTGACATCCTTCAGTGACAAAAACGGTACATTCATCAATCACTTATTTAAAACTTTCCTAAAAATCCCGGCATCAATAACAAAACCCGACTGGACATTGTTGGGATTATCTGTTTTTCCGCACAGATACTCCATATCCAGATTCAGATGGCCCGCAATATTTGAAAAAACAGTCAGATTCCAGTGGCTGGATGTAAGTACCAGGATCTTACAACCTGGTTTGCAGCACACGATATTTGACAAAGCCGCGCCGGATGCCGCAATAATGCTGTCCACCTGTGAAAACAATGCAAACTGTTCTCTTATAGAGTACTGCTCAGGATAAACTACAGTATATCCATACTGACATGCTATCTTTATCAGTTCATCCTCATTATAACTCCGATTCTGCGTAACCTTACGCGAAATAAAAATCTTGTTTGCAGTTTGTGTGGATAAAGGTGATTCCACACCTTTTGCATAATCTAAAAATCTGGAACGCAAATATCTTAATCCATTGCCGTCAAAATAACAGTCTTCATCTGCTATTTTGTTCATATCCCAGAAGTTGGGTGGAATTTGATGAACAAATGAAGGATAATACAGGGTTTCCACCCTGCACGATTCCAGCTCTTCCAGAAAATAGGCCTTCCTGTTGCCTTTCAGCAAATCAAATATTTCATTCAACTGAGGAACTTTTTTTACGACAGCATCCACCAGCAAAGGAATGTCCTCAGGAATATTTGCTGCATCTATGAGATAAAACTTCTGAGCTATCTCGTAAATAAAATGATAAAAATTCCAGGAATAGTTACCGAACAAGGAAACAGCCTTATCAAAAGAAGTGCCAAAGTCATAATAGGCTGCAAAATACAGCATTCCAAGTCTTCTGGGAGCCCGCATCTCTGCATGATGGCATTTTCGCAAAATCAAACCCGGATCAGTAATCCTGAATCTGCCTCCCTTGAGCAAATCATAAATAATCCTTTTGTTTGCAATGATTACATTTGAAGACCCGATGATTCTTGCATTTGATACAGAAGCAATATATTGTTCATGAGTCTTGCAGACGCCAGGCTTGCTACTTTCCTCATCAATAAAAGAGACAGGATAAACCGCAGTCTCTTGCTGTCTAAACAGAATCTTTAACGAGCAGTTCTTATTCCGGCTGCAGAAATGCTTGAAATCTGTAACTGCAAGACATCTGACTCTGCGTTGGGGTCTATCCGTTTTCTTCCTGAAAAAAAACATCAGCAAAAGCGATAATGAATGAGTCTATCTTAAAAATCAACTTTCCTTATAAACCGCGCTGGATTTCCCATCCACAATTCTCCCGCCGGAATATCTTTTGTCACAACACTTCCTGCTGCTACAAATGCTCTCTCCCCAATGGTCAATCCGGGAAGAATAACAGAACCTGCTCCAATGGTGGCACCTTTACACACCCTGGTTTTAAGGATTTCCCAGTTCTTGTTTTTGGAACGCGGGAACTTATCATTTGTGAATGTAACATTAGAACCAATCATTACATTATCCTCCAAAGTAATGCCATCCCACACTTGAACGCCGCATTTTATTGTGACATTGTTTCCTATTTCCACTTGGTTTTCTATCAGGACATTTGCGCAAATGTTACAATTCTCCCCAATTTTACAATTTGGAAATATGACGCAAAACTGCCAGATAATGGTACTTTCCGGCACATTCACATTCATACAATCTGCTAGCCTATGTATCATCTGTCCGTTTTATTTTGATCTGAAATCCAGAAATTCCTGATAATCCCTGATATAGTCATCTGCATCATACAAATCAGATGCCAGAACCATACAGACGGCTCCCGATGAGAAATCATCCAGATCACGCCACATTCCAGGCATTACGCAAAGCCCCTGATAAGGTCTGTTGAGAATAAAGGAACGTTTGGTGGTACCGTCATCCAGTGTTACCCTGAAACTGCCGCTTGCTGCCACTATCAGCTGTTTCAATGACCTGTGGGCATGTGATCCGCGGCTTTCACCTCCAGGAACATCATATATATAATATACCCTTTTTACATCAAACGGCAGAGTCTTATTGTTTTCAACGACAGTAAGATTACCCTTACGGTCACTGTGATGCTTGTCCAGTTCTATTACAGTACAATCAGATACACTATAATATGCCATCCTTTTTCATTTTTATGAATTCACGATAATCACGGATGTAATCCCCCTGATCATATTTGACAGAACCAAATTCAAGTGCAACGGAATTGGTTGAAAAATTATCCATAGAGCGCCACAATCCTTTAGGTATATACAATCCGAAATAAGACCTGTTCAATGTAACTGTTTTCTTGTTTTTACCATCGTCAACAATCACATCAAACGCACCTGAGAGTGATACTATAACCTCTTCATTCTCACGGAAGGCATGTCCTCCCCTCTCTTCTCCTCCGGGAACGTCATATATCCAATACACCCTTTGTATTTCAAAAGGTATCTGGCTGAACTGTTCGGCAAATGAAAGGTTGCCGCGTACATCCAGGAACTTAGGCAGCTCAATGATCTTTACGTCATCAATTGTCATCGCACTTTATATAACTGATTCCAAAAATAATACATTTTTTATTTTCCCTCAACTTTAACTCCGCGCTGGCCGATAAAAATTGAGAGAAGCATGCATATTCCTACGGCAAAAGGATAATAGAGATAGGGTATTATCTCCGTGGCGGCCAGACCGGTAAGGCCGGCTGCCATCAGAAGCTGGGCTCCGTACGGAATCAGGCCCTGTACAAAGCAGCCGGATATATCCATCAGGCTGGCTGCGCGACGTTTGGGTATGCTGAACTTTTCTGCAATGTCATTTGCAATGCCGCCCACCGTAATTATGGCGATGGTGTTGTTGGCGGTACACAGATTGGCCAATGCGGTAAGCAGGCCTATGCTCAACTCCGCACCGCGTTTGCCGTGTGCCCTCTTGACCACAGCGCGCATTAAGTATTCCAACCCTCCGTTGTGTTTTATTATTCCCAGCATACCGCCAGCCAGCAGAGTGACGATTATCAGATCCCCCATGCCTGCAATACCCTGTCCCATTGAACTGAACCACCCTATCCAGTCCAATGAGCCGGTAACAAAGCCCACCACGGCGTTGAGCAGCAATCCCAGCACAAGCACCAGCATCACATCCATACCAACAAGAGCCAGGCCTATGACTGATATATACGGCAGCAGTTTGAGCCACTCTATGGGATGAGTATCGGACTCAGCATCCAGGCTCATACCCTTAAAGATATAAATGCCTGTTATTAGTAGCACAGCAGGCAGCACAATCATGAAATTGGCCCGGAACTTGTCACGCATGGCACACCCTACGGCACGTGTGGCGGCTATGGTGGTATCGGATATAAAGGAGAGGTTATCACCAAAGAATGAACCTCCCACTATCAGGGCGGCCATCAAAGCCTGACTAAGCCCTGTCTGCTGAGCTATCCCGTCTGCTATAGGAACCAATGCCACAATAGTGCCCACGCTTGTTCCTATGGCCATTGATACAAAGCATGCAGTAAGAAACATTCCCGCAAGCAGAAAGCGCGCCGGAATGATACTCATGGTAAAGTTTACCGTGGCATCGATGGAACCAATCTCCTTGGCGGAACCCGCAAACGCACCAGCCAACATGAAGATCCACACCATAAGCATGATGTTCCAATGCCCTGCGCTCTCAGAGAACACGCTTATGCGTTGACTTATCTTGCCGGGAGTAACGGCAATGGCATAAACTGAAGCTACAAGGAAAGCCGATGATACCGGCACCTTATAGAAATCACCTGCTATCAGGGATGACACCAGATAAACCAGCAGAAAAACCATGATGGGACTCAACGCCAGGAGCCCGGGCATCTTATTCTTTTCTACAACCATTGTATTCAAAAAAGGACCGCCATACTTAGCGGTCCTGCAAAGTTATGAGTATTTTTCGCCATATTTAATCATGGCGTCATTTATATATCGCTTAAAGTCTGTCTCATTGTTGCGGCGGCATATTACCAGCACATCATCAGTATCCACCACAAGGAAATCACTCAGGTCATCAATAACCACCAGTTTTTTCTCCTTATTGCACAGGAACATGCTGTTCTTACAGTTATAGACCTGATAATTGTACATACCCAGCACATTGCCTTCATCATCCTTGGCGCAATAGTCATAGAGCAGATCCCAACTCTCAATATCATTGAAGCGGAAATCACCTATTGCCATGCAAACCTTATCGGTTTTTTCAAGTATGCCATAATCTATCGATATGCGCGGGAAAGCCTCATATACTGAGTACAGGATGCTGCGACGCTCATCGCGGCTGTGTTTATTGTCATAGATACGGTTGAACTGCGCCACCATCTCAGGCAGACAAGCCTTGGCAATGTCTATAAAAGCACTGGCATTCCACATCAATATGCCGGAGTTCCAGTAGAACTCACCGCTGTCCACAAACACCTTGGCAAATGATTCCTCCGGTTTTTCCGTGAATGTACGCACGCTGTATATGCCATCAGCCTTCTGCTCATCAATCTGGATATAGCCGAAACGTGTTTCTGGTCTGGTGGGCCTGATCCCTACTGTCAAGATACAATTATTATCCTTGACAAAAGACATTCCGCGTTCTATCACATTGACATATGGTGTCTCATCGATGATGACCAGATCTGACGGAACAAACAGAATGTTGGCATTCGGATTAATGTCATGGATGTGGTATGATGAGAGCAGTATACTGGGAGCAGTTCCCTTCATTACCGGTTCCCTAAGTACCTGAAGCGGATTCAGGTCAGGCAACAGCCTGCACACATCCTCATAAAAATCAAGATTTGTGGAAACTATGATATTCTCCTCAGGAAATATGCGCCTCATCCTCTCTACAGTCTCCTTGAGTAACGTATGACCATTGTTATTGAAATCAAGGAACTGCTTGGGCATACCCTTGCGGCTCAAAGGCCAAAGTCTGGTGCCGAAACCTCCCGCCAGCACAACACAGTAATTATCTGATCCTAACATATAGTACTTTTTATAATCGTGTTGGTAATGAATCCTTATCTATGGATAGTCTGTTACGAAGATAACGCTTATTTGGATATCGGCAAGCAATTGGCTGTTAAAAACGCGCCAAAGCAAAAAAATCCTGCCGGTTCCACATTGTTTCAGCAAATTGTTGTACCTTCGCGGCGGTTTTGATACCAAGCCCAGATGGCGGAATCGGTAGACGCGCTGGTCTCAAACACCAGTGGGGCGACCCGTGCCGGTTCGACCCCGGCTCTGGGTACAAACAAGAGGGAGGTTTTTGACCTCCCTCTTGTCGTACCCGGGACCTTGTTTTAATTTGACTTCGTCAAATGCGCTCCCTTTGGTCGCTTGACGCCCTCCGGGCGTGCGCTTCGCGCTATCAGCTCGTTTAGCTTGCCTTTTTTGTACCCGCCGCCGGGGCCGAACCTCTTCTATTTTAGTTCAACTTTTTTCAGGGGGAAGAAGACCGGCATGATGATGACGATGGCTACTACGGAGAATAGCATTCCGCTCATTACTCCTATGGCAAAACTGTACCAGAAAGGTGCTGCTGTTCCATCAAAAAGGAACGGAATCAGGCCCAGTACTGTACTCAAAATGGTGAGCATGGTAGGCACAATCTTACGGTTGAAAGCCTTGATGTAGGTCTTAAGGTCTGCATGGCCGGAGTTGCCGGATATGGTACGGAACTCTGAAGTAAGGTATATGCCGGCGTTTACTGTTATACCGCATAGCATAATCAAAGCGGCATATCCGCCTTGCCCGAAATTCACGCTGAAAATGGGGAATGCCAGGAACAGACCGATAAAGCTTACCGGAACAAGCAGCACTATGACCAACGGCTGACGCAGAGACTCAAACAACATGGAACAGATCATGAATATAACCAGAATGACCACAAAAATGAGTGCGGTACGCTGTTTCTGTGTCTGCCACCAGCCATAATCACTGCGGTCACTCCCCGCATGGAATCCCATGGGCAGACGGTCATTCATTTTCTTGATAACATCACGTTCCATACGGTTCAGAAGGTCATAAGAGCCTATGAACTCGTAGCCTACTGATATGGTATATTCCTGATTCCTGCGCTCAATGTTGAGTCCGGTGCGACGTTTGGTAATGCTCCCTATGTCATTGAGACGGGTCTGAATGCTGTCAATGCTGATCATGTCATTACGTATGTGCCACAGGTCAAAATAGTCACGCTCACTTGATACAAGCCTTACCGGCACGTCACTCTGCCCGTCAAATACAGCACCCGCAGAATTGTCATAAAGCTGCTCTCCCAGGAAAGAGAAATAACCGTTAAGGTTCATTCCGGTGCGGGCTATCCGCTCCCTGTCATAGTCTATACAGAACTCATTCCTTACATATGAACTGTATCCTGCCGAGAATCCGGCCTGACCGTTCACTCTACGGTTTATCTTGAGTGAATCTATCAATTCCTCTGCATAACGGTACAGCAGGTCATAGTTATACCCATACAGCTGTATGGAATGTGACCAGCTTGTACGGTAAATGTTGTTGGTGAGATACTGGTCATTATCGTCAAGAGCCGGAATACTCCAGGTGGCCCCGCCATAACGTGTAGCTTTGGCCCACAGCTGCTGCTTGAGTTGCAATGGGAACCTTGTAAACTCATACTCCTTCTTGAACCTTATCTCAAGTGTACCGGATGTGCCGCTCAAGCTGGTGCGGAACATGCTTATCTCATCAAACTGCTGGAGCCAATTCTCCATCTCACTCACGATGTCATTAAGTTGCTGTACAGTATAACCCTCAGGCATATTTGCATACACACGCAATACCACCTCCGGACGCTCCTCACGACTGTATGACATACGGCCGTTACCATGTTTCTGGAACAGGTTAAGTGCACCTCCCAACGGATACTCAAACCATTTCTTGTTCCTCTGATACCACTTGCCGCCTATGGTCTTGTTATAGAGCCCCACCAGACCACCCTTGTTAAGATCATCACCTTCATAGGTGTCCTTATGCTTAACCGATGCCGGAAGCAACTGTATAGGTATGCCGAACAGGAGCAGTAAGGCTACCACATATATCCACTTGTGTGCACGGCTCCATATCACGAACCTCTCATACCGAGCTGTAATAAGTACCAGCCTGCGCCTGCGTTTCATGGTGTTCTTTACCACACCCTTTCTTCCCAACGGAATCTTCTGCAGCAGAGCCGGCACGAACAGGAACGCAATTATCATAGACAGGGTGAGGTTAATCACTATCACCCAAATGAAATCAGTCAGATCCTCCCTTGCACTCTTGGGCAGGAAGAATATTATGAGCAATGCGGCAATAGTGGTAAACAATGCACCTATGATAGAGACCATAACCTTACGGTTACCATAATATGAATAATGGTCTGCTATGACTATGGCGGTATCTATTATGATGCCGAGTGACACCGTGATACCTGCCATTGAATAGAGCTCAATATCAATGTTGAACAGGTTGTAGAAAATGAATGCGCTCAGAAGATTGGCCGTGATGGTAAGCCCTATCACGCACAGATATCTGAAACTGCGGCTCACGGCAAGCACAAACAACAGCAGAATGGCAAGTGATATTATGGCACGGAAGAATATCTTCTGTATCTCATTGTTTAAGTCTTCTGACGCATCATAGTTGAGCCTTATGGCAAAGTTGTCAGGGAAAGTGGCCTTAAGCTCATCCATGCGTGCCTTTACTTCATTTGCTACAGCAAGCGTGTTGATGCCGTCTTCACCCTCTATGGTCAGGTCAATGGTGTTAAGGCCGTTGATACGGTTGTAGCTTAACGGCTTCTGTTCACGGTAAGTCACAGTGGCAAAATCACCTATACTGTACAACCTTCCGTTCACTTTCTTTACGGGGATACGCTCCAGCTCACTCTGCAGGCTCATTGATTTAAGGCGTACCAGCATAAGCTTGTCACCCACAATCTCAGTTCCTACTATACTGTTCTGGAAATAATTGCTCAGAGGCTGGCTCAGGTCACTTGGCCTTAGACCCACTGCACGCAGTGAATTGGGATCAAAGGTAACCACCCACTCAAACGGCATGGCACCCGATGTATTGACGCTCTCCACACCCTGAATGCGTGAAAGCGGCGTAACCAGATGCTCCTTGGCATAACGTACTATCTCTGCCGGAGGCATATCGGCATTAATGGTGTACTGCAGGATAGTGGTAGCCTCACCACCGCCACGTCCCGCTGATCCGCTTACCCTGGGCTTGACACCCTCAGGCAGTTTAGACTGTATCTGACGCATACGGGTGGATATATCAAAACGTGTCGTCTCCATGTTGGTACCCTCCTTGAAGGTCAAGTACACATTTCCACCTCCGTTATATGATGATGCCTGTATATCACTTACACCGGCCACAGTATTCAGTGCACCCTCTACTACCGATGTCACCTCACTCTCCACCACACGTGCTGAAGCATCCGGGTAAGAGAAATATACAGAGATGGTCTGCATGGAAGATCTGGGCTGATACTGGATATTAAGCATAGGGATGCAAGCAGCTCCCACCAGCATCAGGACTACCATTATAAGGATAACGGAAAAAGCATGGCTTTTTCCTGTCGTAGGCTGTTGGCTCATCGGTCAGACTTCTTGTAGATTACGTAATAAGCCAGAGGTACAAAGAACACGCTCACAAACGTACCGGCTATCATACCGCTTATCAAAGCCAATGACAAAGGATATTGAAGATCACTGCCCATATCACCGCGCACCAGGAACGGAGCGATAGCAAGTATGGTAGTGAGTGAAGTCATGACAATAGCTTTGAGCCTGCGGCTGCCAGCCTCCAGGATAGCATGTTTGAGACCGAACCCCTTCTCACGCAGACGGTTGATGGTATCAACCTTAAGTATGGAGTCATTGATCACGATACCGCACATGACCACCATACCTATCATTGACATCAGGTTAAGGCTCTCACCAAACAGCCAGAGCACAGCCAAAACCGCAAAGATGTCAATTATCAGCTCACTCATAATGATGAACGGCTGGACAAGACTCTCAAACTGAGCCGCCAGGATAAAGAATAGCAGCAGAATGGAAACCAGAAGCACCATACACAACTCCTTTATCATCTCGCGGTTGCTGAAATATGAACCTGTGAATGACACATCAAAACGGTCATCCTGGCGTACCACATTCTGAATGGTTTCCATAGCACGGCGGGCTTCACGACCCTTGACGTCAAGCACCAGCGGATAGTACTCACCATCCACGCCGCTTGTTATCTGCTTCAGGTCACGGTTACGTGTCTCCTTAAGCAGTATCTCAAGCGGTACACGGCCGCCTGAGGTTTCAATATAACTGCCCTGTATAAGGTCACGTGCCTCTTTCTCACCCACACCTATGACCACGGGCATAGATATGTCACCCTTTGATATGCGCAACACTGAGCTGGCATTCATGGAGTTCTGCAGATACCCGAGAATCTGGCTGAAACTTACGTTGTAGAGGGCCAGCTTTTCCGGATCAGTTACCAGTTCAATATACTCATTCCACTCTGCCGGCTGGACGGTGATACCAGGCAGGGCATCACGTATATCAAAGAGCAGTGAGGTGAGTTGGTCTGGCTCTGGCATCTTGCCGTTACTGCATTTGAGGCGTGCCACCACCGGAGCCTCCTTCTCAGAGAACAGCATATCAAAGATATTGCCCGATGCCTGAGTGGTGCATACCGCCTCACGCCAGTTGCTGTGAATGAAATCGGCCACGCGTGATTCTATCTCCTTTATATCATCCACACTTCCGGCCTTAAGATAGATTATGGCCTCACTTATGCCTGTTTCACGGGTATGTGACAGAGCAAACTGTTGGGCACCTGTCATTGAGGTATATTGCTCCACCAGATCAGGGAACTGAGCCACAATCTTCTCGCAGCGGCTGTTGTTCTCCTCTACTGATACCCTCTCATTCCACTCAATGTTTACCAACGTGTCACTGTGTGACAGTGCTGGCAGTTTCTGCTTGTCCAATCCTTTGAACAGTACGCCAATTACCAACAATGAAACGCCGAATATGCACCACATAACGCCTCTGTGACGGAAGAACCAACTCATGATGCGCTCATAACCCGATGTCATTCCGCCCACACTTATCTTCTGTATAAATTTATTGGGAGTAAAACAGGTCTGATTTCTGTAGAACAGATAATAGAACACCGGTATAACCAACACTGATACAATAAGGGCCGAAACCAATGTTATGGTAACAGCCATAGCCTCATCATAGAACAGGGCGCCTGCTATGCCGCTCATAAATATAAGAGGCAGGAATATGGCACAGGTAGTAAGCACAGAACTGAGCATAGGTGTGAATACCTCCTGGGTACCATATACGCAGGCATCAGCTAAAGGTTCACCCTTCTGCCAGCGCTGAGTTATGTTGTCAATGGTGATGATGGAGTTATCCACCATCATACCCAGGCCCAGCACCAGACCGGATAGCGATATGATGTTTATGGTTATTCCTATTACATAGAATAGCAGGAATGACAGTATGAGCGCGGTAGGTATCGTTATGACCACAAGCATGGGGCTGCGTACATCCTGCATAAAGAAGAATATGATAAGACATGCAAACAGGGCACCAAAGAGCAGGTTCTTTATCATATTGTTTATGGAGTAGTCCAGCAACTCAGTCTGGTCACGTGTAACGGTGAAATCCATATCGGGATAATCATGAGTGAAGGTTTCCATCAGTTTGCTTATCCCTTTGCGCAGATCAGCCATGCGGGCATCTGTACGTTTTATAACAGCCAGTGTCACGCACTGATGGCCGTCACTTGTAACCATGCCCTTGATTTTCTGCTGCTCCTCACGCACCTCTGCCAGGTCCTTTATCTGATATACGCGGTCACGAATCTTTATATATACGTTCTCCACATCCTCACGCGTCACCACCGTTGATTCAAAACGCACGTTGAAACGGTACTCACCGTCACGTATGGAGAGATTGCCCAAGCGTACGTTAGCACCCTGAATGGCACTGCTCAGCTGGTTCTCATCTATGCCGATGGCACGCAGCTTCTCCATATCAGGTATTACCAGAAGCTGCGGGAACACCTGTCCTGAAATATCCACCATTGCCACCTCAGGAAGTTGCTCCAATCGGCGTACAATAACCTGACGCGTAAAGTCACTCATCTCAAGGAACCTCAGGCCGGCAGCGTCACCGTTCTTAAGGCTTACGTTGACAAAGAATGCCGGAATATCCGTTGCGCTTGCACGGGCTATTGTGGGGCGTTCCTCATTGCCACGCCAGCTGGAGACAGCATTGTCCACACGCTCATTCACATCAATGAAAACGTAATCAGCATCAGCGCCATACTCAAAGGTCATCTGTATAAGGCCGCTTCCGTCACGTGCCGTACATGTGATATCGGTAAGATGAGGCACCTGCACCAACTCTGAGCGCAGGCCATTAAGCATGGTCTCATTAAGTTCACGTGCACTGCGGTCAGGCGATGTAACCTGTACCGTTATCTGCGGAATATCAATATCGGGTACCAGCGATACCGGCAGTTTCTTTATTGCCACTATGCCAAGCACCATAACCGCTATCAGCACCATAGTCACCGCTATGGGCCGTTGTATCAGAGTCTTGAACATGGCTATTCAACAATTACCACAGATGCATTATCACCCAGATTCAGGTTACCGCTGGTTATGACAAGATCTCCCACGTTGATCTCGGCGCCGCGGTCCTTGTTAGCCTCAATCACATGCTCAGTGGTGTTTGACATAAGCACGTTCACGTATGTCCACTCACTCTTACCGTCCTTGTAACGGAACAGCACCTCCAGATTATCACGTATCACAACCGCACTCTTGGGTACCACAAGCTGGTTTGGCAGGCTGTTCTCAACCGTGATGCGCACGTTCATACCGTCTATCAGCTCATCAGAGCCGGGCACCTGTGCCGTAACGGCTATCTGGCCGTTCTGGTCAACAGTGGGATTGATTGAAAGGATTGAACCCTTAAGAACCACATCACTGTTTACAAAGGGTGATACCAGTACCTGCTGGCCGGTATGTACAAACTTATACTCAGTCTCCAGTACGCTGAAACGCACCAGATAGCGGCTGTCATCTATCAGGGTGCACAACTGCCCACCCTGCTCATGTACACGTCCCTTAAGGCTGGCCACCTTACCGCTGAACGGAGCCTTGAGGTCACAATCACGGTAAGTACGCTCGGCATTCTCAAGAGCCATGCGTGCATCTATGAAACCGGTATTGATATAAATCTTACGCTTCTGATCCGCGGGAATGCTGGCTGTATCGGCCAGGGTATAGTTATAATCAAGCAGACGGTCAGCCAATGTCATCTCAGCCTTGCTGAATGAAATACGGGCCTGCTCCAACTGACGCTTAGGCTGATCCTTGTCAAGAGAGGCAAGTATCTGCCCCTTCTGAACCTTCTGTCCGTCACGTACATCTATCTGAGCCACAGTACCCTGGGTGGCAAACTGTACCGTCACCTTGTTCTGTGCCTCCAATCGGCCGTTACACACCAACTGTTTGTTAAACGTCTTGCGTTCCAGAGGGACCACTGTCACCTCATTCTTCTCCTTATCATATTTGCCGCGTGCCATTTCAGTCTCATCCTGAACGGCATCCTTGTTATCTTTCTTAGACTTGCAGCTGCAAACAAGAACTGCAACAACCAGAACTCCAATTATCTTATATGCTTTCATACCTTTAATTTTTCAAGTTTATTTTATCAATTCATCAAACTCCGCACTGATATCCATGCCCGTTATGTAATCATAAAGCGTGGCGCGACGTATATCGTAATAATAACTCCAGAAACTTGCCACCTTACTCTGGTAAGTACTCAGGGCAGTGTCACGCTTATCCTTTAGCTGATCAAGCTGAGACATGGTCATGCTGCCGCTGCTGAAGTTCCTTAGAGCCAGTTCATAGCTGTCCTCAGCCAGCTGTGCGGCACGCTTGGCAATCTCACACTGGCTGCGCTGGTCATTGAACTGCATTACCTTGGTATATAAGTCCTGACGGTAATCAATCATATCCTGCTCCAAGGTGTTGCGTTTGGTAAGAGCCTGTGCCTGTGCCATACGCAGGTTTCCGCGTGCCTGGCCCCAATCAAGAATAGGGATGGTAAGCCTTACACCCACCTGTTCCTGATCCTTAAGCTCAACAAAAGCATCATTAAATTTACTTGCTGTACCGCTCAATCCTAACGTAGCACTCAGTGTTGCGTTGAACCCGCTGTTGGCTTTTGCCCTGGCCACACTCTCATCACTCTGGATGTACTGGACCTCCTGCCTGAGACGGAACGATGAGTTCTCAAGGGCACGCTCCAGCACATCCTCATAATCAAGAACCAACTCAGGGATAAAGTAGTCAATAATAAGTTTCAGTTCAGTATCCTCCTGATAACCGATGTAAGAACAGAGACGGTTCATTGTGGTACGCAGGCTTACGCGGCTGTTACTCAAACTGAGAGAGTCATTAAGCACCCTTACCTCAATCTGCATCAGCTGGTCAAGAGTAATGGTACCCATTTCAAAACGGGTCTGACCGGCCTCATACAGACGCTTACCCTCCTCAAAACTCTTTTGAGCCCGTTCATAGTTCTCTTTAGCATTAACGCACTGCCAGAACAGGGCAATGGCATTCTGACTGAGCTGCTCCATATTCTCTATGTACTGCCTCTTGGCAATCTCATACTGTTTAGGCTCAGTCTGCTTGCTCCACTTGAACTCATTGAAACCCAGGATATCCTGAGAGTATGACAGATACACAGGTCTTGAATAATAGGTAGTCAACCTGTTAGGATTGTACTGGTCTGTACGTGACAAAGAGGTATTCAGTGAGATTCTACCACCGGTAAGAGGGATGTTCTGACTGAAGTTGAGAGCCACATCATTGTTCATGCTGTAATCAGCCACATAGCTCCATTCACCCGTCTGGTAGTTCTGCACCTTGTTCAGCGTGCGGTTAAAAGTACCGACATTGGCAGTCATGTTCAACTGAGGCAACATCCTGGCCTTATATGACCGGAACCCCCAATACGATGCTGCAAAATTGTTCTTGTTGTTCATGGCTGTTATGGAGTGCTCCTGCGCCAGATCTACCACCTGCTGCATAGTAAGCGTACGCGGCACTATCACTTGCGCCCCGCAAAATGTATTCACTCCTAAAGCCAGAAACAGAACTGAGATTTTAGAAAAAGACATTTTCATATTTGTTTCTGCAAACAATGATTGTTAATAATCAGGTTTATGTTTTCGCAAAGATAATGGAATATATTCCCCTTGCACTATTTCATTCCCCATTTTTTGTTAAATGAAACCTTACCACCACTCTATCTCTCCGTTTTCTCTCAGTATGAACGGACGCTCATTAGTACCCCTGGTATAGTTTCGCAACCACAGCAATGTGTTGAGCGGTATCCTGTCATAATGCAATGAATTGTCTTCTGCTTCCTGGCAGCCAAGTGAACACCATTCAGTGCCGTTGAAAAAAAGCAATTCATAATAATTGCCCGGACATATATCATTGTCATCGCTACGGGGGGATACACTTGCAAAACAGACTTTGACAGGCTTACCCATATCCATCCCCACCCAGTTTCCATCCGGCTGGTTTATCTCAAAGTTTGAAAGCAGGTTGCCGTCATAGGCACGCTCAATGGCATCCTCACCGGCTTCAGCGTTTGCTATTCCACGCCCCGTCATCTTTCCGCCGTCCGCATCATGGAATGATAGTTCAGCAATACTTCCCCATGAACTGTTCGGGCTCAGATAACGCCAGTATCTGTATGGACGTGATGCGTCCAGTTCTATGAGATATGGAATATCGGTATTCACAATAGTATATAGGGTTACCGCATCCTTGAAATCGGGAGTGTCTGAGCATTGCAGCTTGCCTCCTATCAGGCGACGGCGCATATCTGCAACATTATATGATTCATAGTACTTACGGCGCAAGTCTTTGCTTACGGTAACTCTTTCAGAACTCCTAACATATTTCACATCACCACTCTTCTGCAGGATGAAAGGATCACTTATGGGAATCAGTTTCTTACCGTCATAACCAAGAGCTATGTACAACATATTACGCCCCATGTTCCTGAAACAGGCCTTTCCTTTTTTAAGCCGGCCATAATCAAGGACTTTCCATTTAGGGCCTCCGTCATTCACCGCCATAGCGATATAAACATACTTGCGGTCCTTGAGCTTAATGCTGCGGTCAATCTCTATCTGTAGGTCCGATGTCAGATTGTAATGACTGGTTACATCCTGCTGACACAGGTCAAAAGGATACACATATTTGGCTTTATTCCTGTATTTTACCAGATCACGGTTAATGGTATAGCTGTTACGCCACACCTTGGGTATGCGTTCATATGGATAAAACTGAAATCCGGCACCCAGGATAAGGGAGTTTATGGTAGGCTGCTCACGCCCCCGGTCATCAAGGAAAACATACCAACTGTGCCCTTCGCTGTTACGGCCCCAAGCGGGTACCTGATCCACAACGGCAGGCAAGCCCAGGCTACGGAACACTGCCGTTCCCATGGTGACATAATCCTTGCAGGTGCCATAGGTCATGCGCACCCAGGTGGCGGCACTGCGCATAGGAATGCTGCCTCGGTCTTCCCATATTATGCGATGTCCTATATCAGAGAGTTTGGAATGCAATTCGTTGCGAACTATCTCTATTGCCCCATATATGCTGTTGCGCTTTACATCTGTTTCAGGTATGGTACTGATACTGTCGCTGTAATGCATTGACAATGTATCACGCCATGCATCCAGACTCTGCATCTCTGTTACCTTATACGGTAGTATCCAGTCATGGAATTCATCAAAGGTAAGGTGTTTGGACCACGGACGGGTACGCCACTCTTGAAAGGCATTATCTATACTGCTGATAAGATAATCGGCAGTCATTATCCTGACATCAGAGATGATGTCTTTTGTTATTCCCGCATACTCCATGTCGCTTATCTGCCTCAAGGTGTCACGCTGCCAGTCAGGGTTGGGGCCTGTGCCCAGAATCTCAAGCGCTTTGCAGTAATAGCTGTTTATGGCTGCGGTATCACGGTATGAATAGTGGGCCGGCATGTTGATTATAAGATACTTGGCGGCCTCAAGTTTCTCTGAATCCTTATCTTCAACGCTGTAATGATGCAGTACCGCCTTGAGTTCATTTTTGTTTTCTCCTGCAGCATTCAGGGCATAATGAAGATATCTGCTCTCTTTAGTGCAACTTGCGCACAACAAAATGCATAGAGCTGTTATAATAACGTTTTTCATAAGGCGTTGTTTTTCCATTTGTCAAGATGTACGGAATTGATGGTGTCGGCATTTATATATTCCAAAGAACCATCCTTGTGCAGTATAAAGGGGTCCGATATATGTATCAGCCTGTTTCCGTCATAACCCATAACGCGGTAAAGCACTTCGCGCCCCATATCATGGAAACAGGCCTTTCCACGCTTCATAGTCCCAAAATCAACTATCCTCCAAGGGTTCATGTCATCCCTTACGGCCGATGCTATTAATACATATCTGTCCTTGAGCTGCATTCTCGGCACTATATCTATGGGAATCTCAAGATCACTGGTAAGGAAATACTTTGAGGTTACGTCTTTCTTACCCAATTCAAAAGGATAGCGATACGTGGAATAGCTTAAATAGTCCAGACGCTCCTTGTTTATGGCATAGGTATTGCGATAAACCTTGGGACCGCGTTCATCAGGAAAGAAACCGCCGCCAATCATTGTGGCCAGATCCCACTCAGAGGTTAGTTCCTCTCCTCTATCAGAGAGTATCACATACCATTTTGTGGCGGCAGTATAACGTGAGCCCACAGGAGTCTCATCAAGAACAGCGGGAACTCCGGCAGCGCGGAAAGCCAGTACGGCTGTCAAGGCATAATCAGGTATGTCACCAAAGGTCTGGCTTACCTGCAGATGAGCAGTCAGCAATGGTAAGCCTGCCTGTGTATAGAGGCCATGGCGATTGAGTGCATGATAGGCTTCATTGCGTATCATTTCAGCAACGCCTAAGGTTGTATTGTATTCGACATCATTTTTTACCGGATGCTCCAGGCATGTGCCGAAATGGGCTAACATCGTATCACGCCACGCATCCAGTTCCTGATACTCAGCCGCCTTATATGGAAGCAGCCATTCCAGATAATCTTCAAAGCTCAGATGGCTGGCCCACGGACATGTAGTCCATTGGGCATAGGATTTATCGATATTGTCTATAAGGTAATCTGCCTTTATGATCTCAACATCCTCTCTTTTAAGGAAAGGCATAGCTCTGAATCTGCGGTCTGTTTTGTCAAGCAGACTGTCACGCTGCTGTTCCGGAGTAAGTGAAGTATCGGCAAGAATACTGTCTGCGTAAGAATAATAACTGTATATCGCAGAATTCTGGTAAGAATAATGACCCGGCATATTCTCTATCAGATATTTTGCAGCAGCAAATTTTTCAGGGTTGGGGTCTTCAAACAGATAATGGCTTAATGTTTTTTCCAACTCCGCCCTGTTGTCATCGGCATAAAATAATGCCATTGATAAATCCGAGCGCTTATAGCAAGAGCAAAACAAGGATATCGTGGCCCCAAACAGGACCAAAGAAATTTTTTTCATTTGTAATTAAAAGATTTTATACGAATATGTTATTGAAAAAATTCACCAAGGAAAGAAGCGTTTTATTGTTAATCAAAAACTTCTTTATTTTCTGACGATCATACCCATTCACGATACCTATTATGAAATCAT
>JAEEGL015939518.1_pt1 | contig 25343 bp, 15 predicted proteins | sample 9134231 | NCBI WGS metagenome assembly JAEEGL01 (sample SAMN16246548, study PRJNA631951) | gut metagenome | biome: gut microbiome; feature: rumen; material: fiber-attached | host: Bos | place: Iran: Karaj | collected 2018-10
GTCTATGTCGGACCCATGGGATGCCTCACCGGCATGTATGTGATCATGACGGGAAATTACAGTGTCGAAGACATGCGGCAACTCACCATCGAGTGTCTTGAGTGGATTCTTACCCAAACCGAGGTGCCGGCAACCCGACCCGAGGCCTGCGGCAATTACCTGCTCCACGATCTGCCCATGTGCAAGTGGGAATGCAAGCGATATCTCGACCGGCTCAAAAACGATTTCCATAGCGAGTACACAAAACTGCAAATCACCCTCGACGACGGCAAAGTCTTCGCCGACGCATAGTCTATTCACACTTCCGTTGCATTGACAATCGCGACAGGCCCAGTTTAAGGCAACTTCAGCATGTCCATCACCTCGGTGATGTCGCCATCGTTGTCGGCAGGCTTCACACCCAGCAGATAGGCCAGTAGCGGATAGATGTCGACATTGCGGAACTTCGCCTCCTTCACATAACCCCGCTTGAAGTCAGGCCCCACGGCACGGAAGGCCACCAGCATGTCGCTCGCCGTGTGATCATAGCCGTGCGTTCCACCTGCATTCGACTTGCGGTTGTCGAACAACCACCCCACATCGGGTAGCACCACCACATCGCCCACATTGGGATTGCTGCCATAGTGCAGATATTCGGGCACATCCCGCCGCTTCCACACGCGCAGATGATCTACTCCCTGCAAAGCGTTACAAATCGAGTCGACATAATCGTGTCGTTTGGCATACACCAGTGCCGGCACACCATAGATAACGCGTTCAACCCATTCAGGCTTCAGGTATTTGTGCGGATATATTGTGCGCTCAGGGTCTACCCAGGTCATTCCGTGATCGCCCAACACAATCAGGTTCACATCGGCAGCGATAGGCAGCTGTTGAATGCGGTCCCACATTCCCTTCAGCACACCGTCCATCTGCTCCATGGTGCGGCGCGTGTGGGCACTTATAGGGCCATGGTTGTGACCGCTCGCATCGGGTTCCTCAAAGTACGCCATAATCAGGTGCGGACGCTCCTCCTCAGGTAACTGAAGTAGCCGCAGCACCTCGTCAACCCGTTCTGGAACCGTCAGCCGATTGTGCTGATAGTGATGCCAGTAGGTGGCATGATCGCCCTTGATGGGCACATCGCTTCCCACCCAGTAGACGGTGGCAGTGGTCACGCCTTGCCGCTTGGCTGTGAGCCAAATGGGGTCGCCGCCATAGTATTGCGGATCGTTGCGCAACTCATTGTTGCTGCTCAGCGAGAACACCTTGCCGTTGCGGCGCACCTTGAAGGAGTTGGCCACAATGCCGTGATGGTCGGGATAGAGGCCCGTGGCAAGCGTGTAGTGATTCGGGAATGTCTTGCTCGGGAACGACGGCATCATCACCGCCTTCACCCCATCGCGTGCCAACTGGTCGAAGAAAGGCACATTAAACGCCTCGGTATAGTCCCAACGCAGTCCGTCGAGACTTACTACCACCGTGTAGGTCTCACGACCCGCACCACTCACATTCACAGCCGCCAGCACCGCCAGCAGAACCATTAATATCTTTTTCATCATTGTTCTCCTTGATTTGCATGTCCTACTTTTTCTTGTCTTCGAGGTATCGGCGTTTTTTTGCACTCATTGGGCGTGCCGCCTTGGCTGCTTTAGCTGCCGCACGGGCGGCGTTTTCAGCTTTACGCTTTTTTGCCTCGGCCTGGCTCTTTCTCCTCTTGGCATCACGAATTCTCGCCTCCGCCTTGCGTTGTTCACGTTTTATCTCCAACCTCGCCTTCTTTTGAGCCTCACGTTCCTCAACCTCGGCTTTACGCTTGGCTTTCTCGGCTTCGAGCTGCTCGAGCCTCATGGCATGATAGGTGGGATTTGACAGCATGATTTTGCGTTGCGGTGTCGCGAGCAGATTCAGTGCCATCTTCGATGCTTTGGTGCGAGCATAGCGCCAGCTCTTGCTCACCGCATCGCAAAGCAGAGTGCCGTCGCTCAGTACGGCTTTTGCTTTATGCAAACCCTCATCGATGAACTCCATTTCCAGCGACAATCTGCGCCCGTCGGCTTGTTGCACCATGGCATCGGCCTGCGCCAGCACGTCGATGTTGCGCCGTTTATGCTTTATCAGGTAATCCACATTATCGCCCAGAATGTATTTTGATATGAACCAGTTTCGAGTAGTCTCGTCAAGCGTTGCAACATAGCCAAAGAGGGCATAGACAAAGATGTGCTTGTGGTTTTCAACATCAAATTTATCGCCTGCTCTCACAAATTGCCGCAACTGCCATTCGTCATAGAGTCGTATAAGCCGCTCTTGTCTGAAAAGGTTTCCTAACATGTGCTGCAGGTGTGTGCCTTCGCCTGTGAAATATCGGAACAATATTTCCCCTACTTGTCCTTTGAAAACATACATTCCCGCAAACACATAGCGGCTATTGCCCTTACCTTCCTGCTCATAGAATGACTTATGCGTGAGCACTTCACGCAATCGGGCACGCGAAAAGAGTCGGCTAAGGTCAGTAAACAACGGATCACCCCAAGGTTTAAAATTGTCCTTGGGATTGGGCTGTTGATGTGTAACACCCTCTTTCATTTTGCACAGGCAGGAGGACTCGAACCCCCACTATCGGGTTGGAAGCCGACATTCAGGCCCCGAAAGCCTGTGTGCTACCATTACACTATACCCGCATGTTGAGCGAGTGACGGGAATCGAACCCGCGCCTGCGTACTGGATATACGCCGAATCAAGATCTGAAGTCTTGCGTGCTGCCACTACACTACACTCGCTTTACAAGTGGCGAAATTAGTATTTTTTTTTGATATTTCTCACAAAAAATTTGCATTTCTTACATAAAATGCCTATTTTTGTCAATAGTTAAAACCGAGTTCTCTTTACTCGTCACGAGCTGAAGGAGCCACCGCGGGGAGGTAGCGTTTATCTGCGTTCACAGCCTCGACGGCGGTAAAGGACAGGCTGGGAATTGGCGGTGCAAGGGCGGAGAATGAAAAGCGTGACTTATTATGCTGTATAGGGATATGCAGGCAAATTGGCATTGCTGCCGCCCGAAGATAAGCACAACCACTTTGCGCCAATCCGCTTATAGCCTTGATTCCTCAACTTTATGAAGCCGCGACATCGTGAAGCCGAAACTCCACTAAAACGCATAAAAGCCATGTACTGAACCAAAAGACTTCAAGCCGCAGGAAAAACCACACTAAGCTACATTGAGCACAAGTTGTGGACACATATTTATAATTTAATTGCCGTCGCACTCGTTGCTGTGGCGCTTTTTGCTGCATCGTGCTCGGGCGACAGCCCCAACGCGCCCAAGCCGTCTCAGAGCGCCCCCACTGTCATTGTCTCTTTCACCGAGATCAATGTGTTCGGCTGAGCTGTTGTGAATATCTCGAGCAATGCCCTTGTCATCGGTTCACAAACAGTGGCTATCTGGAGTGGCGAAAGTTCTGACAGCTTCACCGTCACGCTTGCATTCAACGGCAGGCAGGTAAACAGCGGTGAAACTCTTTCGGAAGCCGGAAAGCTGAAGCTCACCGTGACCAACAATAGCGGCAAGTCCACCTCAAAGGAAATCACCCTCACTGCCGACCCCGTCTATTGACTCTCCAGCATCAAGTCACTGGGACTTGAGGTAGATAAGGAAGTCAACCTACTGGGTGGCGTGACATTTGCCGATGGCGTGAGCCTCGATAAAGTGGAGCTTGAGCAGGACGGCAAGCGCACATTGATTGCCGATCCCAGCCACTTCGTCCCCCAGACTCCCGGAGCGTGCAGCATCATCCTTACCGTGAGGAAAAACGGTACCGCTGCCGAGGTCAAGGTCGAGAATCTCACCATCAAGCCGCTGCAGTATCAGTCTATGTCTATCACCAACATCAAGCCTGTGGAGATACTGCCCATCATCGGGCAAGTGGAGGTAGGTGACAAGCAAGTTTATTCCCACATTGAGCACCTGAGAGTCGCTGAGGCCACAAGAATCAGAGACATGATGTGGAAATATGGTGCAGGCAGCCATTCTGCTGCACAGTATCAGCAATTGATGAAAAGGCTTAATACAGGGATGACTTTTGAGAAACCCTTATGATATGACAATTATGAGATTATATGAGCTGATAATGTAACACCATCTAATCATGCACATGATGAATGGCATATATTAAACACATTGGTTGACCATGCAAATTTTATAGTTCAAAACTGATGAAATTGGTCACAAGTAATATATGACAAAATTAGTCAGAATCAAAACAAAATATTCATTTTCTGAAACTCAGCTTTCTGAGAAAATGACAAATCATGGTACAACACTCAAAATGTAGAGGATTGGAAAAGATTATGCAGGTCTCCAAATTTTATTATATTCGTAGCAGGATGAAATATCAGAAAATCTTATTGAGTACTCAAAAATAAAATTTACCATGAAGATGTAAGCGGAGATGAACATTGAGTCTATTCCCTACCTTCTAGCACAAATTGAAAAAACAATAAAGATCCTAACAACCATCTTATTGTTACTATAGCAACAAATCCTAAAGGAGACATTGACCAAACTAATGAAACAACTTCAAGCAGTAAAATTCCAGTTTGATTTAATGACAATCATTTATTTGCTTGACGTGCTTTCCCTTATTCAGCATCTTACAATAATTTAAAAATTGAAGCCGAATCATGAAAATATGCCACATCCTGTACCAATTATGTAAACGTTGCTATGGCTGACTTATGCTTCCAGATGTATGCCGAGGTTGCCGATGCAAACCAATTGCTGAGCATGATCAGGTCGTCAAGTGGCCTCACCGACCACATCAGATTCAACGGCGAGGACCAGCCACTGATTCTTATGAACCCTGGAGGGTTCTTCAAGACGTACTGCATGCCAGGAGAGCTATCATCGCAAGTTTCGCTGGGAGAGAGCGTGACGCTCGAGAAGGGCTATTACAAGGGTGTGGTGTTCGACATCCCCGGCGCCGAGGTCAACCTTGGTGGCACATGGACACCCGTGACCGCCGCCAGCCGCGATGCCATCATGGCGCAGAACCCGTTCACCTTGCAGTGGAGACTCAACGGTGCGATGCTACGCAAATACGGCTACAAGACTGGCGACACGGTGAAAGGCACCATCCTCGCTGTAGATGACCAGTGGCACGGCCTCAACCTCTCGAAAGAAATCACCATCCAGGTGAAATAATATCAACAGATTAACACAATTTAGATGAGCAAACAGGTCTAATAATTCATCTAATAATTTAATTTATGGATTGCTGAAACTTCTGTATATCATGTTTTTAAGCAAAATATTGGGGCGGTTGAGCCCCATTATTATTTTCTATTAGTGTCCAGTAAAAAAGTCCGTCAGGACTGTTAAGAACTTAGGCAGGGGTGAAGCCGCAGGCGAGAACCCCTGTCAATTAAGCATATACTGCATTAGTCCCATAGAGACGACAGAATGTGAGTCAATACCTATTATCTGTCGCCCTTACAGGGCTAATCATACTTAATGCCGCTTTAAAACAGGGGTTGCGCTTCGCTCCACCACCTGCCTATTATCTGCCCAGCCCTAACGGGCTTAATAATAAACCCGACATATCAAAAATTATTTTAAACAACTGATACATAGCGTGTTACCAAATGCCTAAATCTTTTACCGGACAACAATGATTATTTTCACGCCGCCCTTCGTGTTTCCATTCAAATAGCAAACAATGATATCGCTGGCCCTCTCTGACGAAAACAAAAAGGGCGGCTATGATTGCCGCCCTTTATATTTCAGATAACGCAATTCTTTTAGAAGATGAGTTTCACACCCACCTGCATGTGCCAGCGGCTGCTGATGTTGGCCTTGCTGGGCTCGGTGTAGTCGTTCCACTGATACTTGGCACTATACACACCATTGGCATCGCGGTTTGCACCTGTGTACTTCAGCGGTGACACATTATACACGCCGCTGTAGTTAGCACCCCACTCCTTGTTCAGCATGTTGGCGAAGTTGAGGATATCCAGCGTGAGCATGATCTTGCTGCCGCGCTCGCGCAGGGCGAAGATCGACTCGGCAAAGTGCAGGTCGATCTGGTGCTCGAAGGGAGCTACATTGCCGTTGCGCTCGGCATACTGGCCACGATGATTCTTAGCATAACCGTCGGTCGAGAGGAATTCCTCGAACATGGCGCGCTGAGCGTCGGGAGTCACTTCCACCGTCTCGCCGTTCACCTTGGTGTTGTAGCTGGTGAACGTCATGTTGGCGAGTTCTTCGGTCGTGGGCAGATAGAGCATCGAGTTGCCGCGGTAGCCGTCGCCGTTGTAGTCGGCATTCTCGCTCATCGTCAAGCTATAGCGCTGGCCGCTTGTGCTGATAGTGATGCCAGTAGGTGGCATGATCGCCCTTGATGGGCACATCGCTTCCCACCCAGTAGACGGTGGCAGTGGTCACGCCCTGCCGCTTGGCTGTGAGCCAAATGGGGTCACCACCATAGTATTGCGGATCGTTGCGCAACTCATTGTTGCTGCTCAGCGAGAACACCTTGCCGTTGCGGCGCACCTTGAAGGAATTGGCCACAATGCCGTGATGGTCGGGATAGAGGCCCGTGGCAAGCGTGTAGTGATTCGGGAATGTCTTGCTCGGGAACGACGGCATCATCACCGCTTTCACCCCATCGCGCGCCAACTGGTCGAAGAAAGGCACATTAAACGCCTCGGTATAGTCCCAACGCAGTCCGTCGAGACTCACCACCACCGTGTAGGTTTCCCTACCCGCACCACTCACATTCACCGCCGCCAGCACCGCCAGCAGCACCACAACAATCTTTTTCATCATCACTCAAATTGTTTTATCTCCACAAATATAAGCATATTATCTGAATCCCAAAAATCATCGCTAAACAGACCATCTCACATCTCTCATAATGAAAAAGGTGGAGGTGCCACATTGCATGAGCGCCCCCACCCCAAAAAAAACGAATGAAAAAAAACCACAAGTGTGTTTACTTTAGCATCAAATAACAACTGTTAATGGCTTGGTGCAGCTATTGTTGTAGACTTCACAGGAACTGTAATCCAATCGGTCATAATCTTGCCCCAGCCATAGGTTACAGTCACCTTCACATAGATGTTGAAGTCACTGTTCACTGATGTCATGTTGTTCTTATAGGTAATAAAGCCATACATTGAAGCAACGCCAGGAAGTGTCGTTACTTGAGCAAGTTCAATGGTTGCAGGAACAGGCTGCCGCTGACCATTCAGGTCACACTCGGCATCCTTGCGGTCAAACGCTACACTGAACGGACCATAGAAGCCCCAGTAATTAGCATGTTCACTGAATGCACGGCCACGCCAGTCGCTTGGTGCAATCAAGTCTTCGATCTTGATGTAAGAACCTTTCTCACCCACATCAACACCATCGATGAAGTTGTCGGCAGCTTGCTGTGCAATCCTCACTGGCTGAATCATGTTGGCACGGAAATGGTCCTGATTGTTGAAAGTAATCTTAATCGATTTTCTCTTATCACCGCAAGCATAGCCTGTCACCTTGAAGAGCATATACATTTCCTTCGTGTTCAGCAGTTCTTTTGCCACCTCGCTGTTCTTGTTATAAGTAACAGTGTTGAATGGCATGGTAACATTGTTGTTGCTAATCACAGCTATCAGCTCATTATTAGCCCACAGTTCAAGGCCATCATTCTTAACCTGGAAGTTATAGGCCTTGCCGCCGAAGGTCTTGCTGCCCTTCATGTGATCGCAGAAGAAGTACTCAAATGTAGTCACTGCCGCGTCTAGTTTCAGCACGCCATTTTCAGTAACAAATGGTGAGTTCAGGTCGTTAACGAACACGCAGTTGTTGGGGTTTGCATCACTAATTGACTGAGGCACCTGCACATTGAAGCGGGTGAATGTCTTCTCTTCATTCCAGTACTCGTTAATAAAGCTAGCTGGAGTCACATTGTATACTTTCTGTACACCATCGATCTTGGCGTGCAACACAATCTCAACATAGGTGTTCGAACCAGCGCTGGTATAGTAACGCACCACATTGGTCACATACTCCCCAGCATGGTTCCAGAGATCTTGCTCTGAGATTTTCCATTGCAGCACATGAGTCCCCTCATCGGTGTAATTGAGGTCTGCATTCAACTCTACGACAGTACCCACATCAGCCTTGCCTTGATAATTCTGGCCGGTCACATCTTTAAAGAATGTGTAAGTGGTGTGGAATTCCTTCTTACTGCGGTTGAGAGGCTTGTAAATATACTGACTCATCTGTTGATAGGTAGTCGTATTCACGCCATCCTTGCCACACTCAAACCTGAAATTATCGGCTTCAAGTACAAACAAGGGACCCGTTCCCGACCCTGAACCACCAGAACCAAGTATGATGTTGATCAGAGCAGTAACATCAGATACATTGACTCTGCCATCTTCGTTAACATCCGACGCCATATAGTTCAGGGGAACGACACCTAGAATCATATTGATGAGGGTCGACACATCTGACACATTCACAGTTCCGTTCCCATCAATATCACCCCTCACTGACTTTATGGTTATCGAGTTACTTAGTGAACCAGCAAGATTGTCATTAGCATAAACATTTACCGAAGGCTGCAGTAGAACTACAAGTGTAACAAGTGGTAATAATAATCTTCTCATAATACGGTTTGATTTACTAGTTAATATTGAGAAAAGCGGGCGCATAAGAATAATACGCCCGCAGGTAAAAATAACGAATGAAAAAAAACTACTCTTCTTTTTCCAGTTTTATTGCAGGATGACCGCTGTCCATGTCTTCCTTGTGACGATAAAGCACACCATCACGCATATAATAGTAGGCGGGATCACCATTATATTCAATCGTAGCAAAGGGACTGTCATGATTTTCACCGTCGAACCAATGCGTTTCGTTCACATTGTCTTGACCAGCAAACTGAATGGTGGCAGTATGGTCTTCGCGCAACTCAAATTTGTTGCCAAATTCATCTTCATATTTGCCAGCGAAGCCCTGATTGCTGCCATCACTGCTCTTGCCACAAGCTGCCAGAACAAGGCATACTATAATAACACTGAAAAATTTGGTATAAAACATCTTGTATGAAAAAATTAATTGTGTTATCGTTTTTCGTAAAGATTGGCTCTTCAAGTCACAAGAAGAGCCAATCTATTACTCATTTATTTAATTATATAAAACCACAGATAAACGTTAATGCATTATCGTCTGGGTGCTGCTACAGTTGTGGCCTTCACTGGAACCTTAATCCAATCGGTCTTGATGGTACCCCAACCGTAGGCCACAGTCACCTTCACAAAGATGTTGAAGTCACTGTTCACAGTGGTCAAGTTGTTCTTGTAGGTGATGAGGTCACCACTCTGAGCCAATTCAATGGTTGCGGGAACCTTCTGACGAACACCGTTGAGGTCGCACTCTGCATCGGCCGGATCAAATGTCACAGTGAACGGACCATAGAATCCCCAGTAATTAGCATGCCCACTGAATGCACGACCGCGCCAGTCACTTGGATTAATCAGGTCTTCGATCTTGATGTAAGATCCAGGTTCGCCAACGTCAACACCGTCGATAAAGTTGTCGGCTGCTTCCTGTGCAATCTTCACAGGAGGAATCATGTTGGCACGGAAGTGATCCTGACCGTTGAAGGTAATCTCAATGGGTTTATTCTTGTCACCACAAGCATAGCCAGTAACCTTGAAGAGCATATACATCTCCTTGGTGTTCAGCAATTCCTTGGCAATCTCGCTGTTCTTGTTATAAGTAACAGTATTGAATGGCATGGTTGCATTGTTGTTGCTGATTGTAGCAATCTTCTCATTGTTAGCCCACAGTTCAAGACCATCATTCTTAATCTGGAAGTTATAGGTCTTGCCGCCGAAGGTCTTGCTGCCCTTCATGTGGTCACAGAAGAGATATTCAAATGTAGTCACAGCCTTGTCAAGTTTCAGCACACCATTTTCGGTAACAAATGGTGAGTTGAGGTCGTTAACGAATACGCAGTTATTGGGGTTAGCGTCGGTGGTTGACTGAGGAACCTGAACATTGAAGCGAGTGAATGTCTTCTCTTCATTCCAGTACTCAGCGATGAAGCTGCCTTCGTTCACATTGTATTTCTTCTGGATACCATCAATCTCAGCTTTCAGCACGATTTCAACATAGGTGTTTGAACCTTCGCTGGTGTAGTAGCGAACCACGTTCGATACTTCTTCGCCTGCATGGTCCCAAAGTTCCTGCTCGGTGATAGTCCAACGCAGCACATGAGTACCCTCATCGGTGTAGTTAAGGTCAGCATTCAACTCTTCAACAGTACCCACATCGGCCTTGCCATTATAAGTCTGGTCGGTCACATCTTTAAAGAATGTGTAAGTGGTGTGGAATTCCTTCTTACTGCGGTTGAGAGGCTTGTAGATATACTGGCTCATCTGCTGATAAGTAGTCCTGTTCACGCCATCCTTGCCACACTCAAACTTGAAGTTGTTAGCTTCAAGCACATATTGCTTAGGTTCTGGAGTAGCACTGTCGGGACGACAAATCTTGATCTTGATATAAGCAACTTGCACGATTTCGTTGCCATGCTTCAGCAATACGCGCACGATAGGAGTACGATCGATAGCCGATGTACCATATTTTGCCTTAACACGAAGCACGCCTTCACTCTGCCATTCTACATACTCAGCCTGATCTGTACCATTAGTACCTTGTACATAGTTCTTGACCAGCTCAACCTTGAATTCCATACCCAGGGCTTCAAGGTCAGCAGCTTTGTGCTTAGCAGTGAGTTCATGAGCCATGAGATACTTCATCACATCGAATGGTTCGTTGTAAGGCATCTTCAGGTCAATAGTCTCAAGGTTGACGTCATTCTGCCAGCAAGTATAATTCTTGATGCCTGCTTCATTATCAGTAGTGTTGATGTAGCGGCGGAAGTGATAGTCAACCGAAGGTTCTTTTTCAAATTTAACTTTATCGGCAATGCGCAGTTGCTCCATCTTCTTCTGCAGGATAGTTGCATAGTCAGAAGTGATGTCTTCACCGTTTTCAGTCTGAGTCTGCAATGCAATAACTGAAATGTGTTCGTCTGTTGCAGGTGTGCCAGTCATGTTGACTTTCACTTTCAGGATACCCTTCTCAAACGAAACAAACTCAGCCTTCACATCAAAGTCGTTAGAAGCCTTTTCAGCCATTCCACGAGTAATCACATAGTCATTATTGGCCTTAATCACAAAGGTAAGCTTTTGCAAGTCTTCAACTTTGGCATTGGCGGGATTTACATGATAGTAAGCATAAGTTTCGGGATTTACAACCGACAGCTTAGAAGCCAAATCAGCATGTTCGTCCTGCGAATCTTTGCTCTTCAAAGTGAGAGCGGGATATTCAAATGAAGTAACGCGGATAGCAGGAACACCATCTACATAAACCTCAGGCTGGAACACGAAGCCGCGCAGCGAGTTGGTCAAAGGAATAATAACTTCACCTGTTGTACCCTGAACACCGAAGAGTCGCAGTTCACCTGTACCCATGATAGCGGTGATGTGGTTAGGATTAGATGCAATCCAAGAGATATTGGTATGTTCCTTAAGTGTACCATCGGCATTATAAATGTCGAAGCAACCGGTCTCTTCATTGGGAACATAGTAGACACCGTCCTTGCCGTCAACACCGTCCTTGCCGTCAACACCGTCCTTGCCATTAAGACCATCCTTGCCATCAACGCCGTCCTTGCCGTTGGTGCCATCAACGCCGTCCTTGCCGTTCAAGCCGTCCTTGCCGTTCAAGCCGTCCTTGCCGTCAAGACCGTCTTTGCCGTCCTTACCAAGAGCATAATAATTGGTCTTTTCACCATTCTTATACCAGTAACCGTCTTCGCCAATGGTCCATACCACAGCGTCGGTACCATTTGAAATGGTGTACTCCTTGCCGTTACTCAGCTTCACGACAATACCATCGCCCTGCTTCTCGACTCCGACAATAACGCTGCCATCAGTAATCAGACCATTAATCTGATCAATGGCCTTGGCATTCTTGTCAATTTGCTCCTGCAAATTCTTAATGTCATCATCATAGTCTTTACAAGACGTAACCATACCCATAGTAACAGCCAAGACTGCAACCATAAGTATAGATGTAATGAATTTCTTACTCATGTTTTTAAATTTTTAAGTTAATAAATAATAATTTTTTATACTATATATTGTCAAATTCGCTTGCATCTCTTGCGAAGAGTTACATATCAGCGACAAAATTAGATATAAATTTGAAATTACGCAAATAAAATTAATTTTTTTTTCGAATAGAAACAAAAAATACCATGACACCAAAGGTGTGAATTGCAAGCAAGGTTATGAAATGTTGTTAATCTAAGGAACAACGTAACCTTTTACCACAAGCCTGACGAATCGTTCAATACCATTACTTTTCACGACAACCATTTTGTTGAAAGCTCCCGAATGTCCAGCAGGATCGTAAATGACGCTAATGAGTCCTTTTTCGCCTGGAGCAATGGGACTGGTGGTAAATTGTGCCGTTGTGCATTCACAAGACGAGGTAACATCTAGTATAATTAACGGACTGTTGCCTGAATTGACGCACTCGAAAGTATGTGTCACGGGTCCGTTATCAGCACTGATATTGCCAAAATCGTATTCGGACGATTCATAGATTGATCTTGAGAAATGCTCTGGGTCGATGTCGTCATATACTGTTGCCATACACAGAACATATCCAACAATGAGTATAATGGCCAGAAATATATACTTCATAATTCTATTGCAATAAAGATTCTGCAAAAGTAGATATGTTTTCGTCAAGACTGTGAATTATTTTTGGTAAAAAATTATAAACAATGTATAATATTGTAAATTGTAATTATGAGTTTATAGATTGAAAATAGAGTATTTGCTTTTTAAATTTCATCAGTTAATAAGATTGTAGTCAAACGAATAGCATTTTGTAACTCTTCGCAAGAGTTACATTTTTTTGTTATATAGCCTTTCTATTATCAAGCTATTCACCTCGTCAATCTTCGACCACTCTAGTGAACGCAGATAGATTCTGGTGGTTTTCTCCGATGTATGACCCATGCCTTTGCTGATGACATCGATCGGCACATCCATCGAGGCCGCAATGCTTGCCCATGAGTGCCGGGCCACATACATGGTGAGATTAGACGACAGGCCTATCTCACGACCTATTTGCCCCAACTGGCGATTCACTTCACTTTGCTTGCCGCGGTACTGATTTCGCTCCTTCCCATTCGACCTTTTGATGATGGGAAGCAGGTACTCTTCATGCCCCGACGGATGGGCGTCAACAATCTCTTGCATGCAACGCTCCCATCTAATCATTATCTTTTGGCGGGTCTTGTGCCTGTGATAGGTGAGCCAGCCGTCGCTAATTGAACGCCTTTTCAGATATGACATATCGACAAACGACATGCCATGCGTGTAAAAACTGAACATGAACATGTCGCGCGCAAAGCGCATCGAGGCATCGGTGAGAGGCAACTGCTTGATGCGCCTTATATCCTCAAGCGAGAGCGCACGCTTGGCAGTATTCGCCACTCCGGTGTAGACACCGCCAAAAGGATTGCAATCGACCACGAGGCCTGCCTTCACCGCCTTATGGTACGCCGAACGCAAAATGCGCATATAAAACGACACTGTGTTCAGCGTATCACCACGATTCACTAGATAACGCTCATAGTCCTTCATCATCTCGCTGGTCAAGCTGCCCAGTGGCACATCACCACCGCTGAACCGCATGAAACTGTTAAGCGCACTACGATAAGTTTCGGCTGTACGCTCACGACCACTCACATTCAGCCTCTCAATGAGACTGTTCATGAAAACCTTAATCGAGGTTGACGCGGAGGTCGGGGTCAATCCGCTGTCCTCCTCTCTACGAATCAACTCGTAAGGCTCTCCATTCAATCGCACAAGGGCATCCTCCAGCTGCCCCGTGCCTTTCAAGTAGAATTCCAACTTGATTGGTTCCATAGATTTAATTATGTAGTTAATAATTGACAAAAGGGCGAACAAGACGTCCGCCCTTATATATAAATTAATGTGTTTGCTTTCAGTCAACACATAAATCTATTAGAAGATGAGTTTCACGCCCACCTGCATGTGCCAGCGGCTCGAGATGTTGGCCTTGCTGGGTTCGGTGTAGTCGTTCCACTGATACTTGGCGCTGTACACGCCGTTGGCATCACGGCTTGTGCCTGTGAACTTCAGAGGCGATACATTGTACACACCGCTGTAGTTGGCACCCCACTTCTTGTTGAGCATGTTGGCGAAGTTGAGGATGTCGAGCGTGAGCATGATCTTGCTGCCGCGCTCGCGCAGGGCGAAGATCGACTCGGCAAAGTGCAGGTCGATCTGGTGCTCGAAGGGAGCCACATTACCGTTGCGATCGGCATACTGGCCGCGATGTTTCTTGGCATAGCCGTCGGTCGAGAGGAATTCCTCGAACATGGCGCGCTGTGCATCGGGAGTCACTTCCACGGTCTCGCCGTTCACCTTGGTGTTATAAGAGGTGAACACCATGTTGGGAAGTTCTTCCTTCGTGGGCAGGTAAAGCATCGAGTTGCCGCGATAGCCGTCGCCGTTGTAGTCGGCATTCTCGCTCATCGTCAGGCTGTAGCGCTGGCCGCTGGTGCCGTTGTAGGTCACCGATACATTGGTCTGGAGCAGGCCGTTCAGATACTTGGGCGAGGTATAGGCCACATTCACGAGCACGCGGTGAGGCTGGTCGAACGACGAGTAGGTCAGGCGCGGGTCGTTGGTATCGATAGCGTAGTTATACTTCCAGTTACTGTAGGCCACCGACGAGGTACCGTCGTAGACCGACTTAGAGCAGCCAAAGGTGTAAGATGCCAAGAAATCAAGACCGAAATTGAACTTCTTCTCGATGGTGGCAGTGAAGTTATAGGAGTAACCCTTGTCAGTGTTCTCGAGGTTCACAATCGAGTAGTACTTGTTATCTACCGAATAGAACGGAGCGGCACTTGCGGCTACACCCTTCACGGCATAGATGCTACCGTTCTGCGTCAAAGCGAGGTTCCTGAAGTAAGCCTGGTTGTAGGTCTTGCTGTAAAGTCCTTCGAGCGTCAGTTTCCAGTCATAGGGCAGGATCTGTTCCCAAGCCAGGTTGGCGCGGAACACCTGCGGATAACGGAAGCGGCGGCTCACTGTCACGATGTCGGGCGTGGGAGCTGTACCCTTGCCCAGTGCATCGGCGAGCACTTGCGGATTGCTGGTCACCTCGGGGATGAGCGACGGATTGTTGATGGTTGTACCTGTCACCTCGATGCCGGTGTTGCTGAAGGCGTTGCTCAGCCACACGAAGGGCACGCGGCCGGTGAACAAACCAGCACCACCACGGATGAGCGACTTGTGAGCATCGTCAACATACCAGCGGAAACCAAAGCGGGGCGATACCATGAGTTTGGTGCTCGGCATCTCGCCCACTTTCACACCCAGATACTTGTTGGCTGCATAGGCGTTAAACTCATCGTTCACCGTCGGGTCGCTGAACATCACGGGGATGTCGAAGCGCACACCATAGGTCAACTGCAGGTTGCGGGTTACTTCCCACTTGTCCTGCACATAAGCGCCAAACTGGCCGGCCTTGATCACCGGTGTCCAGCGCAGATTGCCACCAGTCACGGTGGGGTCGGTGCACTTGAACACAAACTGCGTGGGGCTGAACGGGCCATATACAAAGTTGCCGGCGCCGTCGGTGAGCGGGTTGCCTGCCTCATCGAGGGTGATACCGAATTCGCCCAGTGAGTTGAACACCCATTCGCCGTTCACAGCCTGGATAAACAGGTTGCGCATCTTGAAGATCTCGTTGTGCGTACCAAAGGTGAATGTGTGGTTACCCTTGTACCACGACAGGTTGTCTTCCACCATATAGATGTCCTGGTTCAGGTAGTTGGCACCCGAACTATATTCGGTTCCCAAATTCACAGTAATATTGCTGCGTGAGCCATCGCCCGAGGGCATGTTCTTCATCCAGAAGAGCGGGCCCTGATAAGGCACATCGCGGTTGTCGCGCACACGGGTATAGTTGGCACGGAACTCGTTGAACAGGCTGCTGCCGAAGTTCGAGTTCAACTCGGCCACAAAACTGTTGGTCACATTGTTGAAGCGGTAGCTCGAGTTGTTGAAGTAGTAGCTCGTGTTGCCAGCGCTCCACTTGTCGTCGTAGGCGTTGCCCAGCTGGTAGCGCAGAGCCAGTTTGTGGTTCTCGTTGATGTTCCAGTCGAGGCGAGCGAGCAACTCAAAGGCGTTGCGCTTCACATCGCGCTGATTATAGGTTTCCCTGATGCCCGACAGCTGATAGTAGCGCTGCACGATGGCCTCGGCCACCAGCGGGTTCAGGAAGTCGGTCTTGCAACCGGGATAGTAACTGCCGGGATAGCTCTCGTTGTGGTTCTCAACATTCACGAAGAAGAAGAGTTTGTCCTTCACAATGGGACCGCTGATGTTACCACCTATGGTCAGGAAGTGCTGCGTGGTGAGCGGTTCCTTGGCATAGTTGTTCGACGCATTGTATTTTCCGTAGAAGTGCTGGTTGTTGAAATAGGTGAAATAGGTAGCATGGAAATCGTTGTTACCCTGCTTGGTGATGGCATTGATACCACCGCCCGTGAAACCGCTCTGGCGCACATCGAACGGTGCAATCACCACCTGAATCTCCTGGATAGCGTCCATCGAAATGGGGTTGGCGCTTGCCTGGCCGCCATTGGTGCCGCTCGAGGCAAGACCGAACACATCGTTCTGCACCGAACCATCGATCTGGAAACTGTTGTAGCGGTTGTTGCTACCGGCAAACGAGATGCCGCCAATCTTCGAGCGGTTAGCCATAGGCATGTTCTTCACCACATCGTACACATTGCGCTCAATCGTGGCGGCCTCGGCTATCTTCACCTCGCTGAAGTTGCGCGATGCACCGGCTTGCTGCTCACGGCCCTTGGCGGTCACAACCACCTCGCTGAGCGCGCGTGCATCGGTCAGCATGTTCACGGTGAGCTGATAGGTGTTACCCAACTGCAGATACACATCGTCGTAGACGCTGGGCTGATAGCCCACATACGAAACCTCCACACGATAGGGACCGCCCGTGCGCATACCCTGAATCGTGAAGCGGCCATCGATGTTCGACACCGCATTGTACTTGGTACCCGACGGTGTGTGCACGGCGCTCACAGTGGCGCCCACCATCTCTTCATTGTTTTCATCGACAACCACGCCCGCCATCGACGAAGTGGTTATCTGCGCATTCATTCCCAGCGCCATCATCAGCGCTGCAATCAACACGCAAAACTTGATTTTCTTTGCCATAGAAATTGTGTTTTAATCTAGATTATTTTCTATTGCAAAGTTAGGTATTAATTCCCTTATATTCCTACCAAATCTATTATTTAACCAAATTAACAATCAAAAGTTAAAATCACACCCAACCTCATCAAAAACTCGAATGCTCAAACACTCGAATATTCGATTATTCGAATGCTCGATTACTCGAATGCTCGATTACTCGAAAACCCGAAACTGCTAGTTGCTAACGGCTAGAGGCTAACGGCTAGTTGCTAACGGCTAGAGGCTAACTACTTGTCCAAGTCAACCAATTCATAGTCGCGGCTGCCCAGTCCAATCTGCTCGGCATAGTCCACAATGTAGGTGCCATGCTGGCGGTTGATGCGGGCTATGAGCGGTTTCTCGTCGTCGCCTGCAGCAGCCTTGTGGTTAAACACCAGGTCCAGGCAGGCCTTGTCGAGCGCCACGGGGTCGGTCGAGGCCAAGATGCCCATATCCTTGAGCATGGGCGCATCGGGACTGCCGTCGCAGTCGCAGTCCACACTCATGTTGTTCATCACATCGATGTACACGATATTGCCCTCGCCAAAGTAGTTGTGCACCGCCTGTGCTGCGGCTGCCATGCTCTCCAGAAAATCGTCCTGAGTGGGGCCGGCGGCAAGATATTCGGGACTCCATGCCTTGCTGGCATCGTCAGTCTTGCCGGCGCTGTGGATGTAAGCCTTGCCTGCGGTCGATGCCACGCCAATCGAGGCATTCTTGAGCACGCCACCAAAGCCGCCCATCGCATGACCCTTGAAGTGAGCCAGGTTAATCATGAAATTGTAGTGGCCCAGATGGTCGCCTACAATGTCGTAGTTCAAGTGTTTGCGGTCCTTCACGGGAATGCGCACCTCGCCAAACTCGTCCATGATGTCGACGGCAAAACGGCTGTCAAAACCATGTTCGTGAATCGTCTGCCAGTGCTTTTTGATGTCCTGCCGGCTACCGCCATAGGCAGTATTGCACTCCACAATGGTGCCGTTCACCTTGTCCACCAGGTTGGCAATGAGTTCGGGTTTCAGATAGTGATTGTTGCCAGCCTCGCCAGTGCTGATTTTCACAGCCACGCGGCCATGAGCCTGCACGCCCAGCGCTTCATAGATTTTCACGAGCGACTCGGGGCTGATGTTGCGGGTGAAATACACTTTCGATTGCGCCACTGCGCACAGGGCCGTCAACGCCACGGCCAGGGTCAACATGATCTTTTTCATAGTCGTAGATGTTTTTCGTTTCTGCAAATATAGCAATTCTTTTTCAATCAACCACATCGCCAGCATCAGTTTTTCCTTCTCATTTTAGCACAACGCTTTCATTTTATTGCAAAACTGAAGGAAAAAGCGTATTTTTGCACTGCACAAAACCAAAAATCATTGATTCATGCCCCTTAACCAACCAACCACAAAACGGGTCGCCCCCCTCGCACTGCTGCTCATCGCATGCTTCAGCATTGTAGTGCTGCTTTTCACTTCATGGGATTCCTATCTTTTCAAACCCTGGATTCACCACGATGTCACCTGGTTCTACACCTGTGGCAAGGCTTGGTTCAACGGCATGACCCCCTATGTCGACTTTGCCGACAGCAAGGGACCGCTGCTCTGGTTCTTCAACGGCATTGGCTACCTCATCAGCCCGCACTCCTACGCTGGTCTCTACTGGGTCGAGTGCTTGCTCTACACATTTGTCCTTTACATGTGTTACCGCTGCGCCAGGCTCTTTGTCGATAACCGCTGGGTGGCGCTGGGGGCAGTCATCATCTGCACCATTTTCTTCTTCGGTTCCTACACTCACCTCGAGGTCAGGGCCGAGGACTACTGCTACGCCTTCATGATACCTGTCTTCTACAGGTTTTTGCTCTACCACAGCAAGCATGAGCACAATGCCGCAGTTGCCCGCATTGGCGCTATCACCTTGGGCATATCCTTTGCCGGCACGCTCATGATCAAGTACAGCACCACACTCATGATGGCGGCATTTATCCCCTTCTTCCTCTTCTGGCTGCCGCGCAAGAGCAACTACAGCATGTGGAAAGCCCTTGGATGGTGTACCCTGGCGGCCCTGCTCACCCTGCTGCCCATGGTCATTGTCCTTGCCTGCCAGGGATGCCTCGACGACTGCATCAACGAGTATTTCTTCACCACAGCCAAGACTTTCAACAACATGACGGGCGACAGCATCACGCTGGCAGGCGTGGCCGAGGTGCTGCTGTCGAGAAAAGTGGCGACCTTTGTGCTCGTCATCTTCGCTGGCATTCTCTTCTACGGCAAAAAGAGCCGTTCGGGCATGTTCTATCTCCTCTTCAGCTTCCTCTGGTTCGTTGCTGTGATTATGCTCAACGGCACCAACAAAATCTATTATAATGTGCTCGCCCTGTTCACCGTGTGTTCAGCACCCCTGCTGGCACAACTCCTTTCAAAAGGACTGAGCAAACCTCTAGTGGTGGCTATTTTCGCTGCCGCTACCGCTGCGTTCCTCTTCTGGCAGACCCCGCGTCACTCGCTCTTCACCAAGCAGAGCGTGAAGCAGGATGCCTGGAACTACTATGCCTCGCTCATGTCACAGTACGACTCGCCGCGCATGCTCTACTTCAACTGCCACGACCACGGCCAGGGCGTGCCTTCACACGGACTCCCTGCCTGCAAGTACTGGAGCCTGCAGTCGGGCTACACGCAGGAGATGCTCGACGACCAGATCAATGCCGTCAAGCAGCACAAGGCCGATGTCATCATCGTCAACGATGTCGACACCGCATTTGTCAACCTCGCCCAGCAATGCGGCTATTACCGTTACGACTATACCGATGTGGGCATCAGCGACAAGAAGTGGCCACGAGCCTTCCTCTTCAGCAAAAAAGAGCTGAAACCTTAATTTGCAACGCGCTATGGACAACAACGACATCACCAACTACGAGCACATCTTCATAGGCATCGACCCGGGCACCAATGTCATGGGCTACGGCATATTGGGCGTCAACGGCAAGACGCCCTCACTCATCGCCATGGGCGTGCTCAAGTTGAGCCGTATGGATGACCACTACATGCGACTGCACCGCATCTTTGAGCGCGTCACGGGACTCATCAACCAGTATCTGCCCGACGAGATGGCCATCGAAGCGCCTTTCTATGGCAAAAATGTGCAGTCGATGCTCAAACTGGGCCGCGCGCAGGGCGTGGCCATGGCGGCCGCGCTCAACCACGAGGTGCCCATCGCCGAGTATGAGCCACGCAAAATCAAGCAGGCCATCACCGGCAACGGTGCCGCCAGCAAGGAGCAGGTGGCCAGCATGCTGCAGCACATACTCAAAATCGACCAGAACGAGATGCCCGACTTCCTCGACGCCACCGACGCACTCGCCGCCGCACTCTGCCACTTCTACGAGCGACAGAAACCCGAATTTGCCCGCGGTCCCCAGTCCTGGAAAGCCTTCATCGCCCAGCATCCCGACAAGGTCAAGGGCCTCTAACTCCACTACAATCCATATTTTAGCATTACCCTTAAGTCCTAAGGGACAGTCATTTGTGCTTTTTTGTGAAATTTTTTCCCTGTTTTTATTGAATTTTGGGGTTCATTTTTCCATATATATTAGTGAAAACGCAAAATAATGCGCTTATGACTCAAAAAAGCATTTTTCAAAAAGATGTGCCACGATTTGGCAGAGCCGCACACTTATTTTGCACTCAAAGAATAAAAACAATTTTAAAAACATAGTGCAATATGAAAAAGAACAACAAAAAAGCAAGCAACAAGCAAGCAGCAAGTGCCAACAAGAAGCTCGAGAACATCGTGATTCCCACCCTGCTCGATGCCATGGACAAAGTGTCTATCGAGTCCGACGACTCACAGTTGAGTGACGAATTCTACCTGAAGGTGGCCCCCGAAATCGGGCTGCTCTGCGACAGTTTCGGCATCACTGAGCGTCAAGCCGTACTGTTCAGCGTTTCATTACAGCGCGGCCCTTATCGGGTTGATTTCAGCGACTTTGCCTCCCACTTCGACTTGAGCCGCATCAAGGTGCTGAGCCTTGCCTCCGACATCGATGCGCTGGTATGCAAGCGACTGCTCCGTTATCGCGATGCCAAGGACCGTGACAGTTTCGACATACCTAACGAAGTGGTCAACGCCCTGAAGCGCAACGAAGCCTATGTGAAGCCAAACTCAACCGGCTTAGACTGCTTTGAACTGCTGGATGAAATCGACCACCTGTTCGATGATCTGGACAACAACTCCATCAACCCCCAATCCCTCACCGTGAGCATCAGGGAACTCATGGCCGACAACCCCAACATCGACTTTGTGCAAAAGTTCAACTCGCTAGGCATCAAAAAGAGCGATAACTGGCTGCTGCTCATGTGGATGTGCAACCGTGTGGTAAACCACGACGATAATGACTTTCGCTTAGGCGAAATTGAGGAACTCTACCCCACACGCGGTGAGTACAGCAATGCCCGAGCCAAACTTCGCTCTGGCGAGAATGTGCTCATGACGAACAACCTTGTTGAGCACAAGGTGGTCGACGGAATGGCCGACAACAACCGCATGGGCATCACCGACCATGCTAAAGCCTTGCTGCTCTCTGAGTTCAAAATCAACAACTGCGAAGAGAATGTGTCCAACCTCATCAAGGCCGAATCGCTACAAGCCAAGCAACTCTTCTACAACGAGGGCATGGACAAGCAAGTGGACGAGATCACCTCGTTGCTGTCGCCTGCAAAATACAACAAAATCATCGAGCGAATGCGCAAAAAAGGCTTCCGACAGGGATTCACCTGCCTGTTCTATGGCGCTGCTGGCACTGGCAAGACCGAAACCGTTTACCAGCTGGCGCGTGCCACCGGCCGCGACATCATGCTCGTGGATGTGCCACAAATCAAGAGCAAATGGGTGGGCGACTCTGAGAAGAACATCAAAGCCGTCTTCGACCGCTACCGCGAGGCGATAAAGCACTCAAAACAGGCTCCAATCCTGCTCTTCAACGAGGCCGACGCCATTTTTGGCGTGCGCAAGAATGAAGCGCAGAATGCCGTCGACAAGATGGAAAACACCGTGCAAAACATCATCCTCCAGGAGATGGAGCAGCTCGAGGGCATACTCATTGCCACCACCAACCTGGAGCAGAACCTTGACAGCGCCTTTGAGCGTCGTTTCCTCTACAAACTCAAGTTTGAGCGACCCTCAAGCAAGGTGCGCGCCAAGATATGGCAATCGATGCTTGCTGAAATCACCAAGACCGACGCACTCGCCCTGGCCGACCAGTTCGAGTTGAGCGGCGGACAAATCGAGAATGTGGCACGCAAGTTCACCATCAACGACATCCTTTTCGGCTGCAAAAAGGGGCAGGTGCTGAAGGTGCTCAAAGACTACTGCAAGAACGAGACCCTATCCCGCAACTCGGTGGCACGCGTCGGCTTCTGCTAACCCCAACCCATCCTGTGCAACAACAAAGGCACATCTCGGCATTGGGAGATGTGCCTTTTTCATAAATCTTCTAATCACTCTAACTGAAAACTCGAATGCTCGATAACCGCCAACTACCACCCTGCCGTGAGTCCGCTCAGGAAGTCCTTGGCAGTCTTGTCGGGCAATTGTCCGATAAACTCAGCCAGCATCTTCTTGTCGTGGCCGCCTTCAGTGAACAGCCCCTTCAGCTGCTCCACAATCACATTCTCCTCGTTGCGATGGTTGTAAACCCACATCAGCACGGTCTCGGGATTGCTTTTATAGTAATCCTCAAGCACCATTTGAACAGCGGGGGCCATCTCTTCGTCAAAGGTCGCTTTGCCTTGCTTCTTGATCAGTTCGTTAGCCTTCTCATTCAAGAGGTCCACACGACCGGGGTCGCCTATCGGTAGCATGGTCAGTTTCCAGATGGTGTTTTCAATATTCTTCGGGTCACACCAAGGATCAACTGTTCCCTCGCGCTTCACTTCCTTATCTTCAATGAGCTTCATGTGTCCCTTGTCGTCGATGGCGTAGCGGCGCACCGTCTGCAACTGCCACTTCAGGTTGGTCAACTCACTGGGACGACTCTCGTCGTCTTCCGTCCAGCTGCCCTCCTTGTCGGTCTGCTCAACGGTCAGTTCATTGGGCTTGTCAAACCTCAGCTTGATGTCGGTCGCCTGTGCGGTGCCTTGCTTAGAAGCGTCGGGCCAGTCAACAACCACAAAGCCCTCCATGTCGCCCAATTGCATCATGTCTGTCAGCTTGCCGTCCTTGTCATAGATGCCCAGCATTTCTTCGCTCGAGTCGTCACCCGTCTGCACGCTGAACAGCAGCATCGTATAGCCGCCAGGCAGCGCTCGAGCACTCACCAGGTCGTACCAGTCCTCCAGCATTTCACGGGGCTCCGTGCGTGCCATGGGCACCAAGGCTAGCACCTGGTCCACAGTGAGGGTCTTAATATCGTTGTAATCTACACTGTCGTTCGGGTCGCCCAGAGTGTGAATGTTGCTCACATCCACTCCCAGTTTTTCAAGGAAACCCAGGTCGGCCTTCTCGGCCACGGCCTGCGACTCGGCGCCGGCACTGCTCTTCGTGGCTGCCTTGCTGCAGGCCACCAGCGGCATCATGGCGATGACCGCCATCCAAATAAATTTCTTCATTTTCATTATTCTGTAAATAACTTAGTTAATTAAATAATTTTTCTCATGCGTTTTCAGCAACTTGGCTGCCTGTGAATAGGGACTCGTAGTCACGCTCTCAAAGTAGGCTGCACAAGCAGTTAATATTGCAAATATAAATAATTATTCCATAACATCCAATGCTTTGCAACCAAAACCTCTAAAAAACTTCCTGTCATGAACTCGCCACACTTTACAATCCTCCGTTGTGCCTTGCCCCCTCTTCAACGCCCAAACATTTGTATTCTTCAAAAAAAAACACGATATTTGCACTCGTAGACCCATGTGACCTCTACCCAATTTTGACCTAATCATTTATAATGCATCACACTATGAGAATATTTCGCACACTCCTGTTTTTTGCATTCATCATTTTGCTTTCAGTTAGTGCTCAAGCTGCTACCGACTTTGGTTTCAAGGTGGGCGGCGTGACTGTCACCGACGAGAACTGTAACAATATTCAGCCCGATGACCTGCAGAAGGGCACCATCCAGTACGACCCTTACACCAACACCGTCACCTTCACCAATGTGCAGATGGGGCGCTACGGCACCGACGAGCGATGCCTCTACAACACAAGCAACATTGGGCTCAAAGTCCATTTTGTGGGCAACAACTTGCTGCACAGCGACAAGTCGGCCACCATGCGCTTCGAGAAAAACACAACTATTACCACCGACTATGATGCCGAGGTCGCCATTCGTGGCAAATCTGAGGGAGCCATCTATCTTTCAAACGGCTGCACCCTCACCTTCAACAAGGCTATCATCTCGCTCAACACCAGCGGAATCATGAGCGAGTCGTCGGTACCATTGAGCGGCACGGGCAACGAGACTGTCAAACTCATCGACTCAAGTGTCCACCTCTACTGCAGCAAAAATGGCACTATCAGCAATCTTGCAGCACTGGTCATGACTAACTCTTTTATGTATATTGCTGGAGCCGATGTCAACAACTACAACAATGTCCAGACGGTCAAGAACCTGGCAAGCCTCACGCTCAACGGATACGACGTGATTACCTCGGTAGGACAATCCTTCGACCCAAGCAAGAAGACCTTTGTCAACAGCAGTGGAGAACCCGTCACAACCAGCATCGCTCTTGAGCTCAAGGTGCCCATCAATGACAGCACTTTTCCCGATGCACAATTCCGCAACTATGTGGCCCAGACTGTCGACACGAATCACGACGGTTATTTGACCTCTGAATTGTACAGAACAGCAAGAGACCTCAATGTTGCCGAACAAAATATCAGCAACCTTGCCGGCATCGAGCACTTCATTTTTCTCGAGACCCTCAATTGCAACAGCAACAACCTCTCGACCGTCAATTTGAGCCATAACACCGGCATCAAGCAACTGCTCATTTCCAACAACAAAC
>JAEEGL016840477.1_pt1 | contig 25343 bp, 22 predicted proteins | sample 9134231 | NCBI WGS metagenome assembly JAEEGL01 (sample SAMN16246548, study PRJNA631951) | gut metagenome | biome: gut microbiome; feature: rumen; material: fiber-attached | host: Bos | place: Iran: Karaj | collected 2018-10
GGACATAGAGTATTACACGGAGGAGAAAAATATAGTGATTCAGTTATTATTACAGATGAAGTAATACAAGATATTAAAGATTTAACTAAGTTAGGTCCTCTTCATCATCCGGGTAATTTAGCTGGAATTGAAGCATTAAGAAAAGTTCTTCCTAATACTCCAATGGTTGCTGTATATGATACTGCATTCCATCAAACAATGCCAAAAGAAAACTATTTATATCCAGTTCCATATGAATGGTATATGAAATATGGAGTTAGAAAATATGGTTTTCATGGAACTTCTCATAAATACATTACAACTGTAATGAAAGAAAAATTAAAAAAGAAAAATTGTAATTTAATTATTTGCCATATTGGTAGTGGTGCTAGTATTAGTGCTATTAAAGATGGTAAATGTTATGATACTACAATGGGTATTACTCCTCTTGATGGATTAATGATGGGAACTCGTAGTGGAGCTATTGATGCATCAATTTTAGAATATGTATGTAAAGAATCTGGAGAAAATATTTCAGATATTACTAATGCTTTAAATAAGAAGAGTGGACTTCTTGGTGTAAGTGGATTTAGTGATTGTAGAGATGTAGAAAATGCTGCTAATGGTGGAGATGATAGAGCTATTCTTGCACTTAATATGTATAATGATAGAATTGCTAAATATATAGCTGATTATTATATTGAACTAGAAGGAAAAGTAGATGCAATTGTATTTACAGCAGGTGTGGGAGAAAATGGTTCATTTGTTAGAAGTGAAGTATTAAATCGTTTAAAACCACTTGGTATTAAAATAGATAATGCTATGAATGACAAAATTGCTGGATTTAAAGATATTCATGAAGGAGTTATTACTTCCAAGACATCTAAAATACCTGTATGGGTAGTACCAACAAATGAAGAATTAATGATTATAAAGGATACATATAATTTAATTAATAAAAAATAGAAAAGAGAATAAAATGAATAGTATTTATAAATCAATTTATAATGAAATTAAAAAATATAAGAAAATATATATAGCTAGACATATTGGAGCAGATCCAGATGCTTTTGGTAGTCAAATGGCTCTAAAACATTCAATTAAACTTACTTTTCCAGAAAAAGAAGTTTATGCAGTTGGAGCAACAGTATCTAGATTTAAATATTTTGGTAAAGTAGATAAAGTAGATAATTTTGATTATGAAAATGCTTTACTAATTGTAACTGATACTCCAGATAAAAAAAGAGTAGATATAGATAATTTCTTATCTTTTAAACATGTCTTAAAAATTGATCACCATCCATTTGTTGATTCATTTAATGGTGTAGAATATATTAAAGAAGATGCTAGTTCTGCTAGTGAACTTGTATATGAAATAATAGAGAATACCAAATTAAAAATGACTGAACAAATAGCTGGATTTATATACATAGGTATTGTTAGTGATACTAATAGATTTTTATATAATACAAATCATAAAACATTTGAATTAGTATCCGAAATGATAAAAAAATATAAATTAGATATTGAATCATTATATAGAAAAGTATATCTAAAACCACTAAGTGAAATAAGATTAATGGGATATATTGCTTCATCTATGAAAGTTGATAAATATGGTTTTGCATCTATTGAAATAGATGAAGATATTATTAATTCATTTGGTGCTGATATGTCAGCAGCATCTAATATGATTAATGATTTTAATAATATTAATGAAGTATTAGTATGGACTTTTGTATCAAAAGATCAAAAGAATAATTTATATAAAGTAAATATTAGAAGTAGAGGCCCTGTTATTAATGAAATAGCTGCTAAATATAATGGTGGAGGTCATAAATTTGCAAGTGGAGTTAGAAATGAAAATAGAAATGAAATAGATAATTTACTAAAAGAATTAGCTGCAGCTTGTAAAGAATATTCAGAAAAAGAGAGTGAAAATAATGGAAGTAATTAGTGTAGAAGATCCAATTATTGCTGTTAGAATAGGTCAATATCCAGAAGATAAAAAAAGTGAATTTTTAATTCTAGGTAGAAGTAATGTTGGTAAAAGTAGTTTTATAAATACTATAATTAATAGAAAAAACTTGGCTAGAACTAGTTCTAAACCAGGTAAAACTACAACATTAAATTTCTATTTAGTAAACAAAGACTTTTATATAGTAGATGTTCCTGGATATGGATATGCTATGACTAGTAAAAAACAAATGGAAAAGTTTGGTATTATGATAGAAGAATACTTAAAACAAAGACCTGTTTTAAAGCATGTATTTTTACTAGTAGATTATAGACATAAACCTACTGAAGATGATGTTTTAATGTATAAATTCTTAAAATATTATAATTTATCTGTAACAATAGTATGTACTAAATATGATAAAGTTAATAGATCACTTAGAGTTAAACAAGATGAATTAATTAAAAAAGTATTAAATCCACAACTTGGTGATGAAATAGTTAACTTTTCAGCTATTACAAAAGTAGGTAAAGATAGAATATATGAAATTATAGAAAATATAATGACTAAAAATGATTAATTCTAACCAAAATGGGTTAGAATTTTTTCATCAAATGCATCAAATAAACCAGGTGGTTACAAAATATATAAAGAAACAGTTAATGGTGTAGAATCTGCATTTTTAGTACGAGATTAAAATTAAAATAAAAATGCTTGAAAAAAATATTCAATTTTATTATAATGTTTATAGAATAGAGGTTGATTAGTTATGAAGAAAAAAGGTTTCACTTTAATAGAACTATTAGTTGTAATAGCTATAATTGCTGTGCTTACACTTATTGTTATACCAAGTGTAATTAAAATTAATAGAAATGTTAATGAAAGATTACTAAGTGGTAAGATTGAAGAAATAGAATCTTCTGCAATACTATATGCAAGTAACAATCAAGAAATATTTAATGGTACTGATGAAGCATATGTTTATGTTTATGAATTAATCGAATCAAATTATTTAACAGTTGATGTTAAAACAACTGATGATAGATGTCCTGAAGCAAATAGAGGTGCAACTACTAAAGGTTGTATGGTAGATCCAACTGCTGAATCAAATGCTACTGCCTCATTAAATATGAATTATGTAGTATTAAGAAAGCAAGGAGCAGGAGTAACTGCTGATTATCAAGATGGTAATCCATCTAATCCAAATGGTGATACACCAACAACATTAGTTGATGCTGTATGTATTGGATTTGATAATGGAACATTTGTTGGACAAACAATGAATGCATCTGGTACAGTAGTTAGTTGTAAATGTAATGCTAAATTAAATGCTACTAAATTAGTTGATTCTTCAAATAATGAAGTAGAAGCATGTTTGATAGCTGGAGATAATCCAAATAACTATTTAAGATATGGAGACTCAAAACCTAACTGGAGAGTTCTTGGAGTTTATAAAGTAAATGGTAGTTTATCTGCTAAGATGATTACTAGTGAACCAGTATAAAAAAGAAAATAAACAATATATTTAATATATTGTTTTTTTATGTTTAAAAATGTATAATCATTTTAGGAGTAAAACAATGAAAGATTATTTTAAATATAGATATTTAACTAATATTGAATTTAATTTAAATGAAAAGACTCATTTATGTATTTTAGGTAATAGTAATGACTTTTTTATTAAAACATTATTAGAAGAAAATAAAGATACTAATATCTTTATTGGTGATATTGAATTTAATAAAGATAGTATTTCTACTGCTAGAAAAAGAATGGGTATTGTTTTACATAAGCATTTAGATATTTTTGTTGGTGAAACTGTTAAAGATGAAATAGCATTTGGTTTAGAAAGTCTTGCATATTCTAAAGATGATATAACTTCTTTAATAAATAGTGAATCTAGATTATTTAAATTAAATGATTTACTTGAAAGAGATCCTAATAGTTTGGGAAGTAGTGATAAAGTTAAAATGAAAATATTATCTGCTTTAATTATGAAACCTCAAATATTAGTTTTAGATAATGTTTTATGTGAACTTGATTATATAGATAAATTATTAGTTTTTGATATATTGGATGAATATACTAAAAATGGTGGTATTGTTATAAATGTTACTAATGATGTTGAAGAAGCATTATTTGCTAGTAGAATCATTATAATATATGACAATGTTTTAGTATGTGATGGTAAAACACTTAGTGTATTAAATGAGGAAAAATTACTTAAAAGACTAGGTATTGGACTTCCATTTATTATAGAGTTAAATAAATATTTTATGGATTATGGTATGATCAATAAATATTATTTAACTAATGAGAAATTGGTAGGTGCTTTATGGAAATAGTATTTGATAAAGTAAGTTTTGTTATAAATCAAGGCACTCGTTTAGAAAAGACAATACTAAATGATATATCATTTAATATAATTGATAGTGGTATATATTCTTTTGTAGGAGCTTCTAATAGTGGGAAAACTGCTATTGGAGACTTGATAAATGCACTTGTTAGTCCTACTAAAGGTGAAGTAAGACTAGGTAAGTTTAAAAATAATGGTAAAAGAATTAGAAATGTTAATGCATTAAGAAAACAAACTGGATATTTATATAAAAACCCATATGATATGTTTTTTAATAAAACTGTATTAAAAGAAATATCTTTTGGAATGAAACATTTTAAATATAAAACAGAAAAGATTGATACAAGAGTTAATGATTCATTAAAATTAGTTGGATTAGATTTATCATATCTTAATAGAAATCCAATGGAATTAAGTTTAATTGAAGCTAAAAAAGTAGCTCTTGCTTGTGTACTTATTTATAATCCTAAAGTTATTATTTTAGATGAATATACTAATGGACTTAGTGCTTCTGATAAAGAAGAATTAGCTAGATTATTAAAATTACTTAAAAATAAATATAAAAAGATTATTATTCTTTTATCTAAAGATACTTCTTTTGTATATAGTATAACTGATTATGTATATTTGATGCATTTAACTAGAATAATAAGTGAGGGTAAAAAGATAATACTTGAAAGTGATAATAGATTAAAAGATATAGGATTAGAACCTCCTAAAATAGTATCTTTTGTTAATGCATGTAATAAAAAGGGACATGAGATTAATCAATATACAAACATTCTTGATTTAATTAAGGGGGTGTATAGAGATGTATTCTAGGAACTCATTTGGTTCATATTATCCAGTTGATTCTTGCATACATAGATTAAACCCAATAATTAAATTAATTAACTTTATTATTACAATTATTTTATTACTAGCAACGTCATCTACTCATATAACATTTTTTATGTTGGTATTTGTTCTTATTATGATGATGTTAAGCTATGTACCAATTAAATATTATTTTAATACTTTTTATTCATTAAGATATTTATATTTAATACTTGCTTTTATATGTGCTTATTTTAAAGTATCATTAGAATTATATTTAGTATTTGTTGCTAAAATAGTAATATTAGTAGAGCATCTAAATATTCTTGCTTATACTACTTCTCCTAGTGAAAGTATTTATGGTATTGAAAAGGTATTAAATGCATTTAATTTCTTATATTTAAATGTTTCAAAAATAGCATTTAAAATAAATCAAATATTAAGATATTTTCCTCTTTATATAGCAGTTAAATATAAAACTATCAAGTCATCTTCAAGTAGAGGAGTTACTTATAATAATATAAATTTATTTAAAAAAATATCTCTTCATTTTAATATTAGAAGACTAACTAAATTAAAAAATAAAGAAATATCTGAATATAGTGAATTAAGATTATTTGATATTAAGAAAAAAAGAACAAATTATAGGACCAATAAAGTAGGTTTTTATGATATAATCTTCTTATTATTTCATTTGATGTTGATTTATGCATATGTAATAGAAGAGGGATTAATATGAGATATTTAATAAACTTAAAATATAATGGTTCAATGTTTTATGGATATCAAATTCAAAAGAATAAAGAAACTGTAGAAGGTGAAATAGAAAGAGTACTTTCTAAGATTTTGAATGAAAAAATAAATACAATAGCTTCTTCAAGAACAGATAGAGGAGTACATGCATTAAATCAATATTGTCATTTTGATTATGATAAAAATATAAATGTTAAAAAACTTACTCATAGTATGAATTCAATGATTAATGATGGAATATATATTAAAAGTATTAAAAAAGTTAATGATGATTTTCATGCTAGATATAATGTATTAAAAAAAGAATATATTTATAAAATTAATATGGGAGAATATAATCCAATTGAAAAAGATTATGTACTTCAATATTGTAAAAGTATTAATAAAGATTTATTAGATAAATTTATTTCTATTATGAGTGGTAAACATAACTTTAAGAGTTTTACTTCAGATAAAGATAATAATAATTATGAAAGAGATATCATAGTAGATTATAAGATTTCAAATAAAGTATTATATTTAAGATTCTATTCAAGTGGTTTTCTAAGATATATGATTAGAAATATTGTAGGTCTTTTATTAGAAATAAATGATGGAAAGAAAACACTTGATGATATTAAATATATATTTGATAGTAAAGATCGATGTTCACTAGGTAAATGTGTAAGTGGATGTGGATTATATTTAAACAAGGTTGAGTATTAATAAAAATTAGTATAAAATAATAAAAAGGAGATGATATTGTGTATATATATAATACCCTTTCTAAGAAAAAAGAAGAATTTAAAGAAAATGAAAAAGGTAAAGTTAAGATGTATACATGTGGACCAACAGTTTATCATTATGCACATATTGGTAATATTAGAAATTATATTGGTCATGATATACTAGAAAAGACTTTAAGATATTTAGGTTATGATGTAACAAGAGCTATGAATATAACAGATGTAGGACATTTAACAAGTGATTCTGATTCTGGTGAAGATAAAATGGAAGTAGCAAGAAAAAGAGAAGGAAAATCTGCTATGGAAATAGCTGATTTCTATACAAAAGCATTCTTTGATGATTTTAAAAAAGTCAATTGTAAGATGCCAGAAATAGTTTCACCAGCTACTAAGAATATTGATATGTATATTACTATGATAGAAAAACTATTAAAAGATGGATTTGCTTATGTATCAGGTGGTAATGTATATTTTGATATAAGCAAATTAAAAGATTATTATGTTCTTACAAATCACAAAGAAGATCAAATGGTAGTAGGTGTAAGAGAAGGCGTAGAAGAAGATGATTTAAAGCATAATCAAGCTGATTTTGCATTATGGTTTACTACTTCTAAATTTGAAGGACATGAATTATTATGGGATTCTCCATGGGGTAAAGGATATCCTGGATGGCATATTGAATGTTCTGGTATTTCAATTAAATACTTGGGAGAATACTTAGATATACATGGTGGTGGAGTTGATAATATATTCCCTCATCATACTAATGAAATAGCACAATCTGAAAGTTTCTTAGGACATAAATGGTGTAATTATTGGTTCCATAATGAACATTTACTTGATGAAAGTGGAAAGATGAGTAAATCAAACGGAGCAATACTTACAGTAAGTGAGTTAGAAAGAAGAGGATATGATCCTCTAGCATTTAGATTTATGTGCTTAAATTCTCATTATAGACGTCAATTAATATTTTCATTTGATGCATTAGATCAAGCAACACAAACATATAATAAATTAAAATCAAGAATTGCTAATATTGAAAAAACTGGAGAAATAGATGCTGAAAAATATAATGATTATAATGAAAAATTCATAAATGAAATTTCTAATGATTTAAATGTATCAAATGCTATAACAGTTCTTTATGATTTATTAAAAGATGATAGTGTTAATGGAATAACTAAATTAAAACTAATATCTGACTTTGATAAAGTATTCTCATTAAATCTAATTGAAGAAGTAGAAGAAGATAAAGAATTAGTTAAATATATTGAATCTAAAATAGAAGAAAGAAATCAAGCAAAGAAAGATAAAAACTATGCTCTTGCAGATGAAATAAGAAATGAACTTCTAGAAAGAGGAATAGAACTTATGGATACAAGAGAAGGAACAAAATATAAAATAAATATAAAAGAAAAATAAAGAAATCTCTTTATTTTTTTTTATATTTTTGTTAAAATTGTTATTAGAATAGGAAGGTTAGGTTTTTTGTATGCTAGGAAAGATTTTGACTATCAGTAAAAATACTGCAACTTTAGAATTAAACAAAGATGGAACTGAGATAAATGATTTAATAAACCTACATGTTGTCTTTGAAGATCAAGACAAGAAAATATTAGGTGAAATAGATTCAATTAATGAAAATACAATTAATGTAACATTTTTAGGAGAACTTACTGAAAATGATTTTATTGGTGGTTTAATAAAGAAACCTAGTTTAAATGCAAAAGCTAGAATTATTAATCAAGAAGAACTATCAATATTAACTGGTAATAATGATGAAAGTATTAGTTTAGGAGTATCTCCATTATATAGTGATTTTCCATTAAGAGTTAGTGTTGATGAATTATTCTCTAACCACACTGCTATATTTGGTAATACTGGTAGTGGTAAAACTTATGGTATTTGTAGAATAATACAAAATGTATTTCCTGATGATAAAATAATTCCTTATAAAGCAAATATGTTTATATTTGATTCTTATGGTGAATATATTAATGCTTTTAAAGATTTAAATAAAAATAACCAATACTATTCATTTAAAGTAATAACTACTAATTTAAATAAATCATATGAGAAATTAAATATTCCTGTATGCTTACTAGATCTTGAAGATGTATTAAATTTACTTGATGCAACTGAGTTTTGTCAAATAGCTATGGTTGATACAGCACTTGCATATGTTAAGATGTTTGCAAGACAAGATAGAGAAGCAGAAGAATTTAAAAATCATATATTAGCATCTGCGATTATATCTATTATGTATACTAATCAAACATCTGCTAGAATCAGAGATCAAATCTTTGAAATATTAAACGAAACAAACACACCAGAGTTATCTTTAGATACAGAAGTTCCTGGTATTGGATTTACTCGTAAATTTAGAAATTGTTTTGATATAGATAGTGAAGGAAGATTTGCAGAACATAAAATAATATCAGATTATATTAAACAATTTATTCAAGATCAAAGAAAATGGAATTATGATGCTACTGGAGTATATTATTCATTACATGATCTTGAAGTTGCATTAAACTTCACATTATATAGTGAAAGATATTTACTTAATGAAGCAATGTATGATGCAGCTATGAGTTTAAAAGTTAAATTACATGATTTAGTAACTCGTTCTTATGGTTGTTTCTTCTCTTCAGATGGATATATAACAGTAGAGGAATATATTAAAAAGATACAAATATTGGGTAATAAAAAGAGTCAAATTGTTAACTTCAACTTAGAAGATGTTGATGATAGATTTGCAAGAAGTGTTGTTAAAATATTTGGACGTATGTTTATGAAATATACAAAAGGTCTTCAAAGAAGAGCAACATTCCCAATACATATGATACTAGAAGAAGCTCATAGATATGTTCTTGATGGCGATGATAAAAAATTATTTGGATACAATATATTTGAAAGAATTGCTAAAGAGGGACGTAAATATGGTTTATTACTTGATTTAATTACTCAAAGACCAACTGATATAAATGAAAATGTTATATCACAATGTGCTAACTTCTTAATATTTAAAATAAATCACCCTTCAGATTTAGAATTCTTAGCTAAAAGTGTTCCAAATATGAGTGATGATATTATAGAAAAACAAAAGACATTACAATCAGGTACATGTGTAGCATTTGGTAGAATATTTAAAATACCAATGATTGTAAAGATGGAAAAAGCTGATCCACCTCCAACTAGTGCAAACTGTGAAGTTTATAAGAATTGGATGGTACAACTTAAATAATAATTGAAAGGAGGATAATCTATGTATGATTTAGGTGCTCATTTTAAAACTGATTTAACTAGAAGTAAAACACCTTCCTCATATGTTTATAGAGGAAAGAAGTATAGAATTAGTATTTTATCAGATTCTTTAATTAGATTTGAATATAGTGAAACTGGATCATTTAATGATTATCCAACTTTTTTTGCAAGCAATAGATCATTTGGAAAACCAAGGGTTAGTGTTGAAGAAGATGAATCACTATTAATTATTAGAAATGATAAATTTGTATTGGAATATAAAAAAGAGAAATCTTATATAGGTAGTAGATTAATACCTGAAGGTAACTTAAAAGTAAGTATTCCAAATACTGAAAAAATATGGTATTTTAACCACCCTGAAGCTAGAAATTTAATGGGTAGTGCATTTAGTTTAGATAATGTAGATAGTGTTAAATTAAATAAAGGATTATTTTCTTTAGATGGATTTACTTCATTTGATGATGCTAGAACTCCTATATTAGATCCAAATGGTAATATAATTGCTCCTAATTATAAAAATATAGATACATATTTATTTATATATAATTCTGATTTTGGAATAGGGCTTAGAGATTATTTTAATTTAACATCTCTACCACCTTTAATACCAAGATATGCTCTTGGAGTATGGTGGAGTAAAAATGAAAAATATAATGAAGAAGATATATTATATTTAGTAAATCATTTTAAGAAATTTGAAATTCCATTCTCAGTATTATTACTTGGAGAATATTCTAGAGTTAAAAACAAATATTCAAATATAAGTTTTAGTTTCAACAATCAAATATTCCCAAATCCTAAGGCATTAAGTACTTACTTACATAACAATCATATATTCTTAGGAACTAATATTAAAACTGAGGGAGTACTTAGTGTAGAAGAACCACATCATGCTGATTTTGCCAAAATATATCAAGTGGATCAAGATAAAAATATTCCACTTAATGTATATAATTCAAATTTAATGGACGGATTCTTAAGAGGTATTTTAAATCCATATTTAAATAATGGAATAGACTTCTTATGGTTAGATGATAAAAATCCTGAAAATAATTTAAGAAACTTTGTTATGAGTTATTATTTATTTAAAAACTTCTATTCATCTATTGAAAGAAGAGGATTATTATTAAGTCGTAATTATGGATTTGTACCTCATAAATATTCAGTTTTATATTCAGGACATACTAATATAAATTGGAAAACATTAAGATTCTTACCATTCTTTAATGCAACTGCATCAAATATTGGTATATCTTGGTGGAGTCATGATATTGGTGGTTTCCAAGGTGGTATTGAAGATTCTGAATTATATATGAGATATGTTCAACTTGGAGTATATAGCCCAATATTAAGACTTTCTTCTGATGCTGGAAAGTATTATAAAAGAGAACCATGGAAATGGGATGCTAAAACATTAAAGATAGTACATGATTACTTAAATGTTAGACATAGATTAATACCATATTTATATTCAGAGGCAAGAAAATATTCAACTATGGGTTCACCAATAATACAGCCACTTTACTATAAATATCCAGAAACATATGATGAACCACTTTATAAAAATGAATATTATTTTGGAAGTGAGTTATTTATTTCACCAATAGTAACTCCAGAAGATAGTATTATGAATAGGGTTGTTCATAGATTATTTTTGCCAAATGGAGTATGGTATGACTTTAAGACAGGTAAGAAGTTCCCTGGTGGAAGAAGATATGTAACATTCTATAAAGATGAAGATTATCCTGTGTTTGCTAAAACTGGAGCAATTATTCCAATGGCAGTACTTGATAAAGACCATTTAAATGATACATCTTCTCCTAAAACATTAGAAGTTCATATATTCCCAGGTAGAAGTAATACATATAAATTATATGAAGATGATGGATATACATCTAAATATAAAGAAGGTATGTATTTAACAACTGAAATAAATTATTATTATAAAGAAAATGATTTCTCTGTATCACTTGAACCAAAAGAAGGTAAAGCTGATTTCTTACCTGAAAAGAGAAATTATATTATTAGATTTAGAAATACTAAACATACTAATGATGTTCAAGTATTTGTAGATGAAATGAATGTTAAATATAATAGTTATGTAGATGATAATGATTTTGTTATTGAATTTAATGATGTTAGTCCTAAAGCAAAAGTATTTGTTTATTGTAAGGGTAAAGATATTGAAATAGATGCTGCTCGTGCTATAAATGATGATTTAGAAGGAATCATAACTGATTTAAAAATAACTACAGAGTTAAAAGTAGAACTTGATAAAATTATATTTAGTGATACACCTATTAAAGATAAAAGAATTCAAATTAGAAAGCTTAGAAAGAAAGGTTTATCTACAATATTTATTAAAATGTTCTTAAAATTACTTGAATATGTAGCAGAAGTATAAAATATAAAGATATTATTTAAAAAAATAATATCTTTTTTTTATGTTTAATGATATAATTTTAGTAGATTTTTAGGAGGCAATCATGAAATTAACTAGAACTCAAGCAAGAGAAAAAATAATGATTATTTTATATCAAATTGATTTTTATATGAAAGACAATATTTCTTTTGATTTAGAAGAAGTAATAAAAGAAAATTTAGAAATGGATAACAAGTATGTTAGAGATATCGTTAATGGTGTAATTGAACATTTAGATGATTTAGATAAAGTTATTTCTAAATATTTAGAGAATTGGGATTTAGATAGATTAGGTAAAACTGATAAAGCAATATTAAGACTTGCTGCTTTTGAAATGATGTATTATGATACTCCTAAAGTAGTAGTTATTAATGAAGCAGTTGAACTTGCTAAGAAATATAGTGATGATAAAATTGTTAAATTAATAAATGCAGTACTTGATAAAATTAGAGATAATGAGGATATAGATGAATAATGAATATTTAAGTATAACTGATATAAACAGAATAATTAAATATACTATTGAAGGAAATGAAGAGTTAAGAAGTGTATACTTAAAAGGTGAAATTAGTAATATTAAATATCATTCAAGAGGGCATTTATATTTTTCACTTAAAGATGAAAATAGTAAAATAAATGCAGTAATGTTTAATTATGAAAGATACTTAAACTTTAATCCAAAAGATGGAGATTCTGTTTTAGTACATGGTAGAATTAGTGTTTATGAACAATCTGGTAGTTATCAGATTTATGTTGATTCTATGGATATGGATGGTATTGGTAATCTTTATGTATTATTTGAAAAATTAAAAAAGAAATTACAAGAAGAAGGATTATTTGATCCAGCACATAAGCAAAAGATTAAACGTGTTCCTAGAAAAATAGGTGTTATTACTGCTCCAACAGGAGCTGCTGTTAGAGATATTATTTCAACTATTAATAGAAGATTTCCACTTACTGAGATATATTTATTTCCAACATTAGTTCAAGGCGATGGAGCAAAAGATAATATAGTTAAAATGATAGAACTTGCTAATACATTTGATGATATTGATACAATTATATTAGGTAGAGGTGGAGGTTCTATTGAAGATTTATGGGCTTTTAATGAAGAAGTAGTAGCAAGAGCTATATATAATAGTAGAATACCCATAATAAGCGGTGTGGGTCACGAAATAGACTTTACAATTAGTGATTTTGTAGCAGACCTTAGAGCACCAACTCCAACAGGAGCAGCTCTAATGGCAACACCAGATATAGAAGAAGTTAGAAGATACTTTAAAACAGCATATGAAAGAAGTACTACTGCTATTGAGAATACACTTTATACATATACACAACTATTAAATAAATATAAATCTAATTATTTATTAAATAATCCAATTAGATTATATGAAATGAAAGAACAAAAATTAGATAATTTATATGATAGAGTTAATAATAGTATTAAATCTTTACTTGATAATAATAAACATATATTAGATAAATTAAAATCACATTATATTATTAATAATCCACATAAATTATACGAACCATTAAAAGATAAACTAAATACTTTAAAAGTTAAAGTTGACTTATTAAATCCAATAAATATACTTGATAAAGGTTATTCAGTAGTATATAAAGATGGTAAGATTATTAAAGATGTTGATAATTTAAGTTTAAATGATAGTATTAATATTCTTGTTAAAAATGGTAATATTGATGCTAGTGTAAAAGGAGTAAATAAAAATGGCTGAAAAGAAAGAAAAAACATTTGAAGAACAAGTAAGAGAACTTGAAACAATAGTTTCTGAACTTGAAAGTGGAGAATTAGATTTAGATAAATCTATTGCTAAATATACTGAAGCTATGAAATTAATTGAAAATTGTGAAAAGAAACTAAATAAAGCTAGCGAAACAATTAATAAATTAGTGGATGAAAATGGTAAAATAAGTGACTTTAAAGTAGAAGAATAGCAATTATTACCATTTCTAATAATTGGATATATTAAATATTTAAAATGAAACAAAATAATAAAGAGGTGATATGATGAAAAAAATCATATGTACATTCTTTATTATTTTATTTTTACCTTATTATGTACTAGCATATTCACAAAATATAATACCAGGTGGAGAAAGTATAGGTATTAATATTAATTCAGATGGTTTAATAGTAGTAGGTTTTTATAAAGTAAATAACGAATATATTAATAAAAATATTAAAGTTTCTGATAGAATTATTAAAGTTAATGATATAAGTATTAATTCAATATCAGAGCTTACGAGTATTATTAATGATAATATTGATGAAAATAATAATATAAAGATTACTGTTATTAGGAACTCAAAAACTATTGATACAACACTTCATTTAAAAGAAGATAATAATGAATTAAAAACAGGATTATATATTAAAAATAATATTAATGGAGTAGGTACTCTTACATATATAGACCCTTATACTAAAATATATGGTTCACTTGGTCATGAAATAGTATTAAATGAAACAAACAATAGAGTAGAAGTAAAAGATGGAAATATATTAGAAAGTAAAATTAATAGTATTAATAAAAGTAGAAATGGAAAAGTTGGTAGTAAAAATGCAAGCATTTATTATAATAAAAAAATAGGTTCAATAAAGAAAAATATTCCTAGTGGAATATTTGGTTTTTACACAAGTAAAATACCTAGTAAAAACACTCTTAAAGTTGGTAGTTTTGATGATATAAAAAAAGGAGAAGCATATATATTAACAGTTACAAATAATAATAAAATCAATAAATATAAAATTGAAATATTAGATAAATATAATAGTAAAAAACACACATCAAAAGCATTTAGTTTTAAGGTAATTGATCAAGAATTAATTAATAAAACCGGAGGTATAGTTCAAGGTATGAGTGGATCTCCAATTATACAAGATGGTAAGATAATTGGGGCTGTTACAAATGTAGTTATTGATGATGTTACATATGGATATGGTATTTCTATTATTACTATGTTAGAAGATGGGGATAAAATAAGGAATTAATATTGTTTTTTAATTCCTTTTTTGATAGAATTATTATGTATAGTAGGAGGCCTTATTATGGATAAAATGGATAATAAACTTACAATAACTATTGAAAATGGAGCAAGAGCTGTTATAAATGTACTTGATATTATTGATTCTTATGTTTATGACAAAACATTTATGATATATACATTTGATAATGATAATCAAACTATTTTTGCATCTGTATTAAATGAAGACGATACTTCTTATTCTTTAGATAAAATAACTAGTCAAGAAGAAATTAATTATATTAATGCTGAAATTAATAGAGTAGTAAGTGAACAAGAAGTTTAATATTAGGGGGTAAATAATGACAAGTTATAGTGAAGAAATGGATATTCTTATAAATGATTTTAATGCTGAACTTGAAAAAATCTTAAATGGAAAAGATGTTAGTGAACTTGGCATTATAGATTTAAGAAGATTAAAACATGAATATGAAGCTGTTCATGGTTTAAACTTAGATCTACAAGAAAGAGCTAGAAATGATTCTAATGTTGATACAGAAGAATTAAGAAATATACTTAATGTTGGAGATCAATTATATGAATCAAATAGACTAGCTTTAGTTAACATTCAAGATATTTTAAGTGCTAAAGTAGCATTAGGAAGAGCAAGATTAGAAGAAAGAAGAACAGTTACACAAGATAAAAGTAATAATTTAAAAGTAATTGAAACTTTTAGAGAAACTTTAAGAGAGATGCGTTCTAAATATGAGAGCGCTAATAATGAGGCCGCTAAAAGTGTTTATAGAGACAATATTACTAGTTTAGAAAAAAGTATAGAAGAATTAGAAAAATTAGATAAGTCTTATGATGATAGATTAATAGCAATAGAAAATGATATATCTGCTATTAGATATGGTGGAGAATTAAAAGATTTAAAAGAAATACAAGAACAAACAAGTGGACTTTCAGAAGAAGAAGCAGCAGAAGAAATTCAAAAAAGAGATGAAGAAAAACAAGAAGAAGTTAAGGAAAGTGAACCAGATTTAAAAGATGTACCTGAAGAAATCCCTGAAATTGAGGAAGTTCCTGAAGTAGAAGAAATTGAACCAATAGAAGAGACTCCAGATTTAACAGGTACTACTGATACTCCAGAAGAAGAAGTAGAAAGAGAACCAATTGTTGAAGAAGAGGAAGAAGTAATTGATGTAGATATTCCTGATGAGGAAGTTGTAAGTGAAGAGGCACCAGCATCTACTCCTACAGGTGAAACAACTTCTACAGATAGTGCACCAGAGGAAGAAACTCCTAGTGAACCAACACCAGAGCCAGTAGTAGATTCACTAACTTCATTACAAGAAAGAGGTGTATTACCTAGTAACTTATCTGCTGGACAATTATTAATGATTTGTCATCAATTAGGTATACCTGCTGCTAATATGGACTTTGTATTAAATCCTGAACAAATTGGCAGATTAAAAGCTGATAGTGAAATTCAAAAAGCACAATTAAATTTAAATGTTGTAAATAAGCATAAAAAGAGAATAGAACAATATGATAAATTAATTGCTCAATATGATGCACTTTTAAATGACAAAATTAAAGTGGGTACATTTAGTCCTGAATATATTGCAAAAGTACAAGCTTTAAAAGAACGTTTAGAATCTGAAAGAGCTTCTTATCAAGATAAAATAGATGCTATTCATGCTGATAGCATAGATGAATTATTTGATTTTTCAAACAATCCTGGAAATCTAGTTTCAAATATTAGAGCAGGGGCTATTGATGAAAGAGAATCAGGAATGAATGACAAATTGAGAGATCAATATAGAGTACTTGATGAACAAAGACAAATGAAAGCAGAAGCAACAAGTAAAAAAATGAAATCTAGAATGGATAAGAAAATAAATAGAACACTATCTAGAATAGAAAAATTAAAAACTAAAAAGTCTAAAGTTGCAGCGTCTCAAGTACGTATTGTTAATGAACATTCAGATAGATATATTTCTAGAATGACAGAAAGACAACAAAGATATATTGATAGACAAGCAACTGTTACAAGAAATGTTGAAGAAATTAATAGACTTGCATCAAGAATTACTAAAGCAAATGAAGAGTTGTTAAATGTTCAAAATGATTTATCTGCTAGTACTGGAAAGAGAATGGCTGATAGATTAGATAGAATGGCATTAAGACAAGAATCTAGAAACTTACAAAGAGAAACTGCTAGATTAATGGCTAAACAAGGAAGAACACAAAAACAAATTCAACATATGTATGTTGCTCCTGTAAGAACAAGATAAAATAAAAAAGTTTTCAAATTTGAAAACTTTTTTTATATATGTAATACACTTACTGCTATTTTAAAATATATAAATAATGAAACAGCATCAACTATAGTTGTAATAAATGGACTAGCCATTACAGCAGGGTCAAATTTTAACTTTTTAGCTATCATTGGAAGAGAACATCCAATTACTTTAGCAACACATACAGTAAGTACTAATGTAGAACATACAACTGCTGCTACTTTTGTAGTAACATGATCTATATATAATAACTTTAAAAAATTAGCTACTGCTAGAGTTAATCCAATTAAGAATGATACTCTAAGTTCTTTAAATATAACTTTTAAAATGTCAGAAAATTCAACATCATTTAATGATAAACTACGAATAATTGTAGCTGATGCTTGACCTCCAGCATTACCACCAGTATCCATTAGCATAGGTATAAATGCAGTTAAAATAACCATTTTTCCTAAACTAACTTCATAATGTGTAATTATTTTACCAGTAAATGTAGCAGAAACCATAAGTAATAATAACCATGGAATTCTACTTTTCCATATATCAAATATAGATAGTTTTAAATAAGATTTTTCAGTAGGTAAGATAGCGTTCATTTTTTCAATATCTTCTGTAGCTTCTTCTTCAATAATATCGATAACATCATCTATTGTAATAATACCAACTAATTTATTTTCAGAATCAACTACTGGAACAGATGTAATATCATATTCTTTAATTATTTCTGCAACTTTTTCTTGGTCCATTAGGGTATCTACTGAAATGATATCACTGTTCATAATATCTCCAACTGGAGTATCTTCATGATTTACAATTAAATCTTGAAGTTCAATAGAACCAATTAGTTTTCTTGATTTATCAGTAACAAAACATGTATCAACAGTTTCTTTTTCTTCATATTCTTGTCTAATCTTTTTAATAGCATCTTTAACAGTATTATATTCTTTAAAATCTAAATATTCTACTGTCATAATACTACCTGCTGAATTATCAGGATATTTAAGTAATTGATTAATGTCTTTTCTTGTATCCTTATCAACTTTACTAAGTAATCTATTAACTACATTAGCAGGCATTTCATCAATTAAGTCAGTGGCATCATCAGCAGCCATATCATTAATAATATCAACAGCTTCTACATCAGTTAGTGATGTAATTATATTTGCTTGTGTATCTGTTTCAAAGAAAGCAAATACATCAGCAGCCATATCTTTTGGCAATAATCTAAATATTTTAACAACTTCTTTTTGTGGTAATTCTTCAAGTACCTCGGCTATATCATGTTCATTCATTTTAGTAAGTAATTCTTTAATTGCCGAATATTTTTTATCCTCAACTAAAGTTTGAATTTTTTCTAACATTTTAATCACCGTCCTTCTTTTTCCGTTTAGATTATACTATATTTTATATAAAAAGTGTAAAAAAATTTAAAAATATTTTATAAAAAATACATATTTTGCTATAATACAGTTGAAAAAGAGGAGAATTTTATGAAAAATGAAGTACCTAATCATGTTGCTATTATAATGGATGGTAATGGTAGATGGGCAACAAGACAAGGATTAAAAAGAACAGATGGACATTATGCTGGATACAAAAGATTAAAGAAAACAGCAATATATATATTAGATAAAGGAGTTAAATATCTAAGTGTATTTGCTTTCTCAACAGAAAACTTCGGAAGAAGTGAAGAAGAAGTAGGATATTTAATGAAGTTATTCGTAAAAGCATTTAAAAGTGATAAAAAGTTCTTTATTAGACATAATATAAAAGTAGTTTTTTCAGGAAGATGCAAACCATTAAGTGATGAAGTATGCAATGTAATGAAAGAGATAGAAAAAGACACATCAACTTGTACAGGAGGGGTATTTAACTTCTGTATAAATTATGGAGGTCAAGCTGAAATAGTAGATGCATCAATTAAAATAGCGCAGTTATATAAAGAAGATAAGATTAAACTTGAAGATATTAATACAAATACATATTATAAATATTTATATAATGATTTACCTCCAGTTGATTTGATGATTAGAACAAGTGGAGAAGTAAGAATAAGTAATTTCATGCTATATAGTATTAGTTATGCAGAATTATATTTCACAAAAACATGTTTTCCAGACTTTGATGAACATGAATTTGATCTTGCATTAGAAGACTATCAAAATAGAAATATTACAAAAGGTAAAATAAAGTAGAGTAATCTACTTTTTTAATTGATTTAATAAAACAATCTGTTATATAATTAAACTAGGTGACAATATGAAGAAAAAGGGATTCACATTGGTAGAACTATTAGCAGTAATAGCAGTACTTGCAATACTAGTTATTTTAGTTGTGCCTAATGCTATGAAGTTGTTTAATAATGCAAAACAAAGATCATTTGTAAATGAACTAAAAGAAATATATAAAACAGCAGAAGCCCAATATGTAAAAGACTCAATAAAAGGTGGATATGGACAAGTATATGTAAGAAGCAATGCAGAAGAATGCTCCAATCAATTAAAACTAAGTGGTAGAACAAATTTAGAATATTATATTGAATTTAATGGCGCTGGAAAAGTAATTAAATATTATGCATTAGATGGAACTTATCAGTATGGATATCAAGGAGATGGACTTGAACTAGAAGAAGTACAAGATGCAGCTCAAGTATCTAAAATAACAAATGGAAAATATGTTTCAATAACATGTACAAGTAGCCATATGTCTTCACCACCACCAGAGAGTGAAGATGACTATTTAGTGGTTTCATCAGGTACATATCCTTATGATAAATTTTTAAGGACAACAATAAGCAGGCAAAATGTTGAAAAAGTAACTTTCACAAACTCTTTAGCGGGCCATAGTGCAAATGGTGTTGATTGTTGGGATGCTACTGTTGGATCAAATGGAAAGATTCTTTCTTGGGCAACTGATGAAGATAATAATGGTTTGTATGAAATAACTATTGGTTCCAACGAAAATATATTTCTTCTTAATGGAGATCGTTTATTTGCTGTTATGGAAAAATTAATATCAATAGATGGATTAGAATATTTAGATACATCTCAAACAACAAACATGTCTGAAATGTTTTATCGTAGTAATAAACTTACCTCATTAGATTTGACACATTTTGATACATCAAAAGTAACAGATATGACATTTATGTTTGGATATTGGACAAATAGTCATAATGGTATGAAGTTTACAAGTTTAGATGGGATAGAAAATTGGGATACATCAAATGTTGAACGTATGGGTGGCATGTTTTTCAGTTGTGCATATTTAACCTCATTAGATTTAAGCCGATGGGATACATCAAAAGTAACAGATATGCACTGGATGTTTAGTGCAACTTATTCATTAACTGATTTAAACATTAGTAACTTTGATACATCCAATGTAACGGATATGAATGGTATGTTTAATGACTGTGCACTTACATCTTTAGATTTAAGTCATTTTGATACTTCAAACGTAACAAACATGGCTAATATGTTTACATACAGCAGAAAACTAGTAACACTTAATCTTTCTGGTTGGGATACATCAAATGTTACAGATATGTCTTATATGTTTAGAAATTGTGAAAAACTTGAAACAGTTGATGTAAGTCACTTCAACACATCCAAAGTTACAGATTCTAGAGATATGTTTTCAAGTTGTTATGCTTTGGAAAGTTTAGATGTAAGTAATTTTGACACGTCAAATGTAACAAATATGTCATATATGTTTTATGGTCTTAAAAAAGTTACAACATTAGATGTAAGTCACTTCAACACATCAAAAGTAACAAATATGAATATGATGTTTTCAGGTGATAGCAGTCTTACAACTCTCGATGTAAGTAATTTTGATACATCAAACGTAATAAATATGTTTTATATGTTCAGAGAGTGTTCTAGTTTAACAGAACTAGATGTAAGTAATTTTGATACATCTAATGTAGATAGTTTTAGTGGTATGTTTCGCGGTTGTTCAAATTTGACCTCATTAGATTTAAGTGGTTGGGATGTTTCAAAAGTACAATCTTTTGATGATATGTTTGATGATTGTTCAAATCTAACCTCATTAAATATAAGTGGTTGGAATACATCAGAAGCAATAGATATGCAGGATATGTTTAAAAGTTGTTCAAAATTATCTTCTTTAGATATAAGTGGTTTTAACACATCTAAGGTTACTAATATGTCAGGAATGTTTAATGGATGTACCAGTTTAACCTCATTAGATGTAAGTAATTGGAATACATCTAATGTAGAAAATATGTCTACTATGTTTGCTGGAATTAGAAATGTAACTACATTGGATTTAAATAGTTTTGACACTTCAAATGTGACAGATATGAATCAAATGTTTACAAATGCCGTATTGTTAAATACTATATACGCAACGGATAGTTTTAATATTGATAATGTAGAAAACTCATGGGATATGTTTTATGGATGTAGAAATCTTAGAGGGCAAAATGGGACAACTTATTCTAGTTCTAATGTTAATCATGCCTATGCTCATGTAGATGGTGGTACATCTAATCCTGGATATTTTACATTAAAGAATAATTAAAAATAAAGGTTATTGACCTTTATTTTTTTCTTAGATTTAAATAGTTTATTAGACCTAGTAGAATATTTTTTACTTCTTGATTTATATCTAGATGAGATATATGTTTTTTTGAATATTCAAATAATTCATTCATTTTGTTATTAGCATACTCTAGTGAACCAGACTGTTCTAAGATATTTTGTATTTCTTTATGATCTTTATCTGTTATATTTTGTTTACCATAATATTTTAGTAATCTATCTAAATATTCTGGTTTTTCTATTTTGATGTATGAATATAGAATTGTTTGTTTGAATTCTTCTATATCAGAGTATACGCTTTTACCAAGTATTTCTTTTTTGGAGAATATTCCTAATATATCATCTTTTATTTGAAATGCTATTCCAAGTGGTTCTAGTATTTCTTCCATTTTAGATATTTCTTTTTGATTAGAGGCGGATAATATCATACCTAATATGAATGGACCAACTATTGTATATTTAGATGTTTTTAGTTTATATATTTGCATTATATCTTCTTCTAATAGTTTATGTTTTTTATCATTCTTTTCTATAAATGGAAGATATACATCTAATATTTCTCCTTTTATTGTATCTATAACTATGTTATTAAAATATGATAGTAATTTTGATAAGTTTTTATCATTTTTATAATGTTTAACTATATATTCATATGTGTAATAGAAACCTAAGTCACCAATACAAAGTGCTAGTGAAGTAGGGGTGTTATCTAATTTATAGTTATTAAAGTCTTGTTTATATATTTCATGTATTGTTGGTTTATTACGTCTTAAATTACTATTATCAATTATATCATCATGAATTAGTATTGATGTTTCAAATGCTTCATATGATGCGGCTAGAGGAAGTGATTTTAGATCATTTTTATGCAATTTATAACCTAAGTTAATTAGTGTGCCTCTTATACATTTTCCATCAAAATTCATGTATTTAAATTTATTTATAGCATCATCTATAATACTATTATTGTTATATGATAATGTATTATTAAATTTAGTTATTTCTTTTTCTATTTTCTTTTTGTTATCTTTGTAATAAATAAAGAATTCTAGTAAGTATGCAAATTCATATATTTGATTTTTGGATGTTGATGCTCCTCCTGTAAATCCTATTTTTGTTTTTGAAGTGTATTTTTGAGTTTTAATGAAATCATAAAATTCTTCTATTGTACTAAAGAAGTATGACTTACATACTTTTTTGCATTCATTAAATAGTTCTTTTGTATTTGAACTATTTTTACCACCTATAACAAACATTACATCCATATCTTTTGCTAGATTAATTGATGAAGTTTGTATTAGTTTTTGATTATTACAAATAGTGTTTTCAAATGTATAAGTATATTTATTTTTATCCATATATTTTAACAATTTATTAACTGTATCATATGAAATAGTTGTTTGACAAACTATATAATAATTATCATTATGATTTAGTTTATTATAATCTTCTTCATTCTCAATAATTATTGCATTGTTTTCACACCATCCATTAGTACCAATTACTTCAGGATGATTCTTTTTGCCAACTATAATTATTTTATAGTCTTTATATTTGCTTTCTACTATTTTATGAACTCTTTCTACATTAATACATGTAGCATCATAATAATTGATATTTCTTTTTTTAAGATGCTCAAATACTTCTTTTGCTTCTCCATGAGCTCTTATTATTAAAATATCATTTTTATTTATTTTATCTAAATCATCTACAATTTTAATTCCATTTTTATCTAAGTCATCTATTACATATTGATTATGTAATACTTCTTTAAAAATATAAATATTTTTATCTTTAAATTCTTCTTTTAGTTTATATGCCATTTTAATTGCTTTATTAGCACCCTGACATACACCATATATTTTAGGATAATAAATCATAAATACACCTCACTTATCTTTGATTATAACATATATTTATTGTTTATTATTCAATAATTTGGTAAAATGTAATAGAAGGAAGTGATAGTATGGATGCAGAAGAAACTACAGTAGTTGATACTGAATTAATTGTAGATGAAAATATTAAGAAAGAATTAATTAGCATTTATAATGACTTAGATGAAAGAGGATATGAACCAACTAAACAAATAGTTGCTTATTTAATTAGTGGTGATCCTGGATATATATCTAGTTATAAAGAATGTAGAAATAGAATTGTTAAATTCGATAGAGAAACTATTCTTGAAATAATGCTAAGTAATTTTATTAATAAATAGTGATATACTTAGGTTTAGATTTAGGTAGTAAAACATTAGGGCTTTCTATCAGCGATAGAACATCAACTATAGCTACGTCTCTTGAAGTGCTTAGATATAATAATTATGATGAGTTATTTAATATGCTTGATCAAGTTGTATATTTAAGAAAAGTTGATGCATTTGTGCTTGGTAATCCTTTAAATTTAGATGGTAGTATATCTAAAAGAAGTGAAGTAACTTTTGAATTTAAAAAATTACTTGAAAGTAGATATCCTACTAAGGAAGTTTTTATGCAAGATGAAAGACTTTCTACAGTTGAAGCTGAAAGAATGCTTATTAGTAATGAAGAAAGAAGAAAAAATAGAAAAAAAGTAATAGATAAAATAGCTGCAAGTATTATACTTCAAGCTTATTTAGATAAGAGGAATCATGAAAAATAATTATTTGACTCTTAAGGATAAAAAAGGGAAGAAAAAAGATTATAGAGTGTTACTTGATATTAAAGATACTTCATCTAAATTAAATTATCTAATATATACAGATGATAAAAAGAATTCAGATGGTAGTATAATTGCTTATGCATCTAGTTATGTTTTAAGTGATAAAGGTAATATTACTAAATTACATGCTTTAGATGAAAGCAGTGAATTTGAATTTTTGGAGAGTATTTTATCTTCATTGGAATAAGAATAATTAAAATTAGAAATAGTTTTAATTGTTTTTTATGAAAGGAGTATTATGAAGAAATTAATAGGACTTATATTTTTAGTTATTATTCTAGGTGCTATTACAACAGTTGGATCTTACTTTTATTTATTAACAGCACCTACTAAAAAAGGAAAAGAAATATCTTTTTATGTAGAGGAAGGACAAACTTATTCAACAATAGCAGATTCATTAAAAGAAAAAGGTATTATTAGAAATACTTATGCTTATAAGATTTATTTAAAATTACATGAAACTAATAATCTTGAATATGGTAAGTATACTTTAAGAAATGATTATA
>JAEEGL011614192.1_pt1 | contig 25342 bp, 13 predicted proteins | sample 9134231 | NCBI WGS metagenome assembly JAEEGL01 (sample SAMN16246548, study PRJNA631951) | gut metagenome | biome: gut microbiome; feature: rumen; material: fiber-attached | host: Bos | place: Iran: Karaj | collected 2018-10
CAGGCGTGTCGAACACCCTCGCGCCGCCGCGGAGGACGAGCCTGATCGCCGTCCCGGCGCGGCGGCTGAACGTCGCCGACGTCCCGCCGCGCTCGACGCGGAGGATGTCTCCGCGGCGCATGACGCCCATCGCACGGCCTTCGTCCGCCGCCGGCTTCTTGTCCGCCACCGCGGCCCCGGCGGCAGGCGGCAGCGCGATCTGGTCGCGCGCGACGACCCACCCGACGTCCGCCCACAAGGTTTTCGCCTTCGTCGCAAAAGACACGTTGACGAACCGTTCCTTTTTCGCATCACTCTTCGCGAGTGCCTCGTCAAGCCCCTCCAGCGTCACGTCGCCGCGGGAAAGCGGCGCAATGTGCGCGGGCGCAATGCGCCCGGACGCGACCTCCACGCCGTCTTCCACCAGCTGCCAACGCCCGTCGAACTCGTCGGCGTACGTGAACGCAAAACGATTCCACAACTTGAACACTGTTCCCTGTTCCCCATTCCCCGTTCCCCGTTCCACCACCAGGTTGCGGTGCACGTGCGCGACCTCGAGGAGCTTGGGGGAGACGTTGCGGAGCGGGTCGACAACGCCGTTCAGGCAGAACGGGCCGTCGTTTGGCTGGTCGTCGAAGTCGCCGCCGTAGGCTAGATACCTCTCGCGCTTCCCGGTCTTCGGGTCGATCCGGTCGGTGTACTTCCATATCCCCTGGTCGACCCAGTCCCAGATGCACCCCCCGCTCAACGAGTCGTACTTGTAGAACACGTCCCAGTACTCCTGGAAGTTGCCGATGGCATTGCCCATCGCGTGCGCGTACTCGCAGAGGAAGAACGCCTTGTTGCGGGAATTGTCCGTCGGATCGGGCTTGCGGTCGTTTGTCGACATCGACTTGCGCGTCATACGCTCGTCGGGGATCAGCCCGTCGCCCAGCCGCCCGCGCTTGTCCAGCCATTCCACCGTGGGGTACATGGTGGAGTCGACGTCCGCGTCGACATTGCCGCGCTCCCAGTGGACGGGGCGCGACGGGTCGAGCGTCTTGACCGCCGCGATCGCGTGGCGGAAGCAGTCGCCATGCCCGGTCTCGTTGCCCATCGACCACAGCGTCACGGACGGGTGGTTGCGGTAGAACTTCACGTGCCTCACGTTGCGCTCGACGATCGTGGAGTCCCACTCCTTGAACCTGCCCAGCCCCTTGTCGCCATAGCCCGGCTCGTGGCCCTCTACGTTCGCCTCCGCCACGAGGTAGATGCCGTACCTGTCGCAGAGGTCGTACCAGAGGTGGTGGTCGGGATAGTGGCAGGTGCGGACGGTGTTGACGTTGTAGCGCTTCATCAGCGTGATGTCAGCAACCATGTCGTCCAGACTTACCGTGCGCCCGTTGTCGGGGTTCGTCTCATGGCGGTTGACTCCCTTGAACTTCACTGGCTTCCCGTTCACGAGAATCTTGTTTCCGACGATCTTCTGCTCCTTGAGGCCGACGCGCTTCATGCGGATGTCGTCGCCGCACCTGAGCACGAGCGTGTAGAGGTAGGGATCCTCGGCAGACCAGAGATGAGGAGACGAGAGGGAAATTGTGGAATTGTGGAATTGTGGAATTGTGGAATTTGGGGATTGCGGAATCGTGAAGTCGGCCTTTCCGACCGGCTTGAAGTCCGCGTCGTAGAGCGTGGCGGTGACGTCCTTTGCGCCGCCGTACGTCTCCACGGCGACGTTGACCTCGGCCTTTTTGTAATTCTCGCCGAACGTCTGCGTCACGCGGAAGTCCGCGATGCCCGCCTTGGGACGAGACCAGAGCGACACGTCGCGGAAGAGCCCGGAGAAGCGGAACATGTCCTGGTCCTCCAGGTACGAGCCGTCGCACCACTTGAAGACCTGCACCGCGATGGTGTTCGTCCCCGCGACGAGGAAGTCCGTCACGTTGAACTCGCTCGGCAGCTTGGAGTCCTCGGCGTAGCCGACGGGGCGTCCGTTGACCCAGACGTAGAGCGCCGAGCCCGCGCCGTCGAAGCGGAGGATCGTCTCGCGCCCCTGCCAGTGGGCGGGCACCATGAAGGAGCGGCGGTAGGACGAGACGGGGTTGTAGTCGGCGCGCCCGGTAAAGCGGTCGCGGATCCTCGGCCAGTCGTTCTTGTGCGGGTAGTTGCGGTTCGTGTAGATGGGCGAGCCGTGGCCGCGCATCTCGACGCACGACGGCACGTCGATGTCGGTCCACTTCGAGTCGTCGAAGCCGACCTCGTGGAATCCCGCCGGGCGCCGCGCCGGGTCGCCGACCCACTTGAAGCGCCACACGCCGTTGAGCGTCATCTTGTACGGGGTCACAGGCTCCAGGGCGCGCGTCAGCGCGGCCGCCTCGTCCGCCAGCGGCATGGCGTACGTCGCCGCCGCCATGCGGTTGGAGGAGTTCACCTGAGTGTTCTCCCAGTCGTTGGCGCCATGCGCCACGGCGCACGCCATGGCCGCCGCGACCATCGCGAACGCGGCGCAGACGCCCCCTGTCGTCTTGAAGTGTTTCTGTTTCATGCCATAAATTATATCACAATACCCTTGTGTTTACTAGGCAAAAGTTGACTTGCATGGGGTACACACCAAGCTGCATCTCGTACGCGGTGCTCACAAAAAAATCGAAATTTCATCTAGAGTAGTTGATTAATGCGGCGATAAATGCTAAAATATAAGATGTTGATTCAAAGTTGAAGAAGCAACTCATGAAACCGAGAAAGACATTGCTGATGCCCAAGGCCAGGAAATCTCTGGAGATTCTGGGTCAGAACCTGAAACTCGCCCGCATACGTCGGCGGATATCCGCCGCCTTAATGTGCGAACGGGCCTGCGTGAGCCATGCCACGCTGACCGCCATAGAGCAGGGGAAGCCCTCCGTCTCTATGGCCGGGTATATGTCCGTCCTCTTCTGCCTCAATATGCACACGGACATGGAAAAGGTCGCGGCGGACGATGTCCTCGGGCGCGAATTGCAAGACCTGCAGCTTCCCAAGAGGGTTCATTCATGAAACGCATAGAGGTTTTCATTTCCGAGGGCGATGCCGACAGACGCCTCGGCACGCTCGAATACGACGAGCTGCGCGGCAAGGAGGTGTCGTCGTTCGAGCTCGACAGCGACTTCGTCCTTCATCCGTCCGTTACGTTCCTCGGTCCGGACATCGGCCTCTTCCGAGGTAAACAGTACCCAACGCTCTCATACGGCTTCGGTCTCTTCCAGGACGCCGCGCCCGACTCATGGGGGCGCAAGATCATCCGTCGCCGCGAGAAGCGCGGCAACCTCCGCGAAAGCGACTATCTCCTTGGCGTGTTCGACTTGACCCGCGTCGGGGCGCTGCGATTCAAGGCCGAAGGATTGGACGTCTTCGTGAACGCCGATGGTGACAACCCGGCGCCACCCTGGACGACGCTCCGCACCCTTGAAGATTCCTCTCGACGCTTCGAGGAGGACGACACCGATGAATCCGCGCTCGCCGTTCTCCTTCGTCCCGGCACTTCCCTCGGCGGTGCCCGCCCGAAAGCGAGCGTGACCGCTCCCGACGGAAGCCTCTGGATTGCAAAGTTCCCGTCAAAGGAGGACGATATCGACACGGGCGCATGGGAATACCTCGTCCACATCCTCGCCGAGGAGTCTGGCATCTGCGTCCCGGATGCGCAGGCGCAGAAGTTCTCCAAGACCGGCACGACGTTTCTGTGCCGCCGCTTCGACCGTGACGGCTCGCGCCGCATACCATTCGCCTCCGCAATGACGATGCTTGGCTGTGAAGACCGCCAGGAGGACGACAACGGCACCTACATCGACATCGCCGGATTCCTCATGCAACACGGTGCGAAACCCGACATCGACCTCCCCGAACTCTGGCGGCGCATGGCTTTTTCTCTCCTCGTCTCGAACACGGACGACCACCTGCGCAACCATGGATTCGTCGCGGAGAACGGCAAGTGGCGACTCTCGCCAGCCTACGACCTCAACGCGAACATAAAACGTCCACAGTCGCTTTCGCTTGAACTGGACGCTGGCGTACCGATTGAAAACATCGACACTCTCCTCGAAGCCGCGGAATACTTCAGACTTGGCAAGGAAGAAGTGAACGCACAGCTCAAACGCATCCGCGCCGCAGTCGCAAAGTGGCGCGACGTGGCCGTGCGTCTCGGCATCCCGCGTCGCGAGCAGGAAGAAATGTCCGTGTGTTTCACTCGCGGCTAATTCTGCCATACGAGATTCCAATGTATGAAAATATTACCACAAATTCACATTAGCGTAGCGAAGATTAAGCCATAAACCACTCCCTCTTCTATGGGGACACTCCCCGCAGAAACAAGCCGGGAACTGGAAATGAGAATTCTATGCGGAAAATTCTCGGGACGAGCAAACCGCGCATAACATTGATTATTCTGGTTTATTATGCAATATAGCAAAACCCCTTGCGGGGAGTGTCCCCACAAGGGCTGGCGTATGGCAGGGCCGCCTCGCGAGGCGGCCGCATTGCGCTACCGAATCACTGCGCGAAGTCCACCTTGACGCGGAAGAAGCGGTTCGGGTTGTACTCTTCCTCGATGTACGTGATGCCGTCTGGCTCGGTCGAAAGCGGGTACTCCGCCACGTTCCCCGTGCCATCGGGACTGTCGGACGCGACAATCGTGAAGAAGAAGAGCCCCTTGCCGTTTACCACGGGCAGAGTCTGGATCGCCACCGCACCCTCGCCGTCGGCCTCGAAGCCGATGATGATCGCGCTGGCGGAGAACTCGCCGTCGGTCGCCACGTCGAACGCATAGCGGAAAACGTTCGCGACGCCGTTCGCGTCTGTCGCGTTCCACGCGCCGACGATGTTCGCGCCGTTCTCGTTCTGTTCGGCCTTCCACTCGTTGAAGTCGGCAATGGCGGCATCCTCTGCGTCGCGGGCTATTGTATATGTATCGCCGTTTGACGACACGCGGAGATTGTCCTCAAAACCATAATAGCCCCAAAGCCAGCTCTCGTCGCTAATGGCAATGAGCGAACCCGTCCCCTTGATTGTCGCCTCTTCGCCATAGCCCGCCGCTTGGATTGCGGGCTTGCCGCTCGGAGCGTTTATCGTATTCTTCCCCGAGAGGATTATTGTCGCTTGGCCAAGGCAGTGCAACTGGCCATCGATGCATGCGTTATCGAGTGTAATCGTCGCGCCGGATTCGACATCGAGCGTCACGCCACTCTCACTCCTAAGCGATCCTGTCAGGATGGTGCCGTCCGTAATGACGGTGTCCGCCTCGTATGTCGAGAGATCGCCATCCCAGGGCTGACGGACAACAACGGTTGTGCGGTTGTCTTCGGTCTTCGAGGTCGCAACAAGACTTTCAGCCTTGGTATACGCGCTTATTCCACCGTCGGCAACCACCTTCTTCACATCCTCGCCGATTGTTATCGCGCCCGCTGTCAACACCGCCGGTGACACATTCACCGGGCAGCCAATGCCTGCGGCAATCCCGCCGCCGCCACGCGCATAGACAGTTCCGCTCTCGATGACGATGCTGCCACAGCTCGCATCTCCGTTGCAGCCAATGCCGGCACCAAAATAACTCATTACGTGTTGCTTATCCTCAGGAGCGCCAGAATGCGCTTCGAGCGCCCCATCGCCCTCGATTGTAAGTGTTTTGCCCGAAGGCACAAATATGCCGGCGTAATTGTTGCCAAAGCCTCTTACATTGTTCGTGTCTTCAATGACTATCGTAGCGTCACCAAGGCAGGTGAGACCGGCATAAGTACGGCTTGTCCAGTCACCTGCGCCATTGATGTCGGCGTTCCTCAGCTTCACCGTCGCGCCGTCGGCGATGGAGATCTGACACGGGGTGAGAAGCGTGCCAACGACAATAAACCTGTTGCTGAGCGTCACATCGCTCGTCAGCGTGGAGAGGTCAACAATCGTCGGGCCGGTGAGGGTCCTCGTCACGCCGTTGGTCGCATCGTAGATATCATCCGCGACGACGACGCCCGCGCAGGTGCTTTCCTCGCCGTAGGGGTTGTCGTATCCCTTTCCGATGTGATCGCCAGGAGTGCTATCGGAAAGCGTGGCCGTGACGGAAGTGATCCCGGCGCCGACCGTGACCGTGCCGCAGGCTGATGCAAAGCCCGCGCCGATGGCAGACGCGCGAGACCCTCCGTAGGCCCAGACCGTGCCGCCGTTGATCGTGATGTCGCCGCAGTCCGCATTCGAGCCTCCGATGCCGGACGCATACGTGCCGCCGCGTGCCGTGATCGAGCCGCCGTCAATCACGATGTCGCCGCACGCCATGTCGAAGCCTGCGCCGATACCCGCGGCCCAGCCGTTGCTCTCCGCCCGGAGTGCGCCAGTGCCGTTGATCGTGAGCGTGCAGTTCGTAGGCACGTAGATGCCGGGATAGTCCGTGTAGAAGCCCTTGATCCTGCTAAGGCTCGTGAGCGTGAGCGTCGCGTCCCCTTCGCACGTGAGACCGGCCCACTTGTAGTCCTGGCTATCTTCGCCCTGGATCGTCGCCTGGCTGAGCGTGACATGCGCACCGGACGCGACGGACACCTTGTAGTTGTCGAGAAGCGTGCCGAAAACGCTCATGCCGTCGAGGAGCGTCATGTCGCCGACGGCCCACGAGAGGTTGAACCGCTTGTTCGTGAAGACGCGCCAGCTTCCGTACGTCGCATCGAGCATGGTGCTGCTGACGACCACCCCTTTGCACGTGCCGGCGGAACCCGCGCCGACGGTATCCGCCGTGCCGTTGGCATCGACGCCGTCCGTCGTCACGCGGACGCTGTTGGCGTAGTCGATCGTGATCTTGCCGCACTTGGCGCCGGCGCCGCCGCCGATGCCGGCCGCCCCCGCGCCGCCCTCGGATATGACCGTGCACCCCGTGACCGCCACGCCGTCGGGGCTGCGGCTCGAAATGACGATGTCGCCACAGTCGATGCCGCGTCCGCCGCCGATGCCGGCCGCGTTGCCGTTGCTGCGCGCGTCAAGGCGCCCCGTCCCCTTGATCGTCAGCGTGTAGTAGGGCGGCACGTAGATGCCGGGATAGTCCCTGTGGAAGCCCGTCACCGTGTTCGTCCCCTCCAGGATGATCGTCACATCGCCGGAGCACGTGATGCCAGCCCACTTGCACTCGTCGCTGTCCACGCCACGGATGACGACATCTCTAAGCGTGACTTCCGACCCGTGGCAAAGGTGGATATTCGACCTTCCGCCGAGAGTGCCGCTGATGGTCGCCTTGTAATGTACGTTCACGGTCTCGCCGACGCCGGGGAGGCTGGAAAGATCGATGTTCGGAACGATGTTACGGCATGAACCGTCGTCGGAGAGCTTTTCGCTCAATCCGCTCGCCACGTAGACATTGCCGCAGGTGGAATTTTGCGATCCCGCGCCGATGGGCGCCGCGCCTGCCGAACCGCGCATGCCTTCCACGTGCTTGATACCGGAGTTGATGTTGATGTTCCCGCAGGTGGCGTTCGAACCCGCGCCGATGCCGGCGCCGTACTCGCCGCCATTCCCGGTCACGTAGCCGCCGTTGAACGTTATGTCGCCGCAGGAGACCGTGCTGCTGCTCGACGACGCCGTGCCCGCGCCGATGCCCGCGCACCAGCGACCGCCCCCGGCGTATATCCTGCCGCCGTCGATCACGATGTTGCCGCAATTGAGATTGTAGCCGCCGCCGATGCCAGCCGCAAAGTCGAAGGCCGACGCAATGAGGACGCCCTCGTCGTCCTTGCTCTTGATCGTGAGCGTATGGCCCGCGGGCACGTAGATGCCGGGATTGTGGTAGGAGCCCTTGACATTGTTGACGCCCTCCAGCCAGATCGTGGCGTCGCCGAGGCACGTGATGCCCGCCCACTGACGGCTGCTGTCGTCACTGCCGGGGATGGTTATGTTGTTCAGCGTCACCTCCGCGCCGGCGGCAATGGACACGTTGTATTGGCGGGAGATCGTTCCGCTGACGACCGCGCCATCCTGTATCACCGCGTTGCCGGTCAGCGTGGAGAGATCCGTGTCCGGACTGGAATCAGGCGCGAACTCGCGGAAATACGTCCCGGAATCGATTTCCACGATGCCGTTGGCAATATGTGGAAGTTCGTTGCTGTCGCCGTTGTTGCCGTGGCAGAGCGGGTGAGCGTTGCCCGCCGAGCCGCACACCGCCTTGACGTGCGCGATACCCGCGCCGATGACGACGCCGTCGCACCAGCCGCCGTCGCCGCCGCCGATGCCGGACGCCAACGTGCCGCCGTATGCGGTGACGTCGCCTCCGTCGACGACGATATTGCCGCACCACCTGGTGTCTTCCGTCGAGCCGCCGCCGATGCCCGCGCCGCCCGCGCCGTTGAGGTTGGCGGCCGTCAGCGTGCCGTCGCCATCTATGGTGAGCGTCGAGCCACCGGGCACGAAGATGGCGGGGTAGTTGCCGTTGAACGTCTTGACGGTGTTCTCCGTCACAAGCGAGTCGTTCTTGATCGTGATCGTCGCGTCGCCGAGGCAGGTGATGCCCGCCCACGGCGTGTCGGCGGAAAGAGCCCCCGAACTGTTGATTGACGCGCCCTTGAGCGTGACATGCGCGCCGGGCGCAATCATGATCCGGGTCTTGTAGCCGTCATGCAACACGCCGTAGATCGTCGTGTTGTCGAACGCGGTCAGATCGCCCTCCAAGCCGAGGCCCAGGTTTCCGTTCCACTGGAGCGTGCGCGTACTCCCGTGACCTGAGCTGCTCAGGACGGTGCTGATGACGGGGGCGTAGGCAAGCGTGCCGTTTTTCCCCTCGCCGATCGGATCGCCGATGGCGGATGGGGAAGTGGCGATGACGCGGGCGACGCCGGAGCCGATTGATATCAGCTGCCCCGTGCCTCCATCGCCTGTGCCGATGCCGGCCGCCTTGTTCCCGCCCGTAGCCGTGACGATGCCGCCGACAATGCTGATCGTGCCGAAGGAGTTGCCGCTACCGCCGCCGATGCCCGCGCCGGCGGCAGTCTCGTTCTCGTTGCCCGCGACGAGCGAGCCGATCCCCGTGATGACGAGCGTGCAGTTCGTGGGAACGGAGATGGCCGGGAAGGATTCGTGGAAGCTGCTGACCTCGTTATCGCCCTCCAGGACGACCGTCGCGTTGCCGAGGCACGTGAGGCCCGCGTAGGGGCTGCTCGCGTCGGGCGTCCCGAGGATCTTCGCGTCCTTGAGCGTCACCGTCGCGTCATGGGCGATCGAGATACTGTTCCGGGTGGAAAGCGTTCCCGTGATGACCATGCCGTCGCCAGCGACGTACTTGGCGTCGACATGTTCGAGCTCGACAGGATTGCTGCGCAACCTGCCGCTGCGCAGCCTCGACCCCGCGCTCGCCGACATCTGCGACGACGCGCTTGCGCTTTCGCCGCCAAGGTCGCCGAGCTTGCCGTTCCACGAGATTTCGACGATCCGCCTGTCGTCATCCGCTTTCTCTTTAACCTGCATATTGGGTCCGAGCTTAGGCTGTGAGAGCGATTCGTCGCGACACCCGATGGGATTCAGTCCGCTGCGGCTAATGCACCTGGTACTGCCGCCATTGAAGGTGAACGTGCCGCACTTGTCCGAATCATATGACGAGGACGCCCCCGTTCCCATGCCGCGTCCCCACGTGCCGCCTTCCGCGACGATCACGCCGCTTTCAACAACCACGCTACCGCAATCAGATACAGCAGATTCGCCGATACCCGCAGCGTTGCTGCCGCCAACGGAATGTAGTTTCCCGTCGCCCTTGATCGTTACCGTTCTGCCTTTGCCGACGCGAAGGCCGGCTTCACCACTTGAACCTGCAAGATAGTTCGTGCCTTCAAGCGTAATTTCAGCATCGCCTTCACAATAAATCCCGTTGTTGTATATGGTTTGAGTGTCATGACGCCACACCGGTCCCCCTAGCAAACCCGCTGTATAGTCATAAGCATATTTTATATTGGCTCCTTCTGCTATCGAAGGATTGCCGGCAAATGCAGGTTGACGTATGGTTGCATCCTTGAGTTTAACCTTCGCTCCATCTGCTATTTTTATCAACGGATAGGGGCTACGATGCAGGAGAGCCCCGGTTATGGTCGTGCCGTCATACGCCATGGCATAGATTTGATATCCTTCTTCGGGCAGCTGATCGAGACGGCCATTCCAGCGGAAGAACTCCTCGTTGCCGCTGTATGTGACTCTGACGCCCGACCAATCGGTCTTATCCTGATCCGCGACGGAGACGCCCCCCTGCGCACGGATCGAGCCGCCAAGGATGTTGATGGTGCCGCCGTACACGATCGTCATGTCGTTCAACTTGAAGAAGCCGCCGAGTGCCGAGGCGAACTCGCCTCCAATGGCGGTGATTTCACCGCTGAGGATCTTGACATTGCCGCACGGCTTGGAATAGCCATCTGTCGCCCCGGTGGAGCCGATACCCTTGGCGCTGCCGCCGATGGCAGCCGCATACTTGCCGCCACTGACGACGGTCAGCTTGCCGTCGCCAATGATCGTGAGCGTCTTTCCCTGCGGTACGAATATGCCGGGGAAGAACTCTCCGCACCCCTTGACGTAGTTCTCCCCCTTGAGGATGAGCGTCGCGTCACCGTTGAATGTGATGCCCGGCATTCCGGTTTTCAGCGTCGGTCCGATCGTCACGCCGTCTAATACAAGCTCCGCTCCGTCTGCAACGGAGATCTTGTGATCGCCGGACAGCTCGCCCTTCAGATGTGTTACATACCAACTATACTTGTGTACAACGGCCTCTGGAAGATATTCTATGCGGGGGTTGCCAAACGTCTTGCTTCCTGTGAGTCGGCCAAGCTGGCTGGCGACGGTAAGGGTACGGTAATTACTTGAATCGACAGCGCCTTTCTTCTGGCCGGGGTAGCCAGTCCACACCGTTTTCTTGTTGGTGCCGGCCCAGCCCTCGTTCATGCCGCCAACGACTCCATAATCCACCGCATTGGCGCTGACGATGTTTGCATCGGACGGACGGGAACTGCCGACGACAGCCTCGACCTTGCCGATCGTCTGATAGAAGTCGACTTTTCCGCAGGAGCTGTTCACGGCGGATGCGCCTATGGCCGGATAGGCATACAACTCTCCATTGGCCCATGATGTCACATTGCCGCGTTTGAAGATGATCCAGCCGCAGGTGGCGTTGTCGCCGGCGCCGATGCCGGGGCCGCCGCCGGGGCGATCTGGGTGGATGACGAGATTGCCGTTGACGACTTCCTGGCTACCGCCGTATGGCCTGCCTCCGAAGGCCTCGATGATGCCGCCCGATATCACGATGTTGCCGCAGTCGAGACCTTTGCCGCCGCCAATGCCTGCGGCATAGCCCTTGCCGTGAACCTTGAGAGACCCGAAGCCCTCGATCCGAAGATTCTTGTTCTTCGGGACGAAGATGCCGGGGAAATCGTCCCCCAACGCATTGACTTCGTTTTCGTCCTCGAGGACGATTGTCGCACTCCCTTTGCAGGTGAGACCGGCGCAGGCTTTATCGAGGCTCGACTCGTTGTTGATATGCGCCCGGCGGAGCGTCACCTTCGCGCCGTCGGCGATGAAGATCTTATAGTTGCCGGCGAGCGTGCCGGTAATCACGTCTCCGTCCTTGGCGGTCTTGTTGCCGGTCACCTTCTTCAGGTTGATCGTGTCGGCGAACGCGCCGAACACCAGTCCGACGACTGCCGCGAGTATGACGGACAATCTTTTGCTGTGGGAAGACCACGACGTTGCGATTGATTTGTCTTTCATTCTGTTTTTTCCTTTCTGTTGTTAAAACGAAAACGCCTTTCATTTGCAGTTTGCGGTTTGAGATTTGTTTAGGCCTGTCGCCGGTGAAATCCCACCCCCTTTCGCCATGCCATGCGACACGATAACGACAAGGCATGCGCGAATCATTGCGTCAAGAGTCGTACCGTTGCGTCGTGCGCACGATTCGGCCTCTTTGACTATGTCAGACTCTATGTTCAGAGTGTAACTCATCTGCATACTCCTTATTACTCAATAGCGCTCTGCGTCAAGGCGGCATTACCCGCCCTTCAGCAGAACACGAAAATTATATCACAACATACCTCTAAAAGGCAAGAGTGGATTTGGGGGGCGTTGTAAAATGAGGAACTTTAGCACTTGCAGATACGGAAACTGTGTAGTATAATGTATCGCCTGATACCCTCACAGGGAGAAAGGAAACCGTGAAATGAAGCAACCTATAGCCGCAGTGCTCGCGGCAGCGGTCGTGGCCGCCGCAGCGTGCGGGGGATTCTTCGCAGGGAAAAACTCCGCAGCGAAAAACGCGGGGCCGACGCCGACCGAGACGAAGCCGGACGACTCCGCCAAGAAGCTCGCGGACGCGCAGAAGCGCATAGTCGAGCTTGAGGGACAGGTCGCGAAGCTGAGAGGCGACCTGACCAAGAAGCTTGCCGCGAAGCCAGCGCCCGCCAAGCCTGAAAAGGCCGACAACGAGGACAAGGACGTCATCAAGATCACGGGCGGCGACATGGACGTGCTCGGCGAGCTGAAGCGCCGGCTGCCGGAGGAGGAGTTCTCCCAGACAACCAACGCCATGGCGCAGCTGAAGATGAAGCTCTCCAAGAAGGCCAAGGGCCGGATGGACTTCCTGGCCTCCATCGACACCTCGTCGATGACGGAGGAGGAGAGGAAGAACCACGAGCACTACCTCGAGTTGATGGAGAGGAAGGAGGCGATCGCCGCGAAGATGAAGGGAATCATCCCGAACGTCAAGGCGATCCAGGAGATGGTCGAGCTTGAGATGGAGATGCGCCCGGCCGCGAAGCGCGAGCGCTCCACGCTCGTCCGCCAGGTCGCGAAGGAGCTCGGCTACTCCGGCGACGACGTCAACGTCATCCACGACACGCTCAACAACGTCTACGACTGCACGGGCGGCGGCGGCGGCATAGCCGGGATCGGCGACATGATGGACGAGGCCCTGGACGAGGCGACGCCGGGGAAAGGCGGCAAGGTCGAGACGATCGTCATGCCGCCAACCGTCGAGATCCAGACCGTGACGCCATGACCCTCCCCGAGCGCCCATTCGCCGGCGCAGAACATTCTCTTGAAAAAATTGCGAGAATGTGGCATAATATAGGTATTCGCCGGCGAAGGCCGCCGGCGGAGCCATACTGCCATGCAAACAACTAAAATACTCGTCGTCGACGACGAAAAACTGATAAGGCTCACGATCAGCGCCAAGCTGAAGAAGGAGGGCTACGAGGTCGTCTCGGCCGCATCCGTGGCGGATGCGGTCGCCGTGCTCAAGAAGGCCCCGAAGACCTTCAGCGTGATCATCTCGGACATCATGATGGGCGAGATGGACGGGTTCGTGTTCCGCGACATCGTGCGCGGCATCGAGCCTAAGATACCGATCTTCTTCCTCACGGCCCTCGACCCCGAGGAGGGCGGCGGCTTCCTGAAGCGCATCCTCGAGGACGCCATAAGCTACTACCTTCCGAAGGCCATCGGCACCGACGCGCTGCTGAAGCGCGTGAAGCCGGTGGTCGCGGCGCACCGCGTCGAGATGTTCATCCAGAACAAGATCGACGAGGACCGCAAGTCCCTGGAGCTGGCCTCGCACATCCAGCGGAGCCTCCTGCCCGCGCGGGCCATCCAGACGCCGCGCGGGTTCTACACGACGTACTGGCGGCCCATGGACATCGTGAGCGGCGACCTCTTCGAAGCGATCCCATTCGGCATCGGGAGCTACCTCTACGTGCTGGGCGACATCCAGGGCCACGGCACGAGCGCGGCGCTCGCCATGACGGCGGTGCAGTCGTTCCTGAAGACGCTCGCGCGCATCGACGGCGCGCCGACGATGGGCCCCGACGCCATAGCCAACATGATCCACGCCTTCTACCGGGCGAACCTCGCGGACGTCTCGTACATGACGGCCCTCATCTGCATCCACCGCCCGCTCGTCGGGCACGTCAGGTGGATATCATGCGGCGCGCCGGACCTCATCGTGGTCGACAACGGGGAGGGCCTCAAGATAAACCCGGAGCACAAGGGCGGACTGCCGATAGGGCTCTTCCCGGACACAGTGTACACGCCAGCCGACGTCGTGGAGACCCCCCTCACCAAGACCGCGCTCTGCCTCGCCTACACCGACGGCCTGGCAGACCTCTCGTGCGACGAGGAGGGCAACGACAAGCTCCCGGTCCAGCTGTCGAAGATCCTTCGAGGGGAGATCACGTCGTCCGTCAGGGCAAGAGGCGACTGCATAATCGCGCCCGCCAAGTACATGAAGGCGCTCTCCGACCTCGGGTACGACAATTGCCAGGACGACATATCGCTTATCATGTTCGGCGCCACGGACCCGGTTCCGGGCATGTATGAGGCCACCGTCAAGCTCCTCCCCAGCGACATCGACGCCGCGGCGCAGGACATCGGCAGGTGGTGCCGCGAGCAGGGCTGGCCGGAGGAGGGCATCATGCGGCTCCAGCTCGTCCTCGAGGAGAAGCTCATGAACGTGCACGACCACGGCTTCGACGACCGCGACCGCCTGCGCGAGGTCGTCTCGCTGCGCCTCAAGCGCCTGCGCGACAACGCGATGCTGACGGTCTGGGACGCAGGCACCGAGGAGCCAAGCGTCGAGGTGGCAGTCGGCGACTCGGACACGGCGTTCGAGCTGGCCAACCAGAACATGAGCGCGCACGGGCGCGGGCGCCTGATGGTGCGCGAGCTGTGCGACGGCATCGAGCGCAACCGCTACCCGCCATTCAACGAGACGACCTACCACATACCGATGTTCGGCAAGAATGCCGGACAAGGCAAAGACAACACGGAGGCAAAGTAGATGAAGGAATGCTGCAGGAAGTACCTTGACGAGCAGTTCGGCGACGACGACGTCGTCAAGGAGATATACGACGAGTACGCCTCGTCCGCGCACGAGAAGATCGCGGAGGCGGGCGCCGCCCTGGCGGCGGGCGACTGGACGACGCTGGACAGGGTTGCGCACACGCTGAAGGGCAACGCCCTGGCGGCGGGCGACGAGGAGCTGGCGAACACGGCGATCGAGCTGCGCAAGGCGGCGACGCTCAACGACGCCTCCGGCGCGGCGGCGCTCCACGGGAGGCTGAAGGAACTGGAGGCGCTGCTGTAGCCCGGCAACGGAGGGCAACTGAGGAAAATGGAAAGCTTTCTAGAGAGGACAAAGGGCGCGGACCTGGACCAGCTGGTCAGGGAGCTCGCGTCGAGGACCCACGGGAACAAGCGCAGGAGCCTGAGGCTCCGGGCGTGGAAGTTCACCGTGCGCTTCTCCTACGCCATGAAGCGGGCCATCGACATCTTCGGAAGCCTCGCGTGCATGATCCTGCTCTCGCCCGTGTTCCTCGCCATCGCGATCGCGGTGAAGCTGTCGAGCCCCGGCCCCGTCATCTTCAGGCAGGTGCGCGTCGGACGGTACGGCCGCCACTTCAGGTTCTACAAGTTCCGCAGCATGAGGACGGACGCCGAGGCGCTCAAGTCGAAGCTCATGGCGAAGAACGAGTCGAAGGACGGCGTCATCTTCAAGATGAAGGACGACCCGCGCATCACCAAGGTGGGCAGGTTCATACGGCGCACCAGCCTCGACGAGCTGCCCCAGCTCTGGAACGTGTTCATCGGCGACATGAGCCTCGTCGGCCCGCGCCCGCCGGTGCCGTCCGAGGTCGCCGAGTACACGCTCGAGGACCGCAAGCGGCTCGACGTCATCCCCGGCATAACGTGCCTCTGGCAGATCAAGGGACGCAGCGAGATCCCATTCCGCGAACAGGTCCAGCTCGACAAGGAGTACATCCTCGCGCCGGGCGTGTGGAAGGACATCGTGATCCTGCTCAAGACTATCCCCGCGATCCTCGGCGGAAAGGGGGCGTACTGATGGACAACATCCTGTTCGTGCCGGCGATCCGCGAGCTGGAGTGGGTGCAGGACATCCTCCCGGGCACCAGCCCGGCGGAGCTCTCCGTCGGCGGACGCCGCGTCATCGAGTACGCGCTCGAAAGCGCGCACAAGTTCGAGGTGATGTTCACCGAGGTCCTCGACTGGCGCTTCTCCGAGCAGCTCGCCGACTACTTCGCCGACCCCACGCGAACCGGCTACCCCGTCTTCTACGTCAGGGGCGAGGGGCCGATGCCGACGGGACTCAAGGGCATAGAGGGCTACTCTAGCCCGCTGACGAGCCACATCGACGACGGCCTCGTCGTCGTCTGGGGCGTCGCGCTGCCGATGAACGGGACGAAGGACGTCTCGCTGGAGCCGGTCTCCGACGTAGACCTCGCCGACACCCCCGCCGGCGTCTACAGGCGCGAGGGCGGACGCTGGATGCGCATCCTGCCGCGCGGCTTCGTGGTGGACAGCATCAAGGCGTGGCATTCGCTGAACTTCCATGTCCTGCGCCATCCGGACGACTTCACGCTGCCGGGCTACTCCACGGAGCCGAACGTGCACCTCGGCAGGAACGTCGTCCTCGAGCACGGCACGGAGGTGAAGCCGCCGGTCCTGCTCCAGGACAACACCTGGTTCGCCAGGAACGTCCGGCTCGACGGCGACGTCATCGTCAACAGCGGCTCGTACGTAAGCGAAGGCGCCAGGCTCTACCGCACGATCGTCGGCCGCGACACGTTCATAGGCGCGGGCCTCGACCTGGACGGGAAGATCGTCGCCGGGCGCAGGGTCATCGACCCGGAGACAGGCACGTGGGTGGACCTGGAGGAGCCCGGCATCGCCCGCCACATCCCCACCGGGCTCGGATGGATGCGCAAGCTCTGGCGCTTCATGCGCGGACGTTCCTTCGGGAGGAGAGGATAGCAGATGGGACGCCACACCGCCATCGAATGCCCGGAACTCGACCGCCTCGTGGACGACTCGTGCACGGAGGTCGGCCGCGAGGTCGAGGCTCTGCGCATCCCCCGCCTCGCCGGCGTCGTGCTCGGCGGCGGCTATGGCCGGGGAGAGGGCGGCGTGAGGGAGACGGGGGACGGCGCGCGGACCCTGTTCAACGACCTCGACTTCTTCGCCATCACCGAGGACGGCGCGTCGGCAGACGAAATCGCCGCGATCATCGCGGCGCTCGAGCCCGTCTCAAAGAAGTGGACCGGCAGGCTCGGCCTGGACGTGGACTTCACCGTCCGGACCCCGTGGCGCATCAAGCACGACGAGGACCGGCTGATGATCCAGGAGCTCGTGCGCGGCTATTTCGACGTCGCGGGCAGCAAGGGAGATAGGCTCTTCGCGCACATCCGGCTGATAGACGCCATGAAGGTCCCGTGGATGGAGGCCGCACGGCTCCTGATGAACAGGGGCATGGGCCTGTTGCTCGCGATGGAGGAAACGGGGAACGGGGAACGGGGAACGGGGAATGGGGAACGGGGAAGAGGATTTGTGCTGCGCAATATAAACAAATGCGTCCTGGGCGCGGGCGACGCGAGGCTCGTGGCGCGCCACGACTACCGCTGGAAGGCGGCGGAGCGCAGGGATGCGCTCGGCGACGCGCTGTACAGGGCGGCTGTCGAATGGAAGTTCCTTCCAGGGGACGAGGCGGTGTGCAGCTGGGAGACGGCGCAGAAGAACTGGTGCGAGGCGTTCGACGAGGTAATGGACGCCGGGCGCGGCGAGGGCGCCCTTTCGCGATCGCTCTGGGAGGGCGCGCGCTGGGTCGTGCGCCGCCGGGCGCTTGGCGACCTTTCGGGATTCGGGCGCAACTGCACCGTGCGCGTCCTGGAGGGCGTCGCAAGGTGCGTGCGCGAACGCCGCCGGCCGGACGACGCGCTCATGCGTGACTGGAGGATATTCAATTGATGGGAAATGAACAATTAAAAGCTAAGAGCTTAGAGCTTGGAGCTTGGAGCTTAGAGCTTAGAGCTAAGAGCTTGGAGCTTAGAGCTTGGAGCTAAGAGCTAAGAGCTTAGAGCTTAGAGCTTGGAGCTTGGAGCTTGGAACTTGAAGTAAGAGACAAAAGCAAGACAGTAAAAAAACAAAACAGAAGGAGGAAGACAATGGGATGGAACATAGAGGAACAGGGCAAGAACCTCAAGGTTGAAGTCGACGGACGCCTCGTTGCGGCCGTTGCGCCAGTGCTTCGCGAAGAGGTCCTGGGCAAGATGGGCGAGGGCACGAACGTGCTGTTCGACCTCGGCAAGATGGTGCACATCGACTCGAGCGGGCTCGGCGTCCTCGTGCAGATCCTGCAGAAGGCCAAGGCTGGCGGCGGCAGGGTCGTGCTGGCGGCGCTGCAGCCCGGGCCGAAAATCGTCTTTGACATAACAAAGGTGAGCAGGGTCTTCGAGATCGTCCCGACCGTCGCGGACGCGAAGTTCGAGTAAGAGCGCAAAGAGAGTGTATAGTGTAAAGTGCAAGGAGTCGGAGGAACTGCATGAAACGAATTAGAACAGGGAATGTAAAGGTGGCCTGCGCCATCATTTTACATTTTACACTTTACACTTTACATTCGCTTTCGGCGTCAGCCGAAAGCGTCAACGTGGTGGACTGCGCGCGCGACCCGGCGCTCGACGTGTGGGCGGCGTCCGACGCGAAGTTCGCCGGCATCGTCATGGAGGACGTGTTCAAGGCGGCCGGGGTTGAGCCGCGGCGCGTGGGGTACCGCGCGGACGGCATGAGCGACACGTCGAACGCCGTGGTCGTCTGCTCCGCGTTCCGCACGGATCGCCTCCGCCAGGACTACGGCTTCCCCCTCCAGCCGCTCGGGCGAATGCACTTCGCGCTCTACGCCATGCCCGACCGCGCGCCGAAGATGCTGTCCACGAAGATAACCGACTGGCCCAGGATGCGCGTGGCCTACTCGCCCGTGTCGCAGGGGCAGGGCCGGGACCGCGAGCGCTACTTCGAGCACGCGACGCTCAACCCGGAATACGTGGAGTACAGGACCAGCGCGGGCGCGGTGCAGGCGCTTCGCGACGGCAAGGTCGACCTGATCTTCCTCTACACGCCGGAGAAGAAGCGCCCGGAGGGCCTGGTGGAGGTCGTGCCTATCGGCTCGCGCAACGTCTACTTCGCCGTGCGCAAGGACCATCCCGAACTGCTGGCCAGGCTTTCCGCCGCCTACCGCGAGTGCTACATCACCAACATCGCGAAGTACGACAAGCTGCGAGAGGAGCTCCTCGGGGTGCCGACGCCGTCAAACCGCGTGCGCGTGGCGGCATACTGCCGAGGGAGCCTCTTCGACGTCTCCAAGGACGGCGAGCAGCGCACGGGCGTCATAGAGGAGTGGCTCAAGGCGATCGCCCCGCACACGCACTGGTCGTTCGACTACGTCTACGGCGAATACGACGAGAGCCTGAACGACGTCACGGCCGGGCGGCTCGACCTCGTCGGCGGAATCGGCTTCACGGCCGGGCGGGGCGACAAGTTCTTCTTCCCGCACACGCCCATCGGGATGCTCCGCGTCTTCCTCTGGACGCATCAGGGCAACAGGTTCAAGGCCGGCGACCCGTCCAGCTGGAACGGCATGAAGGTCGGCGTCCTTGCCGGCGCGCTCAGCGCGCAGAGGATCAAGCGCCAGCTCGAGAACGACGCGCTCGGAATCTCCTGCCACGAATACACGACGGACCAGGCGCTGCTGAACGCGTACTTCTCCGGCGAGGTGGACGCCCTGGTCGACATCGAGATGCCCGAGCTCGACAAGGAGCGCGCGCTCCACATCTACGCCTCCCATCCGATGTACCTCTGCGCCTCGCCCAAGTCCCAGCGGCTCTTCAACGAGCTGGAGCGGGCCCTCGACGAGGTGTGCGACGACTTCCCCAGGTACATGAAGATGATCACATCGCGCCACTACGGCCTGCGCACCGAGATGTCCCTGCTCACGCTCAAGGAGGCAAACTGGCTTCGCGAGCGCCTGAAGGACCCGAGGCCCGTGATGATCGACTTCTCGCCGTGGCCGGTGTCGCTCAAGGACTCGAAGGGGAGGCACACGCACTTCGCCAAGGCGTTCCTTGCCGAGCTCGAGGCGAAGACGGGCCTGAAGTTCGACACGCACCCCCAGACCGGCATCCAGACCGCCGAGGCGAAGTTCCTGCGCGGCGACACCGACTTCTGGATCCCCTATCCGGCCAAGATCGACCCGGCGGCGTTCGGCGCCGTCTCGGTGTTCTCCATCCCCGTGCCGGAGAACTACGCCAAGATGATCGGCGCCGAGGAGCGCAGCGAGGAGTTCGAGCTGTGGGCGAGCCATTCGGTGCCGGAGGAGGAGGTGGCCGTGCTGCGGAAGGCCATCAACACGATCGACCCGCTCCGCCTGCAGGAGATGTTCATGACCGCCGCCGCGGAGCGGACGATGATCCACCGCGTGTTCGGCCTCACGCGAGACGAGCTATCGCGGCTGATCGTCTCGGCGGTGATCGGCGTCCTGCTCCTCGCCGCGCTCTACGGCACGGTGATGATCGTGCTCCTCAAGCGGCAGGCCCGCCGCGCGAACGAGGCCGCCGCCGCCGCGGAAAGCCACGCCCAGGCCAAGACGCGGTTCCTCGCGATGATGTCGCACGAGTTGCGCACGCCGCTCAACGCCGTCATCGGGTTCGCGGAGTTCCTCGCGAGGGAGAAGCTGGGCGAGGAGAGGAGCAGAGAGTACACCGACGGGATATTGCTCAGCGCGACCGCCCTTCTCGAGCTCATCAACGACATCCTCGACCTATCGAAGCTCGAGGCCGGCGCGATGAACATGCGCTCGGGAGCGTGCGACATAAACCAGCTCCTCCGCGAACTGCCGGCCATCTTCGGCTACCGCGTGCGCCGCCACGGCGTGAAGCTCGGCATCGAGACGTCCGGCGACCTGCCGATCCCTGTGGTGGAGCTGTCGCAGCAGGGGATGCGCCAGATCCTCATCAACCTCGTCGGCAACGCGGCGAAGTTCACGGAGCAGGGGGAGATCGTGGTCAGGGTGACGTGGGCCAGCGACACCCGCACGCTCTCCCTGGACGTGACGGACACCGGCATCGGCATCTCCGAGGAGAAGATGTCAAAGCTCTTCGACCCGTTCGTGCAGGACATCGCAAGCCGCATGCGCCGGAGCGGCGGCGAGATGAAGGGCACGGGCCTCGGCCTCCCCATCGTGAAGCGCATGGTCGAGAACGCCAACGGCACGATCAAGGCCACGAGCGAGCTCGGCAAGGGCACGACGTTCCTCATCGAGATCTCCGACCTCACCGTGGTCGACCACATGTCCGCCGCGCCCCGCGCCGCGGAGGAGACCATCCGCGCCGCGATGCCGGAGCGCGTGCTGGTGGTCGACGACATGACGATGAACCGCAAGATCCTCGGCATCCACCTAGGGAACCTCAAGGTCAAGGACATCCGCTTCGCGGAGAACGGCGAGGACGCCCTCAAGGTGATGAACGAATGGGTGCCGGACCTAGTGCTCTCCGACATGTGGATGCCGAAGATGGACGGCACGCAGCTCGCGGAGGCGATGCGCAGGGACCGCAGGCTCGCGGAGGTCCCGATCGTCGCCGTGACGGCCGACGTGGACGTCGGCTCCTCCTACGACATGAGCCTCTTCGCGAAGATCATCGCAAAGCCGGTGACCACCGACAAGCTGCGCGCGCTGTTCGGCGACATCGCGGACGGCTGAGGATATTGCCCGCGGAACAAGGGGATACGTCCATGAGGCTTCTGGTTTCCTGCATACCCTACGACAAGGGGAAGAGCGGCATCTCGGAGTACATCCGGGAGGTCGTGCGGGAGCTTGCGGCGCAGGGCCACGAGCTGACGCTTCTTTGCGAGTCCGAGGCTCGCAAAGAAGCTGAGTGTAAAGTTGAAAGTGTAAAGTGTAAAATTGAATATGCGCCTCGCTGGACGCGCCGCCCGGCGCTCTCGATGCTCTGGCACCTCTTCCTCCTGCCGTTCTGGGTCAGGCGGCACAGGCGCGAGTTCGACGGCTTCGTCGTCTGCGCCGCCAACCGCCGCGTCTGCGCCTGGTATCCCCTTCCCACCACGGCGACCGTCCACGACCTCGCGAACTTCCACATCCCCGGCAAGTACTCGCGCGCCCGGATGTTCTACCTCGCGCACGTCCTGCCCTTCTTCGCGAAGCGCGCGCAGCGGCTCGTCGCCGTGAGCGGCGCCACGAAGGCCGACATGGTGAAGTTCTGGCACTGCCGCGACAAGGACGTCACTGTGCTTTACAACGGACTGTCGGCGCATTCCAAGCTCAAAGCTCAAAGCTCAAAGCTCAAAGCTCTCCTCTACATCTCCCGCATCGAGCATCCCGGCAAGAACCACGTGCGGCTGATCGAGGCGTATTCGCGCCTGCCGAGGGACCTCGCCGAGGCGCACCCGCTCGTCATCGCCGGGGCGGACTGGAAGGACGCCGAGGCCGTCCACGAGGCGGCGGCGAAGTCGCCCCACTCCGACTTGATTCGGTTCACCGGCTTCGTTCCGGCGGAGGACATCGAGGGCCTCTGGTCCCAGACCGGGTTCTACGTCTTCCCCAGCCTCTTCGAGGGCTTCGGCCTTTCCTTAATAGAGGCGATGGCCCGCGGCGTGCCTTGCGCCTGCTCGAACAACGGCTCCCTCGGGGAGATCGCAGGCGACGCCGCGATAACGTTCGACCCGGAGAGCGTAGAAGCCATCGCCGACGCGCTCGTCAGGCTCGTCTCCGAGCCGGAGCCGGAAAGGGAGGCCCGCATCGCCCGCGGCCTCGAGTGGGTGAAGCGTTTCTCTTGGGCCGACCATGCCGCAGGCCTCGCAAAACTCATCAAGGAGGTGAAAAGCAAAACCTAGAAATCTAGTACCCTAGTAATCTAGAAGTCTAGAAGCCTAGAAGCCTAGTAATCCAGAAAACCTAGATAAACTAGCCAACCTAGAAACCCAGTAATCTAGAAAATCTAGCAGCCTAGAAAACCTAGAAGCCTAGCAACCTAGAAACCTAGCAATCTAGCCGCCTAGAAACCTAGTAACCTAGAAGCCTAGTAATCTAGAAAAACTAGAAATCTAGTAACCAACCACCATGGAAACTGTTTCACTATTCAAGATCCCAGTCGCCCGAGTAACAGAGCCGGAGGCCGTGGAGCATATCGTCGCGCTGGCCCGGGAGGGCCGCGCGCGCCGCGGCCACGCCGCCTTTGTCGCCACGCTCAACGTCGACTTCGTCTGCAACGCCGTCAGGGGATGGCCGTTCGGCGGAAACGACGAGCTCTGGGGCTACCTCCAGAAGGCCGACCTCGTGACTGCCGACGGAATGCCGATAGTGCTTCTCTCGCGGCTTATGTTCAGGGGGCTGCCGGAGCGCGTAACCGGCGCGGACATGGTGCCAGCCATCTGCCGCCGCTGCGCGGAGGAGGGGCTCTCTGTTTATGTCCTGGGCGGGGACAAGGATGCAGTCGAAGATGCGTTTGAGAAGATTGGCCTTGGGCATGAGACGCCAGACGCGAGACGCGAGGAAACCTCTCGTCCCACGTCTGATGCCTCAGGTCAAAAACCATCGTTCCGCATCGCCGGCATCGACCCGGCCTTCGTGAAGCTGGACGAGCCCCAGCCCGAGATCGTCGAGCGCATCAACGCCGCCAGGCCCGACGTCCTCTTCGTCGCGCTTGGGAACCCCAAGCAGGAGCTGTGGATTGGGCGCAACGCCGCCAGGCTCGACGTCGGCGCGATAATCGGCATCGGCGGCACATTCAATTTCATCGCAGGCCGCGTGAAGCGCGCGCCCAAATGGGTGCAGAGAAGCGGACTCGAGTGGATATACCGCATCATCCAGGAGCCGACGCGCCTGTGGCGCCGCTACGCCTACGGACTGGTGAAGTTCTCGTGGCTTTCGCTGCTATCCGTCTTCGGCGCATACGGCAAATGCAAGGAAAGAAGGGAATCAAAATGAAGAGCTCTCGCATATCTGCGCTCGCGGCGTGGGCGCTGGCCTTCGGGTGCGCGATCGGCTGGGACGCAATCGTCCTGCCGTGGACGACCTTCCTGCCGATGGCTGGGCCGGTCGGCATGACCATCGGCATCCTCATCGGCGCCGTCGCGATGGGAGTCATCGCGTGGAACTACCACTACATGATAAACAGGAACCCCGGGCCCGGCGGGGCGTACACGTACGCGGCAAAGGCATTCGGCAGCGACCACGGGTTCATCTGCGCGTGGTTCCTCTGCCTCGTCTACACCGCGATCGTGTGGATGGACGCCGTGGCGCTCGTCATCGTCTCGCAGTTCGCCTTCGGGGACTTGATGCGCTTTGGATTCCACATGACGGTGGCCGGGCACGAAGTCAGCCTGGGGCACATCGTCCTTTCCTCGGCCGCGATCGCGGTCTCCGCCGCGGCGTGCTGCCGCCGCTCCCTCTCCTGCCGCGCGCAGATCGCCTTCGTCGCCCTGCTCTCCGTCGGGATCGTGGCGTGCTTCTGGTCGACGCTGGCGGTGCACGACGGCGGGATCGACTCGGTCCTGCCGGCGTTCGCCCCCGACGGCGGCAGCCCCGTGTGGCAGGTGCTGCGGATCGTGTCCGTCGCGCCCTGGCTCTTCGTCGGTTTCGAGGCGATATCGCAGTCGTCGGCCGAGTTCGGCTTCCCCCACCGCAGGTCGTTCCTGGTGATGATGTCCGCCCTCGCGGCGGCGACGCTGGGCTATGTCCTGCTCACGGCCGTACCAGTGCTCGCCCCGGCGTCCGGCGGTTGGGTGCAGACGGTGCGGGAGATGGGGCCGAACGTGGAGCTGCACGCCTTCGCGGCCGCCGGAGGCTACCTCGGGAAGGCCGGCGTCGCGGTGGTCGGGCTTACGCTCGTCGGGCTGATATTCACCAACCTCGTCGGCAACATGTTCGCGGCAAGCCGCCTCCTCTCGGCGATGGCGGACGACGGCGTGCTGCCCGCGTGGTTCGGGGGCAAGGGCGCGGACGGCTCGCCCAGAAACGCCGTCATCGCGATAACTTGCGTCTCGCTGGGTGTCGTGTGGCTCGGGAAGTCCGTCATCGGCATCGTGGTCGACACGTCGCTCGTCGGCGCGGCGATCGCATCCGCGTACACCTCCGCCGCGACGTACAGGACCGCGCGCGCGGCAGGCGCGCGCGCCTCCGCCGCCGCGGGAATGTGCGGGCTGGTAGTGTCCGTCTCGTTCATACTGCTCTACATTCTGCCGAACTTCCTCTCCGACGACCCGACGATGATGTCCACCGAGTCGTTCCTCGTGCTCATCGCATGGTGCATCGCGGGGCTGGTCTCGTTCCTCTCGCTCTTCCACAGCGACCGCCGGCGGAGGTTCGGTCGCTCAACGGTGGTGTGGACGTGGCTCCTGGGGGTGATCCTCCTGCTGTCGTTCCTGTGGATGCGCCAGAGGACGTACGAGACGACCGAGCTGGCGTTCAACGACATCGTCACCACCCACTCCCGGACGTGCAGGCCGCTTGACGACGAGCACGGCGGCGCGCATGACTGGAAGACCGTGCTGCGCGGCAGGCTCTCGGACGTGA
>JAEEGL014180224.1_pt1 | contig 25342 bp, 15 predicted proteins | sample 9134231 | NCBI WGS metagenome assembly JAEEGL01 (sample SAMN16246548, study PRJNA631951) | gut metagenome | biome: gut microbiome; feature: rumen; material: fiber-attached | host: Bos | place: Iran: Karaj | collected 2018-10
ACTTTCTTGGCGTTTGTGTATTTTCTGCCGTTGATCGGTGGTATCCTCGCCGACAAGATCGGATACGGTAAGTGCGTGACGATCGGTATCATCATCATGTTCCTGGGCTACGTGCTGTTGGCTATCCCTATGGGAGGCGTTGAGTACGGCAGTACGGCAGTGGCCATGACCGGCATGATCGGTGCGCTGGTACTGATCTCGTTCGGTACGGGTCTGTTCAAAGGCAACCTGCAAGTGATGGTAGGAAACCTGTACGACGATCCGCAATACGCCGATCGTCGTGATGCCGCTTTCTCGCTGTTCTACATGGCGATTAACGTAGGTGCTATGTTCGCACCGACCGCTGCCGTGAAGATCATGGCATGGGCACACGAGTCGCTGGGCGTGAGTGTGAACGACAGTTACCACTTCGCGTTTGCAGTAGCTTGTGCATCGCTGGTACTGAGTATCGCTATTTACTACGCTTGCCGTCCCTGGTTCAAGCATGTAGAGAACACCGCCAAGCAGGCAGCTGCAAGCGGTCAGAAGGTAGAGGAGTTGAGTCCTGAGCAGACCAAGAAACGTATTGTGGCGCTGTGTCTGGTGTTCACCGTTGTGCTGTTCTTCTGGATGGCATTCCACCAGAATGGTCTGACGCTGACTTATTTCGCTGATAAGTTCGTGAATCCTGTAGTGACCGGTGTGCAGACGATGGCATTCAATATCTGGAACCTGGTACTGGTAGCGATCGGTGTTTACGCCCTGTTCGGTATTTTCGGAGAAGGAGAGCGCAAAGCAAAGATGATCTGGAGTTGTGTAGGTGTGATCGTATTGGTCATTTTGGGCTACCAGTATATGCATCATCCCGCAGAGATGGGTATTTCTGCGCCTATCTTCCAACAATTCAACCCGTTCTACGTAGTAGCCCTGACGCCGGTGAGCATGGCTATCTTCGGTGCGTTGGCAGCGAAAGGCAAAGAGCCAAGTGCGCCGCGTAAGATCGCGTACGGTATGTTAGTGGCAGGTGCAGCTTATGCCGTGATGGCCTTCTGCTCCATTGGTCTGCTGACGCCTAATGCACAAGAGGCAGCTTTGGAAGCAGGTGAGAGTCCGATGATGGTCAACTCGAACGTACTGATCCTGACATATCTGGTACTGACTTTCGGTGAGTTGCTGCTCAGCCCGATGGGTATCTCGTTCGTCAGCAAAGTCGCTCCTCCGCAGTACAAAGGTATGATGATGGGAGGTTGGTTTGTAGCTACCGCGTTGGGTAACTTCCTTGTTTCGGTTGGTGGATTCCTTTGGGGCAACTTACCGTTGTGGCTCGTTTGGAGCGTATTCATCGGTGTATGTCTCATCGCCGCTATCTTTATGTTCGCTATCATGGGTAAACTGGAAGACGCAACCAAATAAGGTACAAAGGAACAATGTACAATGTACAATTTTTATGGAAGAGTTAATCAAATATTTTGAGGGTCTTGAGGAACGAATCGCTACGCTGGAAGCAGAGTTGGCGAGCCTTGAGGCTGAAATGGACGAGTTGAAGAACCGCCCGGAACCCGAACCGCAGGTAGTGGAGAAAGTGGTGGAGAAGATCGTGGAAGTGGAAAAACCGGTAGAGGTCATCAAAGAGGTAGCGGTTGAAAAGCCCGTTGTAGTTGAGCCCGGAGCGTCTCCCCAAAGTAATGGGGAGAGCGGCCTCCGCCTAGAGGGGCAAACAGAAGAGCCCATCATTGAGCCGGAACCGATAGTCGAGCCCGAACCCGAACCGGTTGCAGAGCCCGAGGTTGTTGCTGAACCCGAGCCCGCCAAGGAAGAGCCCGTTCAAGAGGAACAGGTTTCGCCGAATGCGGCTTTGTACGGCAAGGCTGTCGATGACATCCGCAAAGCGATCTCGTTGGGCGACCGTTTCCTGTACCAGCGCGAACTGTTCGGTCAGAACGCAGAGTTGATGCAAAAGACCCTGACCGAACTGAACGAGTTAGGTTCGTACGAGGAGGCAATCCAATATATCGGCAAGCACTTCCAATGGGACACCGAGAGCTCAACGTATCAGCAATTCCTTGTAACCCTGCACCGGAGATTTGGGTGAATTAAAAATTAAAAATTCAAAATTAAGAATTAACCACAACGGATATTCTATTTTTAATTCGTAATTCGTACTTTTTAATTATGTTATTCATCGTTCCGACACCGGTAGGCAATCTGCAGGACATGACGTTCCGCGCGATTGAGACGCTGAAATCAGTTGATCTGATTTTGGCGGAGGACACGCGTACCAGCGGCATACTGATGCAGCATTTTGATATCCACACGCCGCTCAAGTCGCATCATAAGTTCAATGAGCACGAGACGAGTGCGGACATTGTGGAGCGACTCAAAGCGGGGGCGAACATCGCGTTGGTTTCTGATGCCGGTACGCCGGCTATCAGTGACCCGGGGTTCTTCCTTGTGCGTGCCGCTTCCGAAGCGGGTATCGAGATCCAATGTCTGCCGGGTGCGACAGCGTTCGTGCCGGCATTGGTGGATAGCGGTTTGCCGAACAACCACTTCTATTTCGAAGGCTTTTTGCCGCAGAAGAAAGGCCGTCAGACACGCTTGCAGTACCTTGCGGCATTAGACGAGACGTTCATTGTCTATGAGTCACCGTTCCGGCTGGTAAAGACCTTGGAACAGTTGGCGACAGTCTGCGGTGAAGAACGCAAAGCGAGTGTGACGCGCGAGATCAGCAAGGTTCACGAAGACACGCAACGCGGCACGCTGGTCGAATTGATCAGTCATTATAAACAGACGCCTCCGAAAGGGGAAATCGTGATATGCGTTGCCGGCAACGCATGAATTAAAAATTAAAAATTAAGAATTAAAAATTCATTCGTAATTCGTAATTGATTATGTCCGAGATGAAATCCTTGGCGAAGGACACCGCCATTTACGGATTGAGCAGCATTATAGGCAAGTTCCTCAATTATCTGCTCGTACCGCTCTACACCTATGTGTTGGCGCGGACGGATGACTACGGTATTGTGACCAATCTGTACGCCTGGACGGCACTGCTGTTAGTGCTGCTCACGTACGGCATGGAGACGGGATTCTTCCGATTCGCGAACCGAGAGGACTATAACGCGAATGATGTCTATAAAACGGCGTACTTGACGCTTTTCAGTACCAGTGCCTTATTCGCCATCCTTGTATGTCTTTTCCGTCTGCCGCTTGCCAACGTGCTCGGCTATGCCGACCATGCGGAGTTTGTGGCGATGATGTTTGTGACGGTGGCTGTGGATGCATTTGCCTGCATTCCTTTCGCTTACCTGCGGTATCAGAAAAAGTCTCTCTACTTTGCGGCACTCAAACTGCTGTTTGTGGTACTCAATATCGGTTTCAACATCCTGTTCTTAGTGGTGTTGGGCAAGAATGACGTCTTCTATGTATTCTTGAGCAACATCCTCGCCACCACTATCCAGACCCTGTGTCTGCTGCCATTCACAATGCCCAAAGGCGGACGGTTTGACAGCGCGGTACTCAAAGACATGCTACGTTATTCGCTGCCGTTGTTGGTATTGGGTGTAGCAGGCATCATGAACCAGACGCTCGACCGTATCCTGTTCCCGTACTTGTACACCGGTGCGGACGCACAGGCGCAGTTGGGTATCTACGGAGCGTGCTTCAAAGTGGCGATGGTGATGATGATGTTCACCCAGGCGTTCCGCTATGCGTACGAGCCGTTTGTGTTCGCCAAGCATAAGGACCGACAGTCCGTCGAAGCCTACGCGGACGCGATGAAGTACTATATCATCTTCTCGTATCTGATCCTGCTCGGCGTCATTTTCTACCTGGATATCTTCCGCTACATCGTTTCCAGTGCGTACTGGGAGGGACTGAAGATCGTGCCGGTAGTGCTATGGACGTACGTATTCCAAGGCATCTATTTCAACCTCAGTTTCTGGTACAAGTTGACGGACGAAACGAAGTGGGGCGCATGGTTCTCGCTGATTGGTCTGGCGATCACCTTAGTGCTGCAAGTGGTGGGTGTGCCGCTGATCGGCTACTGGGCAAGTTGCGGCAGCAGTCTCGTCTGCTATTTCGTGATCATGCTGCTCTCGTATTTCATCGGGCAGAAGAAAGCGCCGATCCCGTACGATCTGAAATGTATAGGCAGTTATACCCTGCTGACCTTCGGTCTATTAGCGGTATATTACTATATACGCCATTATTTCGAGTTGAACATGTGGGTGCTCATGGCTATCGGAACATGCTTCATAGCGGTGTATATCCTTAAAATGACCCGCCGCGATTTTCCGCTCAGCGGACTACCGGTGGTAGGCAAACACTTTAAGAAATGAGTAAATAAGAAAATGAACAAATAAGAAAATAGCTTTATGTTTTCAGGAATCGTAGAAAAGATGGCTCAGGTCGTCAAGATTGAGACCGAGCAGACCAATAAACATTTCACCCTCCGCAACCCGTTCGGAGAAGCGTTGAGCATCGATCAGTCGATCGCCCATAACGGCGTATGTCTGACGGTGGTGAAGATGGAAGGTGACCTTTATACTGTCACGGCGATGCAGGAGACGCTGCGTCTGACCAATCTGGACCTGCTCAAAGAGGGCGACTGGGTGAATGTCGAGCGCTCGATGCTAATGGGCGGCCGGCTGGACGGACATATCGTACAGGGACATGTCGATCAGAAAGCCGTATGTATTGAAGCCAAAGAGACCGACGGCAGTTGGTACTACCGCTTCGAATATGACAGTTCGCGCGAGATGATCGAGCGCGGTTATTTCTGCGTGGACAAGGGTTCGGTGACCATCAACGGCGTGAGCCTGACCGTCTGCGAGCCGGATATACAAGGCAATAAAGGCTACGTATCCGTGTGCATCATCCCCTACACGCACGAGAACACCAATTTCAAGTATATCGAGCAAGGCACGGTGGTCAATATCGAATTTGACATCCTTGGCAAGTACCTCAGTCGCTATGCGGCGGTGCTTGGAATTAAAAATTAAAAATTACGAATTGAAAATTGAAAAATATATTTTATGAACACCAACAGTTTATCATTCCAATTAGGAACATCCGTAGCGCAGTACCTGATGCAGTACGGAGAGAAAGAACTCAATTATGAGGAGTTCAAGGCAGGTATTGAGTTTGTAATGAACATGTCCACGAAGGCTAAAGAGGAAGGCGAGAAATTCCTTGCCGAGAACGCCAAACGTGAAGGCGTGAAGACGACCGCAAGCGGTTTGCAGTACGAAGTACTGGAAGCGACGCTTGGTCAAAAACCCAAAGCGACCGACAGTGTGAAGGTACACTACGAAGGTACGCTCATCGACGGCACGGTCTTCGACAGCAGTTACAAGCGCGGCGAACCGATCTCGTTCCCGCTCAACGGCGTCATCAAAGGCTGGACGGAAGGTCTGCAACTGATGTCCGTCGGTTCCAAATACAAACTCTTCATCCCGTATCAGTTGGCGTACGGCGAGCGCGGTGCAGGCGGTTCTATCCCGCCCTACGCAGCCCTTATCTTCACTGTAGAATTACTCGGAATCAATTAAAATATCTAGTCAACTAGTAAACTAGTCCACTAGGCAACTATCAAAAAAACTTTATTATAATGAAAAAATTAAGTATCTTTATGTTGGCCGCATTGGCAATGATTTCCTGCGGCAACAGTTACAAGGCGCAAGATGTTGCGCTGAACAATGAGAGCGACTCGCTCAACTACGCGGTCGGCCTGCTCAACGGTTTGCAAATCAAGATGTACTACCTCGCTAACGACAGCAGTGACGAGACTGTAGCGGAGTTCATTGACGCACTCGACAAGGCTTATCAGGGCGAAGAGGAAAAGCTGAGCGAAGTGGCACAAACGGCTCGTCAGTTCGGTTCGTCAGTCAAAGGATTTGAGAAGAACGGCTTGGCAGAGAACCCCTCATGGGCATTCAACGGCAAGCTGTATCTCCAGGCGCTGGTGAACGCTTTCTATGGCGACACGACCGTAATGACGGCAGAGCTGGCACAGGCTTATTTCATGGAGGCTTACCAGACCCAGGCTGCCGCAGAAGGCGGTGAGATGGTCAGCGCCAAGTGCCCCAAGACCGCCAAGACGGTAGAGCTCAAATCGAAGATCGACTCGATCAACTATGCCTTCGGTTACTTGAACGGCAGTCAGATCAAATCGTACCTGCTGGCAGACGACGAGGACGGCAAGTTAATGGAAGAGTTCATTGAGAACGCCAACTACGGCATCAAGGAGAACGTCCGCAACCCGCAACTCGTATCGATGGGCAAGAGCGTAGGTAAAGCGATCCGCGAACAGGAACCGGTGGGTCTGCTCAATATCTCCGGCCTGGAGACCAATTTCGAGCTCATCAAGCAGGGCTTTATTAACGGTTTGTACAACTACACCACCCAATTCGACCTGCAGTCTGCCGGTTCGTACGTAGAGGGAGTGGTATCGCGTCTCAAGTTCGGCGAGACCAAGGCAGAGGGCGAGAAGTTCTTGCAAGAGAACGCGCTGCGCAACGAGGTAAAGACGACCGAGTCGGGTCTGCAATACGAGGTCATCAAAGCCGGTAAGGGTCCCAAGCCGACCGCCGAGCAGACGGTGAAGGTACACTACGAGGGTACACTGATTGACGGCACTGTTTTTGACAGCAGTTATCAGCGCGGCGAACCGATCGAGTTCCCGCTCAGCGGCGTCATCAAAGGATGGACGGAAGGTCTGCAACTGATGCCGGTAGGTTCGATCTACAAACTGTACATCCCCTACGAGCTCGGCTACGGTGAGCGCGGTGCAGGACAGTCCATTCCTCCGTTCGCTGCCCTCATCTTCAAGGTTGAGTTGTTAGAAATCAAGTAACGCTAATCGATAATCGTTTATGGGCGTCATCGCCAAGCAATCCATACGTGGTACGATAGTGACCTATATAGGCATCGCCGTAGGCGTTGTCACCACGTTCTTCGTGCTGACCCGTTTCCTCACCACTGAGGAAATCGGGCTGGCACGAGTGCTGGTGGATGCGGCGACGCTCTTCATCGGCTTGGCGCAATTAGGCACGGGTGCCAGCATCATCCGTTTCTATCCGTATTTTCGGGAGAAAGACAGCGAAGAGGACCACGGTTTCTTCTTCTGGGCGCTGGTAGTGCCGTTCATCGGTTTTGTGCTCTTTGCGCTGCTCTACTGGGCATGCCGCGTACCGCTCGGCGCATGGTTCGGCGACAAATCGCCGCTCTTCGTCGAGTACTATTATTTCGTGCTCCCATTGGCGTTCTTCATGCTGTACCAGACCATCTGCGAATCGACCTGCAATGTGCTGATGAACATCGTCGTGCCGCGAACGGTACGCGAGTTGGTGGTACGCGTCGGATTGCTTATCATCTATCTGCTGTACGCTTTCCGCATCCTCTCGCTGGACGGCATGGTCATCGGCATCTGTATCAATTATACCGTTGCAGCACTCATCAACATCTGCTATTTCTTCTCGCTCAAGCGCATATGCTTGCGTCCCGACTGGACGTTCCTGAAGGAGAACGGCAGCCTGGTCCGCCGCTATCTGGTCTATACGGGTTTTCTGATCATCTCCGCCGTGACTACCGTGCTGGCACCTACTCTCTCGTCTTTCTTCGTGACAGCCAAGATGGGTCTGGACAGTACCGGTATCTTCGCGATCGCAACCTACATGGCGGTGATGGTGAGCGTACCGAACCGCTCGGTGGCGGCAATCGCTTCGCCGCAACTGGCACGCGCCATCAAGGAGCAGAACCACGACGAATGTAGTACGCTCATCGGTCAGGTGACACGCAACATGCTCCTTATCGGCGGATTCATTCTGCTGATTATCTGGGTCAATATAGACCTCATTTTCCATATTCTGCCCAACGGCGCTACGTTCGCGCAGGCGAAATACGTAGTGCTTCTCCTGGGCGTCAGCCAATTGATTTTGGCGACGTTCACTATCTGCAACACCCTGCTCAATTATTCGCGGTACTATGCGTTCAGCCTGTTGCTGTCGCTGGTACTGACAGTGAGCGCGTTGCTGCTCAATAATTATCTGGTACCGCTGTACGGTATGGACGGTGCGGCATTGAGCAACCTGCTTTCGTACAGCCTGTATTTCCTGCTCATCATCGCTACTGTCGTGCCGCTGTGCCGCGTGAAGATCATCGACCGCCGCTGGTGGTATATCCTTGCGCTGCTCATCGCCCTCTTCGCCGTCAACCAAGTTTGGTTGATCATCATGCCGTCAATGAACCTCTGGCTCGACAGCATCCTCCGCTCCCTCCTCCTCCTCGGCGGCGGCGCCCTCATCGCCTACAAAGCAAAACTCTCACCAGAAATAAACAACCAGATCGAGGTCTCGAGATCTCGATATCTCGATAACTCGAAAAAATGAACTTGCGCTATTTCATAGAATTTGCATATAACGGCACGGATTTCCACGGCTCGCAGACGCAGCCGAACGGGAACACGGTACAGTCCGAGATGGAAGCGGCTTTCGCTACCATCCTGCGCGAACCCGTGCCCCTCACTTTCGCCGGGCGCACCGATGCCGGCGTGCATGCAGAGATGATGATGGCGCATTTCGACTGGAACAACAATCTACCCGCCAATTTGGTCGGCAGGCTCAACAACCTGCTGCCTCCCTCCATCGCCGTGAGCAACATCCGCCCGGTCATCCACGATGCCCACGCACGCTTCGATGCGCTCGCGCGCACCTATCGCTACCACATCACCACCCGCAAGGATCCTTTCCTTTATATCACGCACGCACGCGTAGCAGCCGGACTGGATTTTGAGGCGATGAACGATGCCTCCGAACTGCTGCTCGGACAACAGGATTTCGCATCCTTCTGCCGTGCCCACACGGATGTCAGGACCACCATCTGCACCGTCAGCGAGGCGAAATGGGTACAGGAGAACGAGACCGAGGCGTACTTCACCATCACCGCAAACCGCTTTCTGCGCAATATGGTACGTGCGGTCGTGGGCACGCTGTTCGACATCGGACGGGGCAAGATGACCAAAGAGCAACTGGCGACCATCATCGCCTCGCATGACCGCTGCAGAGCCGGACACTCCGCGCCTGCCGAGGGATTGAGTTTAGTAGAAATAACATATCCTAAAAACATATATCTGTCATGAAAAAACTAACCTTCCTGCTGCTTGCCGCAGCTGTTCTGGGCGCTTGTTCGTCCAAGTATCAAACCACCAAGCAAAGCGACATCGATGCGCTAACCAAGGCCGCGAGCTTTAAGATGCCGAAAGTGGAGCTGCCCTCTTTCCCCGGCAGCACGTACAACGTAGCGGACTACGGAGCCGACCCGACAGGCATCCAACTCGCTACCGAAGCTATCCAGAAAGCGATTGACGAGTGCAACGCCGAAGGCGGCGGTACCGTCATCATCCCTGCCGGTATCTACACCACCGGTCCCATCACCCTCAAATCGAACGTACGTCTGTACACCGATTACAACTGCCTCGTGCTCTTCGATCCGAATCTCGATCTGTATGAAATAACGGACACGTGGTTCGAGGGCATTCCTACCAAGCGCTGCAACAGTCCGCTCAACGCCTATCAGGCGGAGAACATCGCCATCACCGGCCACGGTACCTTCAACGGTAACGGCGACTGGTGGCGCCCTGTCAAAAAGAGCAAGATGACCGAGGGACAATGGAAGAAGCACCTCAAGGAGAAAGGCGGTATCGTATCGAACAATATCTGGTACCCGGATGAGGGTTCGGTCATCGCACAGGGTTACTGCGTGGACCAGAACGTACCGGTCATCACGGATGACTCCCTGTGGGAGCAATGCAAATCCTTCCTCCGCCCCGTACTGCTCCATTTCGTGGACTGCAAGAACATACTGCTCGAAGGCGTGACCTTTGAGAACAGCCCGGCATGGAACCTGCACCCGATGAACTGCGAGAACCTCATTCTGCGTGACCTCAGCGTCCGCAACCCCTGGTACAGCCAGAACGGTGACGGCGTGGACGTGGAGAGCTGCAAGAACGTCGTCATCAGCCGCTGCTCGTTTGACGTAGGCGACGATGCCATCTGCATGAAGTCCGGTAAGGACAAACCCGGTCGCGACAAAGGTGTCCCGACGGAGAACGTCATCGTTGACGACTGCGTCGTTTATCACGGTCACGGCGGTTTTGTATGCGGTTCGGAGATGTCCGGCGGCATCAAGAACGTCCAAGTGACCAACAACCTCTATATCGGTACGGATGTAGGTCTGCGCTTCAAATCGACACGCGGACGTGGCGGCGTGGTGGAGAACATCTTCATCAAGGACGTCAATATGGTCAATATACCCAACGAGGGTCTGCTGTTTGACCTCTTCTACGGCGGTAAGGGAGCCGGCGAAGAGACCGAAGAGGAACTGGCAGCACGTATGAACGCGTCCGCACCCGAAGTGAGCGAAGAGACGCCTGCATTCCGCAATATAGCGATCGAGAACGTCAACGGAACCAACATCAAACGCGCTATCTATTTCAACGGCCTGCCGGAAATGAAGATCAAGAACGTGACGCTGCGCAATATGGTCATCAGCTCCACCGAAGGTGCCCTCTTCCGTCAGACTGACGGACTGGTCATCGACAATGTGATCATCCGTCCCACTCAAGGCGAAGCCTTCACTCTGGCCCCGAGCGTAGAGAATGTTAAGATCAACTAATATACTAGGACGCCTAGGATTCCTAGGGTGCCTAGGTTTCCTAGTTTCCTGCTCCCCGCGAGTAGCGACCTCTTTCTGGCGGATCGGCACACCAGCCGATTCGACCAGAGAGGGATACGCCGTGCTCTACGAGGGCAAGAAAATGCGGCATTGCTACCCTATCACCGAATGGACCGACACGCTTCCTAATTATACAGGCAAGAACGACACCTACCATTCGCTGCATCACCACGGTGTAGCCGTCGAGTCCGAACGGATGGCGTACCGCATCTATTTTGACAAGAAACAGACCATCGACCCTTATTGCAAACGCACGCCGCAACTGGAGTTAGCGCAAAGCTACTGGTACCCCAATGACAGTCTGTTGGCTGCCGGCTACGGCGATGACATCCTCCGCGTCTCCGGCACAGTAGGCGTCGGTTCGGTCAAGTACTGGAACGGCCAAAAGCACGTCCATATAGAGCCTGTCGCCGAACGCAGCCAGCGGATCGTATCTCAGAAAAAGGACCAAGCTACCATAGAAGTCGCGGTCAAAGGATGGGAAGTGCATCAAAGCAATCAGAATTCAGCTATCAGCCATCAGATCGTGGACATGTCCACACGCTATACGATGAAAGCCGGTCATCGGGATATGCGCTGCGACGTGACCGTCTCCGAACCCGTTGACGGTCTCTGTACCGGCGTCCAGACCATTCCCGCAAAAGGAGCAAATCAAGAATCTAAAATCTTAAATCTTAAATTATCAAATGGGACGCTTTTAGCGTCCTTCGGTACGGATTGGCCGGTGAACGACAGCGTCAAGTATGCCAAAGAGACCGTCGGTCTTGCCGTCTTCATCCCCAAAGCATATGCCGGCGACATCGTGCAAGACAAATCCAATCTCCTCTGTCTGCTAAAAGGAGCCACGCCACACTTCTACCTCACCTGCGTCGGTGCCACAAAAGAAAACCACCCTGTAGCAACAACTGCCGAGGAGTGGTTAATCTATCTTCGCAAATGGGCGAAAGGGCTACAATAACAACGTCCATTACGTCGGGAATCCAGACATCTCGCTGCAAAGGTACAACTTTTGCGGCATATATGCAAATTTAAGCCGCAAAAAATGCGGCTAAATTTATTTTTTTAGCCGCATGGTACGAAAAAAGGCTGCGAGTCGCAGCCTTTTTCTTATCGTCGATCCGTTAGAATGCCGGGGTAAAACGCTTGGGAGCGCCAGATCCGCCATTCGGTACATTATGACTGGGACTTCCTCCTAAAGCCCACTGCATCATCTCTGTTGTTTGCAGAGATATGATTTCTATCGTCGGTATGTAATACGTTTTTTTCTTAGCCATAAGGCACGATTGTTTCATTCACTCAAAAATTCGTGCAAAGGTACTGCTTTTTTTTGATATATGCAAATATTTCTTAAAATTTCATACCTTTTCCGATGACATCGTACATCTTACCGTCCGGAGTAACGATATAAACCTTGTTGTCGATGAGCACTTTGCGTACTGAAGACTGACTGCTGATTTCTGACTGCTCAATGTCCGTCGTAATAGCCGGAGCCTTCTTGGTTTCGATGCGCAGACCATATCCTGCGGTCGTACCCTTCGACAGGTCGAACAGATACGGGCTGATCGTCAGATCCCAGACGATATTGCCGTTATGGGTCAAGTACAGCGTAGCATCTTCCGGTGCATAGTCAATAGCCAGCCAGAACGAACCAGCCTTCGGCGCATACAATCCGAGCGTACACTCAGCGGCATTGTCCGTCAGCAGCATATCAATATCGCACAGTTTCATTCCATACGCGTTCGCCCATACCTGCGCTACTTTCGAATCGGTCGGATTTCCGAACTTCGTCAGGTCGCGACCAATCTCATAGCTGTCCAATGCCTCCTCGGAAGCGCCTACATACAGGCGGTCAGCCTCTACTTCCGTATTTTCGCTCATGAGCGTCAACTTGAATTCCGAGTTCACCTTTGCCGCTGCGCGACGCGGAGCACGCAGATAATCGTTCGCCTTGGTTCCGGCAGTGTAACTGATGACGGAGTTGGCAACCGGTGCTTGTATGAAGTACGAGGAACCAACTACAAAGCTAAACTCATTCATATCTGCCGTAGTGTAGGAATTGGTGGCGTGATTATAAATCTGCACTTTCTCAATAATGTTGTCTTCTGTACTCAAATCGATATGTTTCAATGTTCCGTTACCCAGACCATTCCATCCACGGTAGCTGACTTCCGAGTCTGTATAGGCTAACGTTTCTTCGGTTTGATTATTGAACGTTCCGGTCTTCGTCTTCTTGAAGCGATATACATTATCCACATCATCGATCGTGATAGTATAGCATTGACCCGGCTGCATTACGCCACGGAATTTCTTCCATCCGTATCCACTTGCCACATGACGGCTCTCCGAGAAGTCCATGATCGCGTAGTTCACTTCGTTCTTGATGGTCTTCTCCTCGCTGGTCGTATTGTCAAAGCGGGTAATACCTGTCATTACATCAACCGGGAACGGAACCGTGAAGTCATACCAGCCCGGCGAACATTCGCCCGAAGGATCGAGCGCCAAGTCAAAGTACGCATCGCCATTAATAGTCAGCGCCGTTTCTCCGGCCACCTGTCCGGAGTTGGCAGGCTGATTACCGTTCACATTGCCTAATTTCGCATCTAGGTAGAAGTTGTTAACCTTCACTTCTCCACCTCCGCAGGTCAAGCTACCGCCGTTCTCCACATGGATATTACCGTACGTAGTACGATCAAGCGAAGAACCGTTGATAGTCAGCGAGCCGCCGTCCTTAACGGTGACATCTACACCTGCGGCAATGGTCAGCGAACCGACTGTAATAGGACCGTCAATCTCCACATCAGCGTTCACTAATACGTTGTCCGTCGTGCCCGGCTGGTTGCCATCCTGCCAGTTGCTTCCCTTGGTCCAGTCGCCATCAGCGTTTCCGTTGAAGACGAAACCAACATTCACATGCAAGGTCACTACACCCGTTCCGTTCGTATAGTTCGGATCAGTCGAAGTAAAGACAAACGGCAGATTTGCATAATCGCCTTCTACGTTATAAACCGTCGTTTCTGCATTCAAAGAAGGATCCCATGCGCATGTACCCGACGTACCGGCGTTCGTCAAGTGCGACTGAGACAGCTTCTGACCAATCACAATATCACTTGCCGTCACATTGAGTACCGGCGCTGCTTTTGCTACATTCAGAGGTACTTCAAAATCAACTACGTCATACCAGTCCGTATTTGTCGGCGAGAAGCGGACAAGAGCCGTCGTCGGATTCGGATTACCGGCATTAACAACCGCAGACGGATCAAGCCAAGCGTACGTTCCTGCAACCTCCACATTCGGCAGCTTCACCGTATCGGTAGCCGTCAACGTACCGGAGATGGTAGAAGACGTAAGTGCCTGTCCGTACGTAATATCGGAACCGTGCAAGGTATGCTCAATTACCGGCGCATACTTTTCTACCTTTACCTGCAACATTCCATATACCGGCTCATAATAGTTCTCGTTAGACGGAGTGAAGACGATCTGCTTGGAGAACGTACCAGCCTCAGACATGGTCGTTGTGTTACCATCCACCCAAGCGAAACTACCATCTACCTTTACGTTATTCAATTCTGCACGACCGCCGGTAAGGGTAGCATCGGACAATGTACGGCCAATCTTCATCGGTTTCGCAGAGGGGTATGTAACGATGTCCGGCGCAAAACGATTGATGGTGAAAGTCTTGGCTACCGGTTCAGCAGCTGCATATGTACCGTCACCATCTTCATAAGCGGTAATCGTCACTTCGCCGCCTTTGACAATCTTCAAGTTCTTGGCGTCATCCACGTAAGCAACAGACGAACTCGATGTCTCGTAACGAACAGCCTGTCCGCTGGTAGCAGTAGCAGCCAGTTCGCCCGTGAACGCATATTCTGCGTTACAGAACATCTCCGTTACATTGAAGTTCCAAGTAATCACATTGACTTGTTTATTCACCAGCACAACGACTACACAACTTGCCGTATCATACCAGTTTGTATTCTCCGGCGTGAAGTTCACCTTGTATCCGGTATTATTCAGCGTTGCGCTGATCGTCTTGTCATCCCATGCGAACGTACCTTCTACCGAAGCTACACCATCTGACAACGCGCAGTCGTTCAACAAAGTGTTTGGCATCGTCATCGTGGCAGCTGTCGGAATAGTAGTGATCGACGGTTTTACCTTGCTGATATGGAAAGTATAATTTACGGGCTCCGCAGGATAATAAGTAGTGTTATTACCATCAGCATCAGCCTGAACCGTTACATCTCCTTCCGTAAGGATGGTCAACTTGCCGGTATTTGCATCTACCCTCGCTACGTCATTGCCTGCCGTCACGCTGTAACGAACCGACAGACCGGCAGAAGAACCCGAAGTAGTGGCATTAAAGGTCACGTTGTCCGTCGTCTTCAGATTCTGCGTCGCCGGGGTCCATTCAATGTGTTGCGCATGTTTATCCACGTCTGCAGAGAGGTTGATGGTGTCAAACTGATTCGCATTATGAATGATCAGCGTACCCTCGTAATGATCTACATCGTGCGACAGGAACTGTACCTGCACAGTAGCAGTACCCTTGTCACCACACTCCTCACCGATGCTGCTCGGAGAAAGAACGGTGAACTTGTCCGAACCTGAGAGATCCAACACAAGCTGATCCGTGATATTGGAATAGTTGACGGTAAAGGTCTTCACTGCCGGTACACCCGGTTTAGCCTCTGCGGTGGAGAAATTCAAATCCATAGAGGTTTTGTCTTTCGTATTCTCCAGTTCGACATAACGCGCCAGAGTTACATAACCTTCCGAGAAATTATGATAGCAGGTGGATCCGACCTCTTTATAGAACTTTATCTTCGTAGCACGGCGATCCAGCTCAAACGGTCCGAAGGGCTGCTCATTGTCGACTTGCAAACTATTGCTCCAAATGGCATTGCTCCATTCGCCGTCAATATACTGTGCCACTTTCATATCACCCGAAGGATTAATACCGATCCTACCCAGATACCATTTCTCCGTCCATGCAGAGAAGGTCAGATAGCCCGGTTCTCCGTTCAGCTCATAAACTGTCTCTACGCCGCTGAACGAGTTGATCTCTGTAAGCATGGAATTATGTGCGTCCTCCAATATATAGGTGTCGCAGTCCGTGCTCGGCTCGCGCACTTTGACGGCACGTGTTAAGTTCGCTTCAATATACTCATTCTCTACGCCATCCACATGCGCTGTCAGCTTAGCCGTTCCTGTACCCACCACATGCAGGCTATCACCCGGCAGCACTTGTACCACTTCACTATTGTCGCTGGTGAAAGAAACGGTGCGGTCAATGGCAATCTCTTCTTTCGTATCCGGATCAAAGTAACTTACCGTAGCGGTCAACGCAAAGTTAGCGGTCGTCTTTGTCGGGTCTTCAGCAGAGTATTTGAGACGCGTGAAAGTCTGCGGCCAATTGATATGCAGCACCTTCATATCCGTTACAATCACGTCATACGTATCGGAAACGGAGTTCCACTTCTTGTCCGATGTGCCGTCAAACGAAGCAGTGATCGTAGCCGTACCTTTTGCAAGCGGTTTGAGTGTATCGCCTACCACTTTGACTACCGATTCCTTCGAAGAACTGAACGTCAATGCTACCGGAGCAGAAGCCGGATTGAGCACATTCTCACCACGCGACATCGGCGAGAGGTTTTCTTTCCATTGGATAGACGGCGTCAGTTTCGTAGAAGTTGCTTCCAGGGCTACATTCGCAGAGTATCCATCTTCACTCTCTATATGCAAGGTGGCAGTATGGGTACCGCTTTCCGGATAAGCATACTTGACAGAAAGGGTCTTGCTGCCGAAATGATCAATGGAAGATGCGATGCTCTCGCTTCCTTCTACCAGAGTAAAGAACTCCGCGTTCGTTCCTGTGATCGTTACATTACATGCCTTTACGTTATACCAATCCACTTTCACCGAAAGCGTCTGAGCAGCAGCATCTACCGGCGAGGTCGTAAAGGTCAACTTGTTCGCGCCTGCTACAACCTCCTTGCGCTCGGAGATCTTCACATTGGTAAACAAACCTCCGTAGTTTCCGCTATAGCACAAACGTACATATTGCACATCCGGATCCAGGACAAAATCTTTAGAACCGCTATTATCTTTCCATGTCGTTTTAGCACTCCAATCTCCTGCTTCAGTCTTATATTGCACAAACCATTCTACACCGCTAGGATCACCCAGCACATTGTTATTGGTTTGATAATTAAATGTCAGATGATGCGGTACACCCGTCACGTGCAATTCAATATATTTATCATCCCAATTAAAGCCGCCGCCACTTGTTCCGCATTGTACGCCACTATTGCTCCACGACACGTTATTGGTTGTGTAACTCTTGTATTGCGAATAGTTACCCGCCTTGAGATCCATCGGAACGTGGTTTGCAGGTTTGAAACAATTGAATTTGAACGTCTTATTATCTGTGGCATCTGCCCATTTATAGTTACCTGTTTGAGTCAGTGTAAACGTAACTTCGCCGTTTTTATTATATACTTCAATCTTACCATTCACATAATCAGCTTTGGTCGGATCTGAAGAAGTAAGCGTAAACGGCAATTCGCAAGTAGAGCTGACAGGATTGCTGATTTGCGAACCCCACGCATAGGAAGATTCCAAGTTCCATGTAATCTCCGGCGTATATTTCTCCACCGTAATAGTTGCTGTAATGGTATCACCCGTCCAATAGTCGTTGTTAATCTGAGCGATCGTCAGTGTAGCTTCACCGGCTCCTACAGCTTTCCATCCGCCATCTACAAACTTCAGTACGTTCTCATTCGAAGATTTAACCGTCACTGTATTTTGTGTCGGCTCACCTTCTCCCGGAGCATTTACACCATATACAGCACCGGTATAAACGCTGTCCACTTTCCATGTGCCACCATCCAATGTGGAGCTCAGCGTCACTTTGTGTCTCTTAACAAAGACATGGATCGAACGATCGTGGTCGAAAATGGTGTTTGTACCTTTCTGGTGGAACTGGATTGTCTTATCACCATACGCAATACCGGTGATTACACCTGTATGATTTCCCGAATTATGCTCGTATTTCACGAATTGGAACGGAGCGGTAGGATATTCGAAGTTTCCGTTGCTCTCGTCTGTATTCGTGAACGCCATAGAAGCCGTTTCACCAATCAGCAGATCCAGACGATGTACCGGTGAAGCCGGCAGATCTGTTTCTCCATTCAAAAGGAATACCGGCGTAGCTTTCGGCTCGAACTGATACGTATGTTTTGCTTCTCCTTTCTTATAATAATCGGTCTCTTTGGTCTTAACCGTAATCTCTACATCCGTTGCTTCATTAAATCCCGTCTGTTGTACACGCAGTGTGGTTCCGTCAACCACAACTACATCTGTATTAGCAGAGGTATAGGAATACTCCAATCCATCCACATCTGCATTTCCGTACTTCGCCTGCGCTACATTCTCCAGTACAGCACTTGCATAGATATGAGTACTTCCGTCCGAATTCCACCATTCAAACGTCGGCGTACGTTTTCCAACAACGACATCAAACTCTCGCGAAACCGCTCTATATTGTTTCGTTGCTGCATAAGTAGCGCGTACGCGGTACGTCCCTAATTTAGTTGCCGAGAAATTATTACCGGATATAGTAGCGTTGGATACTGCCTCATACCCTGCTTTCGTTACCTTCTCAAATGTCAATGTCTCACTATTTCCATCATAACCGCTGACTAACTTGCTCAAATCGGTAGTTACAACATCGTCTCCGATAGAAATATCTACACTTCCATTAGTCGCCGTAAAGGTCGGAACCAACGGATTAACCGTAATGGTTAAATTTGAGCTCCATGAAGATGCTACATGGCAATTATTTTCGGCTTTTATTCTTGCTTTAATCTTATACGTACCCGAATCAGTAGCATAGAAATTATCGCCACTCATCACGCCCTTATTATTCGGATTTGAAGCAAATGCATACTCAAAATAACTACCATAATGATCACTCGTTGAGAAATTATCCTTGTAATTGATAGTCGTCGGATTTGCCGTATTGGCAGGCAACGTTACATTTACCGTTTCCGTCGTCGGACTTACCCCTGGTTTGTTAGGAGTTATAGTGAACGTAATGGAAATATTTTTTATATAGAATTCTATGTCATCATCATAGGTATACCATGTATTCCAGAGAGCAGTATGTTTATGTCCAGTACAAGTATTACTTATCGTCAACGTAATTCCATTAGTTAAACCATTTGCGTTCGAAGCCGAAAAAGATTCATTACTACCGACTATATTATTAATTCGTCTCGGACCATCTCCATAAAAAGACGCCATCATTTCTTCACTTGACGAATATGCCCGAATATCAAACGAGATACTAGTTACTTTAACTGTACAACCAGTATTACCGGACCATGTAAAAGTAAAGTTTCTGGAGGAGTTATGATCCAATTGCCCCAACTTATACGCTTTTGTAACACCACCAGTATAACTTATAGAATGGCTATCTGTCGCACCAAATGTAAAAGTTGCATGATTACCACCCATGACAATTTTTCCTTTCTTCACATCATCTGAAGAATTAGCAGAGGACACGCTATTTCCCCACGCGTTCTCATTCACGCAAAAAAGCGCCACCATGAGGACGGGTAAGAGGCGGAACGGACGCATCGCGGAGGCGATACGGAGGCAAGTGCTAATTGATTTATACATACACGAATTTTTCTTAACCGCAAGGGTACGATTAATTACATTTTTCATATCTTTTTTCTCCTTAAATTTGCTATTGTTTGTTATATAATTATTTCTTTTTTATCTCAACTGGGGTCCTTTTGGACTAATTTAGCATCTTTTTTAAGAAAAAATGCATTTTTCTTTAATAATATTTGGTCAATTCAAATATTTGTTGTAATTTTGCAGCCGTAAGACCCATAAGTCCCTGCTTTCGCACACTTGTGGGTTCGTGTTTTTTATACACTTCCCTACTTTTCCATCTCTCTTACGCGTTGCAAATTGTCATCGGGAGCATCAATTATCAGCAACATCTTCTCCACATTCCATCCCATATATTGCAGATAGTCTTTCATCAGTTGATAATGTTTCTGCATATATGCCGTATTGATGGCTCCATTTTTGTCAAAGCATATAGGCTCATGATGCGCAATTCGATTTCTAAACTCGCGAATGGCCGTTATGTCATTATATACTGACTTCTGCGTTGTACCCTTCGGGCGGTTCGGGAATATTTGCAACAATGTTTTGCCACCTACCTTATAGTTGTGCTTCGTAAACAAGTACGTCCAAAAGCCAAATGTAAACGAGCCCACCATCTTGTCATGGCTATAAACGCCTGCCTTCCGATAGGCAACTTCAGTCGCATGTACTTCAGGTGCCTCGTGTTCCAAAAGGCCTGCAAGTTTTGCTTGATTGATTATCCAATCTTTCCCAAACTGTGCAAGATAATGATCATTGATAGCATTTCGCAAGGTTATCTCAAACAAACTGAGTACACCATAAAACTGCTGTGAGAGCCGAGCATTGCTTTTATATAAACGCAAAGCTTTCTGCTTATTTCCTCCACACGCTCGCAAGTATTTATTCGTGCGTGCCTCAGAAAATGCTATTTGCGACTCTTTAAACGTCATTGTTTGATTTATTTGTCTTTCTTTTTTATCTCTATTTTTAAACTTCACGGGATAATATACTACGTATATTATAGGGTGCGGCAGGATAGCATATAACCAGCACGAGATCCCGTAACGGGTCTTATTTTGCTCTTCCCGACCCTTTCGGGCTTTTGGACTAATTCTCCCACAGATTCTACAAATCTGACAGATTTTTTCTTACCATCAACTGCGGTTAATTTCAACTGGCGACAATCTGTCACCGTTTGATTTCTTGGGTTGTGCAAATTTTGCACATACCAAGGATTTCTATCCAAAGACCACTTTTGCAAACCCGACTTAACAATATATACTATTATTAAGATTTTGCTAAATCTATTTGGCAGTTTGCCGCTAAAAAAGCGTGCAAAGTTAAGATTTTTTTTTGATATGTGCAAGTTTTTACGCATGTATACGCGCGAATAAATAATAAGGTATAGCCGATTCTTAAAAAAATGCACAAAAAATAAGGAGAAAAACTGCAATTTTTCTCCTTATCCTTAAAATGACGCTATTTGTAGCGCTTATTTCACTAATCTGCCGTCGATGGTGAATTCTTTGCCTTCACGGCGGATGTAGATGACACCGTTGCGGAACTGTTTGAGCGCTTCCTCATTGCGGCGTACCTGCTCGATAGCGGTCGGCGTTTCCGGGGTCTCCGCCTCTTTCGGGAGTACGGCTACATGGAGCGTGATCGTGCTGTCGCAGCCGAAGTCGGTCACGCAGTGCTGAACGAAAGTCAGGCCGAGCGTGTCCTCTTCCAGTGCAACATAGGTCAGTACGATCGAGTCGCCCAAGAGCCATAAGCCGGACGGCAAGGTGAGCGTATCACCTACGGTGATGGTATCGCCGCTCCACTCCTCCGCATAAAGCGGTCGTACGAATACGGTCACATAGAGGATCGTGTCGCGCACCTCACCTTTCGCATAGAGCGTATCCACGCCAGCCTCGGTGTACCATTTGTCACGGAACTCAACCGAGTCTCCTTCGCAGAAATTCAACTCCTGCTCCGCCTCATAAGCCGCTTGTTTCTCTACCGTCAGATAAAGGGTGACGGTCGAGTCGCAGCCTGCGGCGTTGGTGGTCACATAGGTCACGATATGCTCGCCTACGGTCGAGTCATTGAGGGCAATGCCGTTCCAACTCTCCTCTGCGCCATAGACGATGGTCTTGTACTCCGTCGAATCGGAGGGCAGCAATACCGTCACATTGACGATATAGAGCGTGTCGCGGATGTCACCGGCTGCCGGGATTGTGTCGAGGGCAGGTTCGATATAGGTCTTTCCACGGAACTCTTCCGAACCACCGGCACAGAAGGACAGCGCTACCGGCACTTCTACCGTCTGCTGTTTCTCGACGGTCAGATAGAGCGTGACGGTCGAGTCGCAACCTGAGGCGTTGGTGGTCACGTAGGTCACGATATGCTCGCCTACGGTCGAATCCTTGAGCGCAATGCCGTTCCAACTCTCCTCTGCGCCATAGACGATGGTCTTGTACTCCGTCGAGTCAGAAGGCAGCAGAACGGTCACATTGACGATATAGAGCGTGTCGCGGAAGTCGCCAAGCGCGAGGATCGTATCATTGCCTGCCTCGGTGTAGGTCTTGTCACGGAACTCCTCAAAGCCTCCCTGGCAGAAGGACAGCGCTACCGGCTGTTCGATCGTCTGCTGTTTCTCGACTGTCAGATAGAGGGTGACGGTCGAGTCGCAGCCTGCGGCGTTGGTGGTCACGTAGGTCACGATATGCTCGCCTACGGTCGAGTCGTTGAGGGCGATGCCGTTCCATGCCGTATCGGTACCGTAAACGATGGTCAGGGACTCCTCATACGCAGTATGCTTCAACATCGTCATGGTGATGATCACGATGGAGTCACCACCGAAGCGGTTGAGCGTATCGGTCAGCAACACGCTGTCGCGGGTAGTCTGCGCATACCAGACGCCCTTGAACTCTACAGAGTCACCTTCGCAGAACGAATCCGCGTACTCGCCAAAAGTAGCCGGATTCGGCATAACGTTCACCTGCACACTGGTCGTAGCGGTTGCATAATAGGTATCGCGTTCCGGCGTAAAGAGCACCTCATAGGTCTGCGTTCCTTCTGCCGGAATGACATCGGGCGTTACCCATGCGAACGAACCTTCGACCTCCGCCTTACCGCCAATCAACTGCGCGGTGGAGAGCGGTTCACCGGTTGCCATATCGTTCGCTCTCGGCGCCTCCAGAATGGTCACCGGCGTCAGCGCGATGACGATGGTCTGCGTTGCCGATGCGGGGTTGTACTTGTCGTCGCCAGCCTGATAAGCGGTGATGGTGACCGTTCCGGCTTGCAGGATCACCAGTTGGTTGTTCTCCACATAGGCAACCGTGCTGTCCGAACTGAGGAACTGAATCTCCGTCAGTCCGCTGGTGGTCGTCACCTCTGGCATCAGGATCGTATCGGTCGTCTTGCAATTTGTCGGCAGAACGAAGCCCAAGATGGCCTGATTCAGTCCGATAGCGTGCAGACTAACCGGTATCTCGATGACCGAAGGCGTAACTTTACCGTCGGTAATAACGATCGTATCCAGATAGGTCATATCGCGCTCTGTCGGAGTGAACGAAACGACAAACGCATCATCGCCGAAATCACCGCATCCCTCACCAAGCAATGTGATATTGGGAGTCAGCAGACCACGCTTCGTTGTAACGATCATCATGTCAATATTCGAGTGACTAACCGTAATGGTCTGTTGCCAAATGGTATTCGCCTCAGCGTCTGTGGCTATCTGCGCCACGTCAGCACGCATGAATTTCTTGCGAGTTACATTGATAGTACTGATCGTATGGGTAGTACCCGTCTCCGTTGTACGGAAACGCAGCTTGGTTGCCGTCTCATCCAGCGCAATATTGCCGGAAGCAGTAGCACTGGTACCTACCACTTTGTCATACACCTTATACCAATCCCACAGATCGTTGATATAGGCAAACTGCTCTACAATCAAAGATGAGTACACGGGATCGAAACCGATGAACGAACCGCTCTTTGTACCGTGCAAAGCGGAGAACGTCAAAGTCTCCGGGAAGCCGGACAAGGTGTATTCCTTCGACAAAGCCGAACTGCTCAAGGTCAGCGATGACACATTGAGCGCTCTACCGTTACACTGCGAAGCGGGGTTGCGAACGATGACCGTCTTCTCCTGAGCGATCGACAAATACTCCTTGTCTCCGATCAGGCCGCCTTCCTGCGTAGCGGTAATCGTTGTCTCTCCTTCGCCTACAACAAGCAGGTTCGAACCATCAATCCGCGCTACACTCTCATTGGCAGAGGTATAGACGATGGTTCCACCGCTGGATGCTGTTGCAGTCAGTCCTACCGGCTCGCTGGTAGTCAAAAGCGACAACAGGTTTTGCTCCCAAGTAATAGACTGTTTGAGAAGATTAGTTACTGTAAAGGTCTTTATATCAGACACTTCCTCATACTCTTTATCACCAGCCTGATACGCTGTGATGTCTGCCGTACCGGCAGCGACAGCGGTCAGCACTTTTCCATCCTCCGAAACACTGATGACCGTCGGATCAGAAGACGAATAAACGATCTCTCCTCCGCTCTCCGTAGCCGCAATAACGGTCACTTCCTCGTTCGGATAGGTCTCGCTGATATTCATTGCATAGCCGGTTGAAACAATCGCGTCATTCCAGCGGATGGTCTGCGGACGTTTGACCGTAGTAGCCGAAACGGTCACCGTCTTCGTAAAGGAAGCGTTGGAAATGGTGATCGTACCATTCTGTGCGCTCGCCTCGTTGGTGTGCGTATAACTAACCTTGATGGTTTGAGAGCCAAACTGGTCCAACGCACCAAAACTGGCAGGAGTCACCGTAAAACGGTCATTGTCGCAGGTAACGCTCAAGGGCTGTACGCTACACCAGTTGATGTATGTTGTAGCACTTACTTCTCCGGCATTGATAGCCGCTGTGCCGAGGTCTAAGGATGCCGGCTGCGGATCCTCCACATACACCAGTTCCGACACCTTGATATTGGAATAATATCCGGCAAAGTTACCACGGAAGTGGAACTTGATGTAACGGGTGGATTTCTGCAAAGGGATATTGCTTACTGCCGTAGCTGTGGTGGTAGGCTCTCCATTCTCCCAAATCTTGGACCAGTTCGAATTATCTGCACTCTCCTCAATATACATGTGCGACAGGTTATCCTTTTGTGTAGAACTGCCGCTGCTGTACTTGTACGAGAAGGACAACGTGCTCGGAATACCTGTAAAACTGAGCGTTTCAGTTTTGTCATCCCAGTTAAAACCACCAAGATTCTTATTACCTAAAGTGTATCCGTTACTATTGGATACAGGCACATGCGCTGCGAAAACAGTGCATACAAAGAATAATAGTGTTGCTAAAAGTGTGTAGATTTTTTTCATACCTTAAATATGGATTTTTATGTTAATCTTAAATTTTGTACCAAAAAACGTGCAAAATTACTATATTTCTTTGAAATAACCAAAAAATCGCACGCATATGCGCACGATTAGTAATAGGGGGTAGTCGATTCTTAAAGATAAGACCATTTCACTGACAGAATACAGACCGGCTTTCAGCCTGACAGACCATCCTTCGGACTGACAGACTGATTATGCCTCAATGACACCAGCTTCGAGCCAGGAATTGATGGTGGAGACGACGTCGGTCATCGCCTGCTCGGGGGCGACGTCGTACTCGGCGCAGAGCGCCTTACAGAGGGACGATGCGTCAAATTCCCCTTCGGACGCTCTCTCCCAAAGGAAAGCGGCGGTCTCGTTGAGGGTGATCATTTTGTTGAAATTGATGAGCGCCATGGACTCACCCACTAAAATATACTCATTGCCTAATTTACGCAATTTGAAGCCATCGATCGTATGCATTGTAATTAAAAATTAAAAATTACGAATTAAGAATTATAACACCATTTCAGCCATGTGTGGCGGTAGATTTTTAACAACCATTTCCGTAGCGGGCGGAGGGTGTACCATAAT
>JAEEGL011403102.1_pt1 | contig 25341 bp, 17 predicted proteins | sample 9134231 | NCBI WGS metagenome assembly JAEEGL01 (sample SAMN16246548, study PRJNA631951) | gut metagenome | biome: gut microbiome; feature: rumen; material: fiber-attached | host: Bos | place: Iran: Karaj | collected 2018-10
AAGTTGCTGTTGGAGAGGGTTTTCGTAACCGTGTACTTAGCAGCAGATACCCGGATTCTATTTTCGGCGTGGTCTACGATACCGGTCCGATTTCTCCTACCAGCAACGGTAAGCTGGGTCGTATCCTGGCAGCCGGTGTAACCGATGAAGCCTGCGTACAGGCAGCACGGGAAGCCCTGTCCGGATCTGCCTATGTTGGAAGTGCACTCCGTTTTAACCGGATCAAGACTTCCAGCCAGGGTACCTTTATCGGCAACCATGTATTCTGGGGCTGATAATACCCTACTGTATTACACCTGAATTTTGTCAAACAAAGAAGCTACCCGTGGGCAAACTATGCCCATGCGGTGGCTTTTTGCGTTTCTTTTTTGGGACATTAGTCCATAGGCAGGCTTTTGCCGCTGTGCTAAAATTAGCACGGAACGAAAAGTATTACGAAATAAAAGAAACAGAAAAACCAGCAAGCGGGGTTTCGAATATGAGACTACTGATCATTCGTCACGGCGATCCGGACTATGCAGTGGATGGCTTAACAGAGCAGGGAAAAAAGGAAGTGGAGCTTCTGGCAGACAGACTCTATGCCCAGGAAAAGATAGACGCCTTTTACGTTTCTACCTATGGAAGAGCCAGACTGACGGCACGGCCCACCCTGGAGAAGTTTAAAGCACAGGCTACGATCTGCGACTGGCTCCATGAATTCGATACCCGTGTAGACTGGGGAGAGGATAACGAAGCCTTTTTATCCTGGGACCTGTTACCCCGCATTTTCTGCCCCAGAGAAACAAGCTTCCAATTGGATCACTGGTGGGAGATTCCCCCTTATGAAAAGGCCGGGATCAAGGAAGCTTACGATCATGTAAACCGGGAAATGGACAAGGTTTTATCTTCCCACGGCTACGACCGAAAAGACAATTATTACGAGGCCAGAGAAAATAATACCAAAACTCTGGCATTCTTCTGCCACTTCGGACTGGAAGTGGTTCTGCTCAGCCATCTGTTAAATATCTCACCGGTTCCTTTATGGCAGGGAACCATCGCCCTTCCCACCGGGATCACGGAACTGATCACCGAAGAGAGAGAAAAAGGCATCGCCTATTTCCGCATGAACCGCTTCGGGGATGTGGCGCATCTTACCATGAACGGACTTACGCCCAGCTTTTCCGGGCGGTTTTGCGAAATATACGAAGATTTTTCCCAGAGACATTAATATACGAATACCTTGACAGACAGGAGATAAGACCTTGAATCGTTCGGATATCAATACCATCAAAAAGATCTTTAAAAAGGATGACGGCAGCGTACGCTATGTGGACGTGGTTGCGGTAAACCTTAACAATGAACAGACCCAGTATCACTATTCCTTCTGGAATCTGGACGAAGATGTGGCCGGCCGGTACATCAAGCTGGCAGGAGCATCCTTTTCAGCAGGAAACGGCGTCCTTGCCCAGGATGTAGACTTAACGGATGAGGATATGCTGCATACCCTTAAGACTCTGGCGGGCAACGGAAGTGACGAAACCTTTCTGGAAGCCCTGACAGAGAGGATCAATGAACGCTTTGAGCGGACCACCGGATTTTTGCTGATCCTGTTATCGGGACAGTATGACGTTCCTGCAAGAACCAGTGACAAGATGACCCTGGACGAATCCGAGATCGTCTACAGTTATGTACTGGGACTGGTATGTCCCTTAAAGCCGTCGAAAACCGAGCTGGAATATGATGACGCAAAAGGCGGTGTATGCCTGGCGGATATCACGCAGATCCTGCAAAAACCTGCAGCCAGCTTCCTGTATCCCGCATTTATCGAAGGAGAGCCGGATGATCGCATGATCTACTGTCATGCCAAGGATAAAGCAGGAAAAGCCCTTCTGGTAAATCTCTTTGGAGCGGAAATGCCCAAAGAAGAGCCGAAAAAGCCAAAGGAAGCACCTAAGAGTGTGCCGGCAAACGAGGAAGGTCTGGAAGCAGAGGCTGTCAGTGTCTATACGACAGCAGACGGTACCGAGATCCCCTACCAGCTTAGTCCGGTAGAACTCCAGGGCCTTACGCCCATGCCTGCAGGCGGAATCCCTTCGGGAGAAGGAAGCCTTTCTGCAACAGAAAATGGTGGAGCTGCAGGAGAGGAAAACGGCACAGGTACAGAAGGACTGGCAAACGAAGCCGCCCCTTCCCTTGGAATCAGTAACATGAATCCTGCACCGGTAGGAACCCTTCCCGATGGAAGTGAAGTGGCACCCATAGGCAGACCCATGGAGGAGAATTCTTCGGATAACGCGGAAAGACCTGCCGTAAACACCATTCAGACCCAGATGATCAACGGACAGGTCTGCTATATCATCCCGGCAGATCTTCTGCCCATCGAAGTCATAAAACAGTATTTAAAGAAGGATTAACCCCTGTACACCATTGTTTACAGGGGACCTCTATGATAAAATAGCACTAACTTTTAGAGAGTAACGCGTTAAAGACAAGGCGCAGATCGGAGGAGAAAATGGATATCGTTTGTTTGGATTTGGAAGGGGTTCTGGTTCCCGAAATATGGATCGCATTTGCGCAGGCCAGTGGCATTCCGGAATTAAAACGTACCACCAGAGATGAGCCGGATTACGATAAATTAATGAAGTGGCGTCTGGGGATCTTAAAAGAACATGGCCTGGGATTAAAGCAGATCCAGGATACCATTGCAACCATTGATCCCATGCCCGGCGCCAAAGAGTTTTTAGATGAACTCAGAAGCTTAACACAGGTGATCATCATCAGTGACACCTTTACCCAGTTTGCAAAGCCCCTGATGAAAAAATTAGGATGGCCTACTATTTTCTGTAATACCCTTGAGGTTGCTGAGAGCGGAGAGATCACCGGTTTTAAAATGCGGATCGCTCAGTCAAAGCTTGCAACCGTCAAAGCGCTGCAGTCTGTCGGATTTGAAACCATCGCATCCGGAGACAGCTTTAACGATCTGGGGATGATACAGGCCAGCAAGGCCGGCTTTTTATTCCGCTCCACCGAGCAGATCAAAGCCGATTATCCGCAGTATCCCGCGTTTGAAACCTATGATGAATTACTGGAGGCGATCAAGGCAGTATTAGACAGAAAGTAGAGGTAGTGGATGGCATTTCAGAAAGAGCTGATGGATTATGCGGAGAAGATGGTGCCGGTCTGTGAAAAAAACGACGTCATCTCCGATGAACTGTTTAAAGAATTTGGTGTAAACAGAGGCCTGCGTGACTTAAACGGAAAAGGTGTTTTAACCGGCCTTACCAACATTTCCGAAGTGATCTCCTTTGGAGAAAAAAACGGCAAGCGTATTCCCATTGACGGCCAGCTCTGGTATCGGGGATACCGTGTGGAAAGTCTGGTAGAAGAATATGCTGGGACCGGTTTTGGATTTGAAAAAACCGCGTATCTGCTGGTATTTGGCGACAAACCGGACGAAGAAGAGGCTGCGGAATTCATAAGACTTCTGGCCAAGAACCGTACTCTTCCCCGGAATTTCACCAGGGACGTTATCATGAAGGCTCCCGGTAAGGACATCATGAATTCCATGACCAGGTCCATTTTAACCTTGGCCAGTTATGATAAGGAAACCGCCGAGCAGGATGTGGCAAATAACATTCGCCAGTGTATTTCCCTGATCGCAACCTTCCCGCTTCTTGCCACCTATGGATACCATGCCTACAATCATTACGAAAATTATGCCAGCATGTACATCCATCGTCCGGACCCTAAAAAGTCCACGGCGGAGAATATCCTGGCGCTCCTTCGGCCGGATGAAAAATATACGGTAGTGGAAGCAAGTGTTCTGGATGTGGCGCTGATGCTGCATATGGAGCACGGCGGCGGTAACAATTCCACCTTTACCACCCGTGTGGTAACCAGCTCCGGTTCCGATACCTATTCCGCCATGGCAGCAGCCATGAGTTCCCTGAAGGGCCCCAGACACGGCGGTGCCAACTTAAAGGTTATGGAAATGATGGACAACATCCGCAAGAATGTGTCCGACTGGGAAGATGAGGAAGAGATCTATGCCTATCTGTCCAGAATGCTGGATGGAGAAGTCTTTGATCATAAAGGACTGATCTACGGCATGGGTCATGCAGTCTATTCCATATCCGATCCCAGAGAGCGGGTATTTAAGGAATATGTCCTGCGTCTCGCAGAAGAAAAACAGCGCCAGAAGGATCTGAAGCTGTATGCCAATATCGAAAAGATCGCACCGAAGGTAATAGCCGAAAAGCGCCATATCTACAAGGGTGTAAGTCCCAACGTGGATTTCTACAGCGGTTTTGTTTACAGCATGCTGGGAATCCCCAGAGAGCTGTATACCCCCCTGTTTGCCATTGCGCGTATTGCCGGATGGAGTGCACATCGTCTGGAAGAGATCATTGGTGCCGGGAAGATCATCCGCCCTGCATACAAGAGTGTTATGGATGAAAAAGAATAACGAACTTACCTATGGAGGAAGTCAATGGGCGGATTTTTTGCTGCTGCACTGAAAACGGATTGCGTTTTCGACCTTTTTTTCGGGACGGACTACCATTCCCATCTGGGAACCAGAAGAGCCGGCATGGCCACTTTCGGAAAGGACGGTTTTAACCGTTCCATTCACAACATCGAAAGCTCCCCTTTCCGGACCAAGTTTGAAAAAGAAGTACATGAAATGTCCGGTAATCTGGGTATTGGCTGCATTTCCGATTATGAACCCCAGCCGCTGATCGTACGGTCCCATCACGGAACCTACGCCATCACTACCGTAGGTAAGATCAATAATCTGGAAGCCCTTTCCGAGAAGATCATCAAAGGCAGCGGAACCCATTTCCTGGAGATGAGCGGAGGCAGTATCAATGCGACCGAATTGGTAGCGGCCCTGATCAATCAAAAGGATAACCTCATTGAAGGAATCCGGTATGCACAGGAACAGATCGACGGATCCATGACCATGCTGCTGTTAACGGCTGGCGGGATCTACTGTGCCCGGGATAAGATGGGAAGAACTCCGTTAGTCATCGGTGTAAAGGATGAAGGCTTCTGTGCTTCCTTTGAAGCCTTTGCATATCTGAACTTAGGGTATCGGGATTATAAGGAATTAGGCCCTGGTGAGATCTGTGTCATGACGCCGGAAAGCGTTACCACTTTGGTAAAGCCGGGAAGCGATATGCGGATCTGTACGTTCCTGTGGGTTTACTACGGATATCCTTCTTCCAGTTACGAAGGACGCAGCGTGGAGCAGATGCGTTATAACTGCGGAAAGAGCATGGCAAAAAGAGACGGCCTCACCAGAGAGAATGTGGACATCGTAGCCGGCGTACCGGATTCCGGAACGGCCCATGCCGTAGGATATGCCAATGAATCCGGCATTCCCTTCTCCAGACCGTTCATCAAATATACACCTACCTGGCCCAGATCTTTCATGCCTACCATTCAGTCCAAGAGAGATCTGATCGCCCGCATGAAGTTAATACCCGTCCAGGAACTGATCGAAGATCAAAGACTGCTTCTGATCGATGATTCCATCGTCCGGGGAACGCAGCTTAGGGAAACCACCGATTTCCTCTACAGCGCCGGAGCGAAGGAAGTTCATGTACGACCTGCCTGCCCGCCCATCATGTTTGGCTGTAAATATATCAACTTCTCCAGATCCACATCGGAGATGGAGCTGATCGCCAGACGGATCATCAATAAGGAAGAGGGACAGGATGTAGAGCGCAGTGTATTGGAGGATTACGCCAATCCCGATTCCGATCGCTATGCACATATGCTGGAAGAGATCCGTAAGCAGCTTGGCTTTACGTCCTTAGGCTATAACCGCCTGGACGATATGCTGGATGCCGTAGGCATTGATCGCAGCAAGCTTTGCACTTATTGCTGGGACGGAAAAGAATAATCCATAAGGTAAGAGAAGGCCTCTTTGCAGAAATCCTGCAAAGGGGCCATTTTTATGGGCTTTTTTGAGGGTTCGCCATGCCGGAAGGTTGTAGAAAAAACTACAATCTTCGAAATAGTTTTTCCAATGTGAAGGACTAAAGAAGAGGAAAAAGATCTGAATTTGTGGAATATGCACAAAAAAGTAGACAAAATTTGTATATTGTCGGAAGGGTTTCCATATCCCTCCCGGGGGGTTCCTGTGGTATAGTTATGGTACATTGGAACCATTTGTGGGCGCCTTTTCCATCGCCTGCGGATATGACTGGACTCAAAAAGAGAGGAAAACGAATGGGAAGAAGTTTGGAAGAATGGAAGATCGGTGACCCGATGATCAATGAGAACGACTTCTGGCAGGATCCGAATTATGTAGCAGAAGATCCCGAAAAGGAAAAGCTCGTTCTGGAACTGGGCACTTTAATTACGGACCGTATCAAGAAGAAACTGGGCAAGAAGCTCAACAACCGTGACCCGGAATACTGGATGTTGGACCGGCTCTTTACCAAGGAGGAAGTAAAGTTCCTGTTATCCTTTGGTAAGACCCGTGTTCCCTATTCTCCGGAGCAGCTTGCCGAGAAAAACAAAATGACCCTGGAAGAAACCAAGAAGATGATCGATCATCTGGTATGGATCGGTATCATCGAGATGACCAGAACCCATGATGAAAAGAATGAGAAGGTATATAACCTGCCCATCTTTGTTCCCGGCTCTGCAGAATTCATGATGACCAACCTGCGTTTAACCCAGGAGCATCCGGAACTGGCAACCTTCTTTAATCTGATGACCCAGCTGCCCTTAGGCGGGATCACTCAGATGGTACCTCCCGGAGGTGCCGGAATCGGTATGCACGTTATCCCCGTGGAAAAGGCGATTTCCATGGAGAATCAGTCTGTTTCCATCGAGCATATCTCCCACTGGCTGGATCTGTATGATAAGTATTCCGTAGGTGCCTGCACCTGTCGAAGACAGCAGGCGATGCGTGGAGAAGGCTCCGGTCAGATCGAAGGCGATTACTGTATGGGTATGGGCGACATGGCAGAGTACATGGTTGATCGTGACATGGGCCGCTATGTGACCAAGGAAGAATGTCTGGAGATATTAGAGAGAGCAGAGCGTCACGGCTATGTGCATCAGATCACCAATATCGATGGCAAAGGCAAGATCGTAGCCATCTGTAACTGTGCACCCGGCGTATGTAATGCCCTGCGTACCTCTCAGTTATATAACACCCCCAACCTTTCCGCTTCGGCATACCGTGCCCATGTGGAGAAGGAAAAGTGCGTAGCCTGCGGCAAGTGTGTGGAAGTCTGTCCCGTTGGCGCAGCTAAGCTCGGACAGAAGCTTTGTAAGAAGGACGGCTCCCAGGTAACCTATCCTAAGACCGAGCTGCCGGATGCACAGGTTTGGGGTCCCGATAAGTGGAACTACAACTACCGGGATGATGCCAAGATCAACTGCTATGATACCGGTACGGCCCCTTGTAAGACGGCCTGTCCCGTACACTTATCCATTCAGGGTTATATCAAGATGGCAGCAGAAGGACGTTTTGAGGATGCCCTTAAGCTGATCAAGCAGGACAACCCGTTCCCCATGATCTGTGGTGCCATCTGTAACAGACGTTGTGAAGACGCTTGTACCCGCGGAACCATCGACGAGCCTCTGGCAATCGATGAGATCAAGAAATACATCGCTTCTCTGGACCTTAAGAAGGATCAGAGATATGTTCCTCTTTGCGAGAAGCACGACGGCGGAATGTGGGGCGATGAATATAAGATCGCGATCATCGGTTCCGGTCCTGCCGGATTATCCGCAGCATATTTCCTGCGTCTGGACGGCTATCCCGTTACCGTATTCGAAAAGGAAGAGCGTCCCGGCGGTATGCTGATGAACGGTATTCCTTCCTATCGTCTGGAAAAAGACATCATTGATGCGGAGATCGACATCATCCGTCAGATGGGTGTAGAGATCCGAACCGGTGTAAATGTTGGAGAAGATGTTACCATCCCTCAGCTTCGCGAGCAGGGTTACAAAGCGTTCTTCATCGCTGTAGGTTGTCAGGGCGGACGTCTTGCCGGTGTTCCCGGTGAAGATGCCCAGGGCGTACAGACCGGTGTAGACTTCCTGCGGAAGGTGAACTTAGACCATAGCGTACGCTTAAGCGGCGATACCGTAGTTGTGGGCGGCGGAAACGTAGCCATCGACGTAGCGGGAACCGCTCTTCGTGCCGGCGCCAGCAAAGTAACCATGATCTGTCTGGAAGGCGAGAACGAGATGCCTGCAGCTGCGGATGAAGTGGCAGAAGCAAAGGCTGACGGAATCCAGATCATCAATGGCTGGGGTCCTAAGGAGATCAAGGTTGAAAACGGCAAGGTCGTAAGTATCGTCTTCAAGAAGTGTACCCAGGTTAAGGATGCCGACGGAAGATTTAATCCCAAGTACGACGAGAATGAGATCATGGAGATTCCCTGCGAGAACGTACTGCAGTCCATCGGTCAGTCCATTAAGTGGGGTAAGCTCTTAGAGGGAACCAAGGTAGAGCTTCGTCCCAACGGAGGTATCATTGCAGATCCTCTGACCCGTCAGACCGCAGATCCCGATATTTTTGCAGGCGGCGATGTATTTACCGGTCCCAGATTCGCCATCGATGCCATCGCAGGCGGACGGGAAGGTGCCGTATCCATCAATCGTTTTGTTCATAGAGGAAACCGTCTGGATCTGGCCCGTGATCGTAGAGAGTTTATCGAGCTGGATAAGGACGATATCAGCGTAGAAACCTTTGATACCGCTAAGAGACAGATTCCCGGCAAGAAGGCGGGAGTTGCCAGGGATACCTTCGAGGATCTGCGCCTTACTCTTACAAAAGAGCAGGTTGAGACCGAAGCAAAGAGATGTCTTGGATGTGGTGCAACGACGGTTGATACCAATCGTTGTATCGGATGTGGTCTGTGTACCACCAAGTGTGAATTCGATGCCATTCATCTGACCAGAGATATGCCTGCTGCCAGTGACATGTATCTGTCCGAAGAAAAGTTAAAGGCTGTTGGCCCTTATGCATTAAAACGTGCAGGCAAGATCGCTATTCATAAGCTTACCGGAGGAAAATAATCCTCTTGGACGGATAGACCACGTTTCGGACGGAAAAACCACCAGGTGAACGGATCTACCAGAAAAAAAGGACATCACCCATGCGGTGATGTCCTTTTTTCGTTTATGTATGTCACGATAAGAGATCAGTCTAAACCGATCAGCTCCTTGTAAAATTCAGTATAATCCTTACGCTGTTCCTTGGTAAAAGCAATGGCGGAACGAGGATGCTGGTTTAAGATACCGGTCATGAGGTACTGAAGATCATAGCCCCAGACAACGCCTTCCTCCCGAAGCTTTAACATATGGGATTCGATAAAGTTAAGTACCGGGAACAGATTGTACTTGGGATTCTTTAAAAAGCCAAGAAGGTTTTCCATGGAGCAGTTACCGGCGCCACGGCCCATACCGAAGTAGGTGGCATCCAGCCAGTCTACGCCGTCTCCAACGGCTTCGATGGTATTGGCAAAGGCAAGCTGCTGATTGTTGTGAGCGTGGATACCGATCTTCTTGCCGTATTTTGCGCCGCATTCCATATAAATGTCAGCCAGACGGGCAAGGGATTCGGGATAAAGGGATCCGAAGCTGTCCACAATGTAGATCACATCAACAGGGGACTGACCGATCATATCCAGAGCAACCTTCACATCCCCTTCCTGTGCAGTAGTGATGGCCATAATGTTGCAACTGGTCTCATATCCTTTATTATGAGCATCTTCGATCATCTCGATGGCAGCGGGAATGGTGTTGATATAAGTCGCTACACGGATCAGGCTTAAGGGGGAGTCCGATTTCTTACGGATATCGTTCTTGTAATCGCAGCGTCCCACATCGGCCATGGCAGCTAACTTGATCAGGGGATCCGCAGTACCGAATACCTCAAAGATATCATCATCATTGGAGAACTTCCACTTACCGTACTTGGTAGGATCAAACAGTTCCCTGGATGCTTTGTAGCCAACCTCCATATAGTCTACACCGGCCTTGATATTGGCCTGATAAAGAGCTTTGACAAAATCATCCGTAAAATAGAAATCGTTGACCAGACCGCCATCTCGCAGGGTGGCATCCACAACGCGTATATCTTCCCGATAACCCAGTAATTTCGATATCTCTTTCATGATTACTCCTTAAAACGCTTTAACACTTTAAAGTTTAGCGGTGCAAAGTGTTGAACTGCAAGTATTAATCTATCATTTATTTCCTGACTTGTCAATCGAAAAAACACTATTGTCCCAAAGCGGTCATTTATCGGAGGCGTTGATCTTATCCCGGATCTGGATCATCCGGCGGTCCAGCTGATGGATCAGATCCGCGCTGTAGAGCAGCTCTTCGGAGATTGCTTCGGAATTGGGAATATCCTTCTTGTATTTCATTTGATGCTCTAAGCTTGCCCAGAAATCCATAGCGATGGTACGGAACTGTACTTCCACCCGCATCATACGCTTTTCATTGGTAAGGAAGATAGGGATCTCCAGGATCAGATGCAGAGAGCGGTAACCGTTTGCTTTGGGATTCTTGATATAATCCTTTTCCTCGATGAGGAAGACATCATCCTGTCCTACCAGGCAATCCCGGAGCATGTAGATATCATCGATGAAAGAGCAGATCACCCGGATCCCCGCAACGTCGTTGATATTTTTCTCAATATTTTCAACCGAAAAATCCAGGCCTCTTCTTGTCATCTTATCGTAGATACTGGAAGGGGATTTGATCCGGCTTTTGATGGATTCAAAGGGATTGCGCTTGTTGACGTGGGTCAGCTCCTTGTTGAGGACTTCCAGTTTGGTCTGGACCTCGCTCATGGCGCATTCATAGTACATGATCAGCCGCTCGAATTCCGTTACTTCATCTCTTAAGGAGATCAGGTTCTTAACACTGGAACCGGGAATGGACTGATTGACGTTTTCCTGGGCCAGATGGCTTTCCAGGTAATTGATCAGGACCTGTCCCTGAGAGGGAAGATCCGCTGTTTCCTTTTTTTTCATAGAAATCCTTTACCGGCCGTCTTCGATCCGGCAAAAGCTGCCGGTGTGAGAGGCGATCCGTTCGTATTCTTCGTCGGTGATCTTAAGGATCGTGCCGTGCTTAAAACCATAGGGGAAAGAGAACTTCGCATCGGAGCGGGTAAAGATGCCGCTTCCTAAATCGTCGGATACGAAGGGAACATATCCCTGGCCGGCACCTTTTACTCCATAGAAATCCAGGAACAGGCACCATCTGCCATCGTCCAGCTTAACAGCGGTGGGCGCTTCGTATAGCCCTTCTTCCAGAACTAACATGCTCTCATCAAAGGCAGGGATCTTCTCAAAAGGTCCGGTGATATTGGAAGAGCGAAACTCCATGATACGGCCGGGATCACGGCTGCACTTGATAAAGAGGTAGTAGTAGCCGTTTTCCTCATACATGGCGGAATCGATGATATCCTTACCGGGAAGCTCCAGCAATACTTCGGGTTTGGAAAAGGTTTCAAAATCTTTCGTGCGGCTGTAATAGATCTTTTTCAGTTCGTATCCGTCGGAGGCATGGGAGGAGGACCAGTGGAGGAGATAATCCCCGGTTTTTTCGTCATAGAGAACGTCCGGTGCCCACATGCAGCCGAAGGCTTCGTCTCCCACTTTCACCAGCTTTTCTTCGGACCAGCTTACCAGATCATCGGATTCCCAGACGGCAAAATTTTTGCTGCCGTTTTCACCGATCTCCTTCCAGGAGTGGTGGTATTTTCCGCGCATACCATAGGAAAGACTAAGATCCGTTGCGACGATCCAGAATTTCTTACTGTCTCTGGAGCGGCAGATCGTAAAATCCCGAACGCCCATATCGCCGTAATAGGCCCATAATACCGGGCGAGACTCGTTAACGGCCTCCCAGGCAAAGCCATCCTTGCTTAAGGCAAAATAGACCTGCTCACCGTCAGGGGTGGTTGTTTCTCTGAAATGTACGAATAAATAAGCACTCATAGGCTTCTCCTTTTGGGTGTTTCTTCGTTCATCGTAGCTTTTTCCCCGGTGAAAAGCAATGAACAGAATCGAAAAGTTTTCGTAATAAAATAGACATTTACCAGTCACTGTCCCAGTCGTAATTATCCGAATCCCAACTGTCGCCGCTACCCCAGTCATAATCCGAGTCAGAGTCCGAAGAAGAGTCCCAGTCATACTGGTCTGCGTAATTCACCTCATAGGTAGTGGAATCTGTAAAAGCGGTATAGCCGGAATACCAGTAACCATCGGTCCAGTCAAATTCATAATCTGCGGGATGAGACTGGATCTCTGCCGGCAGAGCATCAAAAGAGATGGAATCGTAATCGTCGTAGTCTTCGTTGTAGCTGTACCAGTCGTTATGATAGGAAACAAAGACGCCGGAACGATCGGAAGGTGCATAATAATGAGGCTTATTGTAGATCGCAAGGAAACTCATGAAGGAGAGCAAAGAGATACTGATCAGCAGCATCGCCGGCTTTCCGAAATCCAGCACATCCACCCAGTCAAATAAGAGCCAGGAAGCGCGCTTTGGCCGCTCCTTGATATAATCCGCCGGGGTATGACCGGTCTTTTTCTGATACAGGTTAAGGATCCCTTTGGATATCAAATGGTAAACAAGGGTTAACAGGGCAAACAGGACTATAGCAAAAACAAAATAATAGCGGATCATTGCCACAAGCCCAAGGGACAGAAGGGCTAAAAACCCTAAATAGAAGCTTCGCAGTTTGCTGCTTTTGGGGGCAGGAGAGGAGACAGAAGAAGAGGTGCTCCTGCTGCCGGAGCGGGAAGTATTTTTAGCTTTCTGATCCAGGATCTCTGCCTTTAATTTGAGAAAGAGCTCATTGACCGCATAGGCTTCATCGGTTCCTTCATAGCGGATCGCCCGGCTTCCGTCGGCTTTATTCTTATAGACGATAAATTTCGTACCGTCCTGATAGATACCGAAGGCCTTGGGCTCCTTATAGTCGATGCCGATAAAGAACCGGGTTACCTCATAGGGAGGAAGGGAGCGGTCTTTGTACCACTGCTGCAGTTCTTCGATGGTCTTGGGGGTGTGATCTGTGGTTCGCCGGATATTCTGATTGTTTGCTCCGCAATTGGGGCATTTTTCCAGGGTGTCATCGATCATGGCACCGCAGAATTCGCATTTTACTTTCATATTCGCTGCCGTCCTGTAGATGTTTTATTTTTTAAAGTTCTTCCACAACCTGGAAGATGTAGAACTTCAGATAATAGGAATTTTCTTCACCGGTCCAGACAAAGGGGTGATCGGCTGCCTGGGTGCGGAATTCCACCTGACGAAGGCGCTTGTGGGCACCGTTTGCAGCTTCCTTGATAGTCTTTGCAAAAAGCTCCGGATCCATGAAATGGGAGCAGGAACAGGTGCACAGAAAGCCGCCGTTTTTGACAAGGCGAAGACCCCGGAGGTTAATTTCCCGATAGCCCTTTACCGCATTTTTAATGGAGCTTCGGGATTTGGTAAAGGCGGGGGGATCTAAGATCACCACGTCGTACTTTTCGCCCTTTTCTTCTAACTCCGGCAAAAGGTCAAATACATCGGCTACCCGGAAGGATACGATATCTTCCAGATGATTTAAACGAGCGTTTTCTTTTGCCTGCGCAATTCCAAGGTCGGAAGCATCCACACCCAGAACCTCTTTTGCACCGGCAATTCCGGCATTTAAGGCAAAGGAGCCGGTGTGGGTAAAGCAGTCCAGGACCTTCTTATCCTTACAAAGAGGATGAATGGCGGCGCGGTTGTTTTTCTGATCCAGGAAAAAGCCGGTTTTCTGGCCGTCTTCCACATCTACCATAAATTTCACGCCGTTTTCCACAATCTGGATCTTGGTATCAAAGGCATCACCGATAAAGCCCTTGTAGCGTTCCATGCCTTCCTGCTCTCTTACCTTGGCATCGCTTCGTTCGTAGATACCGCGGATATGGATGCCATCCTCGGAAAGAACCTTTTTTAAAGAGTCCAGGATCAGAGGTTTTAACAGATCGATGCCCAGAGTCAGGCTCTCTACCACCAGAACATCTTCGAATTTATCCACAACGATACCGGGCAGGTAGTCGGCTTCGCCGAAGATCACCCGGCAGGAAGAGGTATCGATAACAGTTTTTCGATATTCCCAGGCATCCCTGACCCGCTTTTCGATAAAAGAGGGCGTGATCTTATTTTCTTCATGGCGGGCTAAAAGGCGCACCGTAATTTTGGATACGGGATTGATATAGCCGTATCCCATAAAGTAGCCGTCAAAATCCCTGACCGAAAGGATATCGCCGGGAGTAAAGTCTCCGTCGATCCTGTCGATCTCATTATCAAATACCCAAAGACCGCCCTTTTTTAAGGTCCGGCCTTCTCCTTTTTTCAGATATACAACGGTATCATATCGCTCACCCATGGCATGTTTCCTTTTCTTTTCCCTATTATTATGTTAGTATATTCGCTACAGATAAAAAACACAAACTAGCCCTTATTTTTGGCAGAAAGGAACCGAATGATTCAGGAAGCCATACTGGATGCGGTGATCGACAGCATAAAGCTCCTGCCGTTTCTCTATCTTACCTATGTGATCATGGAGTATCTGGAGCATCATACCGAAAGCAGGACCAAGATGATCGTCCAGCAGGCCGGGCGTTTCGGCCCCATTTTTGGCGGGATCCTGGGCGTGGTTCCCCAGTGCGGTTTTTCCGCTGCTGCCGCAAATCTCTACGCCGGCAAGGTTATAACGGTTGGAACGCTGATCGCCATCTTTTTATCTACTTCCGATGAGATGCTGCCCATTATGATCTCTCAGGCAGCGCCTATCTCTCTGATGATCAAGATCCTTGTGATCAAGATGATCTATGGTGTAGTGGCAGGACTTTTACTGGACGTAGTGGTACAGGGACGGCATAAATATCATGCCATGCAGACCAAGCGGGAAACAGAACGGGAGAATCCCTTTACCATTAAGGAGATCTGTGAGCATGATCATTGCAACTGTCAGGAAGGTATCTTCCTGTCAGCTTTTAAGCATACTTCCGAAGTCTTTGTATTCCTTCTGATCGTGTCGGCGCTGTTAAATATCGTGATCGGCACGGTGGGAGAAGATGCCCTTGGGCAGTTTATCCTCCATCGTCCATTCCTTGGAGAGATCCTGGCAGGTGTCATCGGACTGATCCCCAACTGCGCAGCCAGTGTGGTCTTAACCCAGCTATATCTGGAAGGCGCTATGAGCTTCGCCGGCCTTTTGTCCGGACTTCTTGTGGGTGCGGGAGTAGGCCTTCTGGTATTATTTCGCGTAGGACGGGATATTAAAAAGAATCTGCAGGTACTCCTGATCCTCTATGTGACCGGCGTGATCGGCGGCTATGTTATGGGATGGGTGGCTTCTCTGTTCTAAAGAAGAAGACCGTTCCTGTTGTGGATAATTCTTGACAATCTCTGATTTTCTGTTGTATCATCATACATGCGTTAATCGTCGGGGCATGGCTCAGCTTGGTAGAGCGCTGCGTTCGGGACGCAGAGGTCGCGTGTTCGAATCACGTTGCCCCGACTCTCTATTTATCACGGATTCCGGTTTGGATCCGTGATTTTTTTGTGCGCAATTTCCCCATGCTCTGACTTTTGAAATAAAGAACCCGCCATCATCGGCGGGTTCTTTTAAGGTATTCGATCTCTCTTTGCAAAGAGGCTATTTTCTGATTGGCAGCAGTAAGAGCAGCTTCCAGTTCTTCTCTGGAAAGTTCTTCAGTAGAAGAGGAGCGTTTTCTGGTGGGTCTGTATACTTCCAGGACGCGGTCTTCGTCTTTTTCGGTTTCTTCGTCTTCTTCGTCCTCATCTTCCTCATCATCGTCTCCCTTTCTAAAGGAAACAATGGTAGAAAGGATGATGATCAGAACGATCACGATTCCTGCCAGAACAAACAAAAGCGTACGGGTAAGTCCCGGAATGGTAACGTTTAAAACGGGAATGGTAAGAGAAGGAATGGTTCCTTCTTCTTCCTGAGCGTTTTCCGATGAGGCGGATGCAGCAGTTTCTGCCGCCTGACTTTCTTTTGTATCGGTCTCCGGCGCATCAGCATCTTCGAGCTCCGTTACATAAGAGGAATAAACATATCCTGCCTGCCCTTTAAACTTGATCTCATACCAGCCGTTGTCTGTAAGGCCGGTCATGGGGATCTGTTCCCCTTCTTTTAATGAGCCAAGGGTGTTGTATTCCTTTCCGGGACCGGAGCGGACATTTACACCGGTGGTAGCTTCCACATATCCGGATTTTTCCGTTACGGAAAACGCAAGGGCTTTCCCGCAGGAAAAAACGGAACAAAGGAAAAGAACACACGAAAACAGCAGTAAAAACCGACGGATCGGCCATGTTTGAATACCGTTCATACCGTAAATCCTCCTGATTGGATCTATACGTTCTGATATTATAATAGTATATCAACACACAAAAAAACCACCTACCGAGGTAAGTGGTCCATGTTCGTGCGCCTCCAGGGGCTCGAACCCTGGACACCCTGATTAAGAGTCAGGTGCTCTACCAACTGAGCTAGAGGCGCGCTTGTTTACAACGCAAGAATGATTATAGTATAATGCAATTTAGTTTGCAAGCATTTTTTAAAAAAATTTTTTGCGGCGAAAAATGCCGCATTTATAAGGATTTTTATGATATTTGATTCCCATGCCCATTATGACGATGAGGCTTTTAACGAAGATGTCGATGAACTTTTAGCTTCCATGCCCGGAAAAGGGATCGGCAGGATATGCGATGTGGGCGCCAGTATGGAAAGCAGCAAAAAAGCGCTGAAACTGGCACACCAATACGAGCATGTCTACTGCGCCGTAGGCCTTCACCCGGAGCATGTAGGCGACCTGGAAAGCGGCAAGGACGATCTTTCGGTTTTACAGACTCTTGCAAAGGAAGACAAGGTAGTCGCCATCGGCGAGATCGGTCTGGACTATCATTATGAAGAAAACCCGCCCAAAGAGGTCCAGCAGAAGTGGTTCCGGCAGCAGATGCGTTTGGCGAAAGAAATCCATCTGCCCATCATCATTCATTCCAGAGACGCGGCCCAGGATACCTTTGCGATTATGAAGGAAGAACATGCCGAAGAGATCGGCGGCGTACTGCACTGCTATTCCTATTCGCCGGAAATGGCAGAGACTTTTCTGCAGTTTGGCTTTTATTTCGGCTTTGGCGGAGTAGTAACCTTTAAAAATGCCAAAAAGGCCAAGGAGGCGGTAGCCAGGATCCCCATGGAGAAGATCCTTCTGGAGACGGACTGTCCCTACATGGCACCGGAACCTTACAGAGGAGAGCGCAACAGCTCCCTGTATTTGCCCCATATTGCGAGAGCGATCGCCGACATAAAGGGCATCTCTACCGAAGAAGTGATCCGGATCACCATGGAAAATGCATGCCGGATGTTTGGAATAGACTGAGGAAAAACGATGAAACGATTGATCGAACTGGAAAACACCAAAGAGATACTGGATAAATATGGCTTTTCCATGCAAAAGAAGTTCGGACAGAACTTTCTGATTAGTGAACATGTACTGGATGGCATCGTAAGCGCGGCAGGGATCTGTAAGGATGACTGCGTGCTGGAGATCGGCCCCGGGATCGGCACCATGACCCAGGCCCTTTGTGAGCATGCGGGCAAGGTGGTTTCCGTGGAGATCGATAAGAAGCTGATCCCGATCTTAGAGGAGACTCTTGGGGATTTTGATAACCTGACGGTGGTAAACGACGATATCCTGAAGGTGGATAAAGCCCGTCTGGAGAGGATCCTTAAGGGAGAGGAAGCTCCCACTACCCCCATTAATTCCGATGTGCCCGGAGAGGGGCTTACCTTGAAGGTAGTCGCCAATCTCCCTTATTACATAACCACCCCCATTCTGATGTACCTGTTTGAGAGTGATCTGCCCTTTGAGAGCATCACCATCATGGTCCAGAAGGAAGTGGCGGATCGCATGCAGGAAGGCCCCGGTTCCAAAGAGTACGGCGCTCTGTCCCTGGCAGTGCAGTATTATGCAAGACCAAAGACCATGCTCATCGTTCCCGGCAGTAGCTTTGTGCCCAGACCAAATGTTGACAGCGCTGTCATAAAGCTGACCCGGTATGAACAGCCTCCGGTGGAAGTAGAAGATCCTAAGAAAATGTTCCGGTTTATCAGGGCCAGCTTCAATCAGAGAAGGAAAACTCTGGTGAACGGTCTGACACATATGTCAGAACTTGGGCTGACCAAAACACAGGTGGAAGATGCCCTGTCCAAAATGGGAAAATCCCCCACCGTCAGAGGGGAGACTTTTACCCTGGAAGAGTTTGCAAAACTATCGAATTTACTGTAAATTTTTGACTTCCCTATGCCCGTATGCTAAACTAAAAAAGAATACGGGGTGCTCATTTTGGATAAGTTTGAATATAGGGTCAGAGCCGAAGAAATTCAGGCTCTTGTAGATAAAAAAGATTACAAACAGGCAGCAGAAATTGCAGATACGATCGATTGGAGAAGAGTCAAGAGCTATGTCATGCTCTGCACCGTCAGCGACATTTACAAGGCGGTACGCAGATATGATGACAGTAAGGCTCTTCTTTTGCTTGCGGACGAGCGTCAGCCGGACAACCGCAACATTATCTATTGCCTCTGCGAACTCCATATCAAATTAGGGGAGATCGTTTCCGCTACCGAAGAGTTAAAGCATTTTTGTCGTCTTGCGCCGGATGACAGCAGACGATATATCTTAAAATACAAAATCTATCAGGCTACAGATGTCAGCATCGAAGAACAGATCAGTGTTCTGGAAGAGTTAAAGCGCCACGATTATCTGGAAAAGTGGATGTATGAGCTGGCTTATCTGTACCATCGTATCGGACTGGCGACCAGATGTGTGGAAGAGTGCGATGAACTCATTACCATGTTTGGAAGCGGCAAATTTGTCCGTAAGGCCATGGAGCTTAAGATGCTGCATGAGCCTCTTTCCTCCGAACAGCAGAAACAATATAACGCAGAAACCAGATCCGTAAGGGAGAATGCAGATTCTGCCAGCACCAAGGTGATCCCTGACTTAGACAAGGCGATGACCAAGGAAAACGATACGCCGCAGCCTTTCATTGATACAGCGGCTACCAAGCGGATCACCCCGGAAGAACTCTCTGAGATCCAGGTTCGCACTATGGATCCCGGCAAGATGAGTACCGTTGATCTCCAGAAGGAGATCGCCCGGAATCTCAAGGAAGTTATGGGGCCGGATTTTGATACGGATCCCAACATGGAGATCCCTGTTCCCGAGGGCTTATCCGAAGAAGATATCGAGCAGTCGGAGATCCGGATCGGTCAGGAGACCGGAGAGATCTCGCAGACAGAGCTTTTAACCCATGCCGCAATGGCACCTCTTTTCCAGGAGACCAAGGAGCTCAACATCCCGCCGAAAAAGGAACCGGATGCACAGGAGATCTTCTTTGAAGAGCCGGATACCGTGGACATGTCCAGGGATATGGAGGAGGTCATCGAGAAGACCGCCGATGCCGGAAAAGAGATAAACGACGCTGTCCTTCAGGAGATGCGTCACAAAGGAGAGCTGCGGGAGGAAGCCATCCGCCAGCAGGCTACCCTGCAGGAGGGCCACACCGACCAGATCGTGGTGGAGGAAGTGGAAAAGGCCCTGGAAGAAGAAGGCGCAGCCCAGATGAGAGGCAAGCCCGATGTGGTATCCATGGCACAGGAGCAGGCAGGAGCCGCAGATCCTTACGCAGGATTCCGCGGAACCGTGATCTATCCCGTTAATCCGGGAGCCGTTCCGGAGCGCACCGCCTTTGACGATCTGCTGACCCAGGAATCCGACGGACAGATCTCCCTTGCCGTTCCCGAAAGCGAAAAGGTAGAAAAACAGATCACCGGACAGATCTCCCTGGACGACATCATGCAGGAGTGGCAGAACAAGCTGGAAGCCAACCGGGAGAAACGCGCTTCCGAGATCCGCAAGATGGTACAGGACGAAACCGGCGAGATGTTCTCCGCATACGATGTGGAAGTCGGACTGATGCAATCCGCCACCGAAGCGGAAGCTGCCGGTCTGTTAGATACCGCCCAATCCGCAGAAGAGATCGAAGCGGAGCTGCCGGATGAAGATGAGGTCGTTGCAGCTTCTTACGAAGAAAGCGAAGGGCTGGAAGAAGAAACCTTCGAAGCTGGCGAAGAAGAGGCAGTAACCGAAGAAGCAGCAGACGAAGCAGACGTTTCGGAAGATGCAACGGACGAAACGGGGGACATTCCGGAAGAGATCGAAGAAACCACCGAGGAAAACGCTTCGGAAGATGCAGAGGATACGGAGGATACTTCCTCTGAGGAAACCGTTTCCGATACAGAAGAAAAAGCATCTGACGAAGAGAGTGAATCAGAAGATACTGAGAACGCAGAAAAAGCGGAAGATTTTTCGAAGAGTGAAAAAGATGCGGGAGGACACATCAGGGGTAGTCTTTCTCCCGAAGAAAAGAAACTGTTTGCACCGTTCCTTCAGGATGCAAAATCCAGAAGGCAGCTGGAGATGCTGTTAGATACCGTATCTCTTGCGCCTTATACCGGCAATGCCATCATTACCGGTGAGACCGGCGCCGGCATCATGAAGCTGATCCGCCGGATCGTGAAGGATATTCAGCTGACCGATCATAATTTCTCCGGACGGGTAGCCCGTATCACCGCCGAAGAGATCAAAGACAAGAACATGGAAAAGCTGGTGAGCAAGGTTCCGGGTGGCGCCCTGATCATCGAAGATGCAGGAGCCTTAAACTGCTCTACCGCAGAGAACCTGGCAAAAGCCTTATCCCACGAGGGAGCCGGTATCATCATTTTCCTGACCGATACCAAGAAGGGGATCGATTCCCTGCTTAAGGTCAATGATTGTCTGAAGGAACTGTTCAATGCAAGACTGGACATTGAAGCTCTGGATAATGATTCTCTGGTGGAATTCGGTAAGAGCTTCGCCTACGAACAGGAATATGCCATCGATGAGATGGGCAAGCTGGCACTGCACCGCCGGATCGAAGAGCGGCAGACCAGTAGTCATAGTGTAACCGTTGAAGAAGTAAAGGAAATCGTCTCCGAAGCCATAAAGAGTGCGAACCGCAAGAATCTGGGACATTTCTTTGATATATTGTTTGCGAAACGATACGATGCGGAGGATATGATCATCCTTCGGGAAAGAGACTTCCTGTAATGGAAAAGATAGTTATCTCAGACAGTGATCAGTACTTATTTGGACAAGGAACACATTACGACATTTACAAGAAGCTTGGAGCACATCCTTCTCAGGAAGGCAGGGAAAAGGGTTTTTTCTTTGCCGTTTGGGCACCGCAGGCAGCAGCAGTCCATTTGGTAGGCAATTTTAACGGATGGCAGGAAGGTGCAAACCCCATGGAAAGGATCGGAGACATCGGGATCTATCAGACCTTTGTCCCCGGCATGGGAGAAGGAGAGCTGTACAAGTATCTGATCATTACAAAGGACGGCAGACGGTTATACAAAGCCGATCCTTACGGTAACTTTGCAGAGCGTCGCCCCGCGACCGCTTCCATTACGACGGACTTATCGAACTTTAAGTGGACGGATACCACCTGGTGCAAGAAGAGAGAAAAACTGGATGTCCAGAAGATGCCGCTGGCGATCTATGAATGCGAGATCGGCTCCTGGAAAAAACATCCCGACGGCACCGAAGACGGATTCTATTCCTACAGACAGTTTGCGGACTCCATGGTGGAGTATCTGAAAGAGATGAAGTATACCCATGTGGAACTGATGGGTATTGCAGAGTATCCCTTTGACGGCTCCTGGGGCTATCAGGTAACGGGCTATTATGCACCTACTTCCCGGTACGGAACCCCCGCAGATTTTATGTATATGATCAATACCTTTCACAAGAATGACATCGGTGTCATTTTAGACTGGGTTCCTGCCCATTTTACAAGAGACGCCCATGGCCTTGCGGAATTTGACGGAGCCTGCGAGTATGAATATCCCGATCCCCGCATGGGAGAACATCCCGACTGGGGCACCAAGATCTTCAACTGGGGCAAACCGGAAGTAAAGAATTTTCTCATTGCCAATGCCCTGTTCTGGTTAAAAGAATTCCATATTGACGGCCTTCGTGTGGATGCGGTTGCGTCCATGCTGTATTTAGACTACGGAAAAGAAGCCGGACAGTGGGTTCCCAACATGTACGGCGGCAATAAGAATCTGGATGCCATTGAATTTTTCAAGCACTTAAATTCCATGATCCGGGGAACCTATCCCTGGTTTTTGACCATCGCAGAGGAATCCACCGCGTGGCCCATGGTGACCGGCAAGGTGGAAGATGACGGCCTCGGCTTTACCTTCAAATGGAATATGGGCTGGATGCATGACTTCTGCGAATATATGAAGATGGATCCCTATTTCCGTAAGGACAACCATTACACCATGACCTTTGCCATGAGCTACAACGAAAGCGAAAATTATATCCTTCCGCTGTCCCATGACGAAGTAGTGCACTTAAAGTGCTCCATGGTAGAGAAGATGCCCGGGTATAAGGTGGATAAGTATGCCAACCTGCGGGCAGGCTATGCATTCATGTTCGGTCACTCCGGCAAGAAGCTTCTCTTCATGGGACAGGATTTTGCGCAGGAAAGAGAATGGAGCGAAAAGCGGGAACTGGACTGGTATCTTCTGGGAGAAAAGTTAAACAGCGGCGTCCATGAATTCGTAAGGGAACTGCTGGAGATCTATCGGAAGTATCCCTGCATGTATGATTGTGACAACAGCTGGCTGGGCTTTGAGTGGATGAATGCCGATGATAAGGAACATTCCACCTTCAGCTTCATGCGTCGCAGCGTCTCTAAGACCGATGAAAAGAATCATAAAAAGCGGCTTTTGTTCGTGATCAACTTAACACCCATGCATTGGGAGAAGTATCGCCTGCCGCTTCCGGAAAATAAGAAATACAAATTACTGCTTAGCAGCACAGAGGAGCGTTTCGGAGGAAATGCAGAAGCAGTTCCCCAGGAACTTGCGCCGGAAAAGGTGCCTTGTCACTTCAAGGACTATTCCGTGGAATTTGATCTGCCCCCCTATGCAGCACTGATCTACGAGTTCTGACAGGCAAAGGATGTGCCAAATGAAGGAAATTGGAAAGTCAGGGTTAAGAAAGCCATAGAACGAACCGAAATAATAGGTGAACAGAATTCTGTTCGCCTTTTTTCGTGGACGAAAGTCCCCTTTTTAAAACACGGCGGTGAAAATGAAGATCAATTTTGAGAATGTATCCCAAAAAGTAAACGCCGACAACTTAACTGCATATGAAGGAACCAGGACAGGTAAAAGTGCCGGCAGGATGCAGGCAGTAAAGTCCGGTTCCATGCTTACAGACATTTCTGGCATAGTTATGGAAAACGCCGCTTTAAAAGGTCAGGGAATGACCGCCAGTGAAAGCGCCGGAGATCTGCTGCAGACCATGGTGGGCTTGCAGAAGAACTATATGTCGGTTATGTCTGATTCTTTGTCCGGGGATGATATTGCCCGGATGAGAGAAGAAGGTTTTTCTCCCGCAGATGCGGACTTCGAAGATGCAGTGACCATTGTCGACAAAATAAAGGCAGAACTGGTAAAGGGCGGCACCTATGTGCCGGGCTATACCGATGACGTAGACCTGTCTGCATTAAAGGAAGTGGCAGGAAGCGAAGGCTATGCCCTAGCCATGGAAAAGGCTTTAAGAGAAAATGACGTTCCTGTCACAAGTGAAAATCTGGAAGCCATGGGACAGGCCATGGTCATGTTTGAGGGCTTAAAGCCTCCCACCCAGGAAGCAGTTTCCTATCTTCTTAAAAACGAACTGCCCGCAACCATCGAAGGATTGCATAGAGCCGAGTATTCCGGTCAAGGTACTTCCTTTTCCGGAAGCGGATATGTAGCCAAGGCAGGAGAAAAGGTGGAAAGTGCCTATTATCCCCATACAGAAGCAGATACCGGGCTGGAAGCCTTAACGGATTCTATCAAAGAAGTAGTTGAAAAGGCGGGCTTTTCCGGAGAAGAAATTCTGGAAAAAGCAGCAGACATGGTAAAACAGGGGATCCCCCTTACAGCAGAAAATCTGGAAAAAGCAGAAGAGATAAGCAGGATCGATCTGGGAGAACAAAGGAAGGAACTGTTTTCCCAGATGGCAAAAGCCATTGCATCCGGGAAAAAGCCCCAGGAAACTTCTCTGACGGAGGATAACAGCGTATATGTCCAGGCATACGCACTGTATCAGGAAGTCATGGGATATCCGGAAAATGTAACGGATCATCTGGCAGCCGAAGGAAGGAGTCTTTCCATTCGCAGCATTCGAGGAAGCGCAGGAGCAGAAAACCTGACCGTAACCGAAAGTGCGCAGGTGCTTCATGCCAGAAGAGTATTCCAGGAAGTACGTCTTCAGATGACCGTTGAAGCCAACATAAAGCTTTTGCAAAGTGATTATTCCATTGAAACCGCAGACCTGGAAGACCTGGTGGAGAGTCTTAAGCTGGCGGAACAGCAATATGAGACCACTTTGTTTGGAAGCCCCGATGCAGATAAGATGCATCTTCTCAGGGAAAGCACTGTTCTTAGAGAAGAGATCCCCCAGATGGCGATTGCCGTACTGGGCAAGGTGTCATTGGGAGAAACGCCCTTTACCCTTACCGGATTAAAGACCGGATCCGATCAGGTCGTAAGCGCCCTTGCGAAGGCTTCTGACAGCTATGAGACCATGATGACCGAGGTTCGGCCGGATCTGGGAGACAATATCAAAAAGGCTTTCCGCAATGTGGATGCCATTTTGGAAGATCTGCAGTTAGAGCCGACGGAATTAAATGCCAAAGCGGTGCGGATCCTGGGATATAATTCCATGGAACTGACCCTTGACAATATTACGCAGGTAAAGGATCTGTATCTTACCGTACAGGATGTCTATCACAAGATGACCCCTGCAGCAGTGCTTTCCATGATCCGGGAAGGGGAAAATCCTCTGGAGCAGGATCTGTATCAGTTAGACGACTATCTGAGTGCGAAGCAGCAGACGACAGAGGTTCAGGCAGAGCGCTACAGCTCCTATTTATACCGTCTGGAGCAAAACGGTGAGATCACCTGGGAAGAGCGGGAATCCTACATCGGCATCTACCGGTTCTTTAAACAGCTGGAAAAGACCGACGGAGCTGCTATCGGTGCAGTCCTTGGTGCAGGAGAAAGCCTTTCCGTATCCAACCTTTTAAAGGAAATGCGATCTGCAAAAAAAGGCGATATGGACTACCGGATCGATGATGAGTTTTCCGGTATGGAGAGAAATGAAGAGAGAAGCACCGCTTCCATTGAACGGCAGA
>JAEEGL016253190.1_pt1 | contig 25338 bp, 25 predicted proteins | sample 9134231 | NCBI WGS metagenome assembly JAEEGL01 (sample SAMN16246548, study PRJNA631951) | gut metagenome | biome: gut microbiome; feature: rumen; material: fiber-attached | host: Bos | place: Iran: Karaj | collected 2018-10
AACGTGCATTTCAAGCCCCTGCCTATGATGACGGCCTATAAAGCCCTGGGCTGGGATATCAAAGATTTCCCGAACACCTACGACTATTATCATAACCTCGTCACTCTCCCGTTCCACACCCGCCTCACCGATGAGGACGTGGACTATGTCTGCGAAAGCCTGAGGGCTGTCATAAAGGAAATCAGAGGATAAGCCATGCTGAAAAAATGGGAAGACCTGCCTGAGTTTATGAAAGTCCCGGAGGTCTGGCCTTACTGGGAGGCCCTGAACAAAAAGCGCGGCCAGCTGGTTTTAAAACGGGTGTTTGACTTTACCGTGGCCGCTGTGCTGACGGTGCTCCTTGCCATCCCGATGGGGATTATCGCCGTCCTGATCAAAAAAGACAGTGACGGCCCTGTCTTCTACCGGCAGGAGCGCGTCACAACGTACGGCAAACGTTTTAAAATCCACAAGTTCCGCACCATGGTCTCCAATGCGGATAAAATCGGGTCCACGGTAACGGTGGGCAATGACAGCCGCATTACAAAGATCGGCTCCAGGCTCCGCGGGCATCGTTTGGATGAGCTGCCGCAGGTGTTTGATGTGCTCTCCGGCGATATGAGCTTTGTCGGCACGCGGCCGGAAGCCGTAAAGTATGTGGAGCAGTACAAACCGGAGTATAACGCAACTCTCCTCATGCCCGCCGGCATTACCTCGGAAGCCTCCATCCGCTATAAAGACGAGGACAAGCTCCTCTCTGCCGCGGATGATGTGGATAAGGTCTACATGGAGAAGGTTCTCCCTGCCAAAATGAAGTGGAATCTTGAATCCGTTGAGCGCTTCCGCTTCCTGCGTGAAATCCTTACCATGTTCCGCACAGTGTTTGCAGTTCTGGGTAAAGACTATAACTGATTGCAATAAGGAAAACTCCTATGGCTGATAAACCATTAGTTGCTCTTCTAACAAATAACGATGACGATGTATACTGCTTCCGCCTGGAACTGATCCGGGCGATCATCGCAGCCGGTTACCGCATGCTCATTTCCTGCCCCGACGGCCCCAAGTTTGAGGTAATGGAGGAGGAAGGCCTGCGGAAGAACCGGGAATTCATTTATGATGATCCCCCGATTGACCGGCGCGGTACAAGCGTAGCCAATGACAGCAGGCTTATGATGCATTACGGAAATCTTTTCAGAAAATACAGACCTGCTGTTGTGCTGACGTATACGGCAAAACCAAACGTCTATGCCTCTCTCGTTGCCCGCCTGCTTCATATCCCCGTCATCAATAATGTAACAGGTCTCGGTTCCGTGATTCATGAGAGCGGGCTGAAGAAAACCCTGATTATGGCTCTTTTCAAAACCGCCTACAGAGGCTCCTCCTGTATCATGTTCCAGAACAGCACCAATATGCAGCTGGCAAAGGATCTCGGCTGGGTGAAAGGTGATTATAAGCTGATTCCCGGTTCCGGCGTAGCGCTTGACCGCTATCCCGTTCAGGAGTATCCGGACGGCGGCAACGGCCTGGAGGGAGAGCCGGTTGTCTTCAATTACATGGGCCGCATTATGCACGATAAAGGCGTGGATGATTACATTGAAGCGGCTAAACGCATCAGGGCAAGGTACCCGAAGACAGAATTCAATATGCTCGGTTTTATTGAGCCCACAGAAAACCACTACGAGGCAGAGCTGGCAGAACTTGAAAAGCAGGGAATAGTATATTACCGCGGCTCTCAGAAAGATGTAAGACCCTGGATAAAAAGAGCCCATGCCATCATCCATCCGTCAACCTACGGGGAAGGCATGAGCAATGTGCTTCTGGAAAATGCAGCCAGCGGCCGCCTGATCATCACAACCGACAACCCCGGCTGCCGGGAAACCGTTGACGATGGTATTTCAGGTTTCATTTATCATGGCGGGAACGTTGATGAGCTTGTACAGAAGATTGAAATAGTTGTTCACGAGATGCCGAACAGCGCCAGAAAGCAGATGGGCCTGGAAGGCCGCAAGAAGATGGAAAAAGAATTCAGCCGCGAAGTCGTCATTAGGGCATATCTAACGAAGATAAAGGAATTGACAAGATGTTGATCAAGTATATTACATGTTTTATTGGCAGTATAAAACTGCTGATATACAAATTGATATATGGCGGAAGACTTCATTGCAGTTTTAAAACCATTATCACTCCGTCTGTCAGCTTTCAGATTGCCAGACATGGATTGCTGAACTTAGGGAAAGATGTCTCAATAAGAAGAGGGACGGAAATCAATATTCGCAATTCAGCAAAGATTACTATCGGTAATAATACATTTATTAATTCAGGATGCATTATTACAGCTCATAGTGGCATCGTTATAGGAAACAATGTTGAATTTGGATCAAATGTTATGGTTTATGATCATGATCATAAATTCAAAGAAGGTTATCAGGCAAGAGAATTTGATATAGCTGATGTACATATAGGTAATAATGTTTGGGTCGGAAGCGGTTCTATAATTTTACGAGGTTCTATAATCCATGATAATTCTGTCATTGCTGCTGGCAGTGTAGTAAAGGGCGAAGTTCCCTCAAACAGTATATTTCTTCAAAAAAGAAATACGGAGATAATAAAGATTAATAATTAGTTTGGAGCGTATAGAAATGAAACCAATTGCGATATGTGAAAACAAAAAAATATTCGATCACTATACAGCTTGGGCTCCGCGTATGATAGCTTATTGCCAAGAGAAAAATATTCCATATGAAATAGTAAATTGCTATGGAAATGACTTTATATCAAATATTGATTGCTACAGTGCATTAGCATGGCCTTATCAAATATATGTTATTTCTGATCGCTTGGAATCTAGAAATATTATTACTGCCGCGGAGTTAAAAGGATTGCCAACTTTCCCTAATTCGTATCTTGGCTGGCATTTTGATGATAAAATAGCTGAAATGTATGCATTTCAGTCTGTGAAAGCTCCAATTCCCAATAGTTGGGTGTTCTATTTAGAAGACGAGTGTGTTGACTGGCTGAAGAACAAAGCGGTTTATCCTTTAGTCGCGAAATTGCGCTGTGGTTCTGGCGCTAATAATGTGAGAATGCTGAATAATTCAGAAGAAGCTATAAAATATGCTGGAATCATGTTTTCAAAAGGATTTGACCCTTCTCCAAGTTTAGCGTATAAAGCATATTCTAAGATACAATCTTCTAAAAATATAAAGATGATAATCTCGAGAGCGAAAAAAATCCCGCAGTTTCTTTCAACAAGAAAGCATGCAAAAATGATTCCGCATGAGAAGGGATATTGCTATTTTCAGGAATTCATAGAAAATGCAGGATATGATCTGAAAGTAGTTGTTATCAGAGATAAAATTACTTTCTGTGCAAGAAATGTCAGAAAAAATGATTTCCGGGCATCGGGGGGAGGAAATGTATATTACGACAGATCTCTTCTAACTGATGATATTATTGATACTGCATTTAAGACAGCAAGAGATTTAAAACTCGATTGTGTAGGCTTTGATTTTGTTATTAATAAGAATACCGGGTTAGGTACCATCATTGAAATGTGTTATGGGTTCGATTATGAAACACAAAAAGAACTCGGAGCATATGTTGATGAGAATCATGTTTGGCATGAAGAACCCGTCTGTGCACCGGATGAGATGATAGATTTGCTTTGCGAGAGGATAGAAAATGAGAATTGCCTTCTTAGGTGATATTGCGTTATTTGGAAAAAATACAAAAGATGCAGGGAATTGGCAGGTTAGATTCGCGGAGGTGAAGTCAATCCTGGATACCTGCGATTATATAGTCGGAAATTTAGAAACGCCTTTAACAGAATATGGCAAAACTATTGGAGGCAAATCTGCTTATATAAAGGGTAAACCGGAGGATGCATACATTTTAAAGTATCTAGGATTTACACACGTTTCTTTGGCGAATAATCATATGTTTGATTATTGCGAAAAAGGCCTGTTAGATACAATAGAATGTTTGGATAACAACAAAATTGGTTGGTTTGGCATTAACGGGAAAACAGCTATTCTTGATAATAGTGTTTCTCTTATGGGCTATTGTTGTTACTCTACAAATGCAGTGGGTTTGGAAAGAACAGGAATGTATATTAATCTTTTAGACCCTAAAATAATGCAAGATGATATAAACAAATCAATAAACCAGGGGCTTCTTCCTGTTTTATCTTGCCACTGGGGAGAAGAACATGTCCATTATCCTGATTACAATCATATCGCTGTAGCAAGGAAACTTGCTGAAAAAAACAGGATTGTTATTATTGGACATCACCCACATGTTATACAGGGAAACGAAAATATTGAGAATTCTATAATACATTATAGTCTTGGCAATTTCTGCTTTGATGATGTATATACACCCAAGTCTGAAAAGCCGTTAATAAAGCTATCAAAAGATAATCAGGAATCGTATATCCTTATATTTGATATTGAAAACGGTGCTGTAAAAACACAAAGTATTATTCCTTTTAGTTTTGCCGGAGGTCTTTATAAGATCGATGTTAGTCTACAGGGTAAAATAAAAAAATGGTCAGCAGAACTGGCAGATAATAAAGATTATTATATATCCAGAAGGAAAAAGCTATTAGCTGAATACATTTCTTCTAGAAAAAGCAATAGGGATATTAATTGGTATTTAAAGCGCTTGAATATAGAGAGTGTAAAAATGATTATCCGCGCCAAACATGACGCTAAGAGATTTGAGCAGATAATAAAACAGTCGAAATAAAGAGATACATTTCGAATTTTTAAAGACTTTCTATGGTTAGGGGTAATAATGCGAATTCGCTTAAATAAAAATGATAATTTGTCTGCTGCAGAGATTATTACGATACTGTCTTTGGTTACGTCTCCCTTTACTGCATTTCGTTTCAGATATTTAGGCGTATCGGAAATAATGATAATAGTTTTAATACTGTATGCTTTTGCAGTTGCAGGATTAAAACTCCCTATACAAAGAGACAGCCTTTTTAAGCATTTTTTTCTCTTTATAGTATGTTGTTTGGTAGGATGGGCATATAATATTTTAGCAGATATTAATAGTGGTACAACATATTATGCTTTATTTAATCTGTTTGCCTACGCTCTCACTGCTTTAGGAATTCTATCCGTTGAAATTCTTTTGCTATACAGGGAATCAGTGCGTTTCAGGACGACTGTAATACTGCGCTGTTTCTTCCTTTTGCTGAGTATTATCATTTTGATACTGTTTTTCATTTCTAGGAGAACTAGGTTTCTGTTTGGTAAAACCTTGTTTTATTATAATAGGTTTGTCCCATTTGCTGATAATATTCATCAGTTTTCGATGATCGCTGTTTTTCTCCCTTTTGTTGGTTTTTATTTTGCAAAAAAAGAAACAAGGGCCATAAAAAAACTGTTATATATATTACTCGGATTGTTTGATATTTATATAGTTTTGGGAGTAGATGCTTTAAAAGCTACTGTTGGTATTATTATTGGATGTGCTGTGCTATTTATATTACTTGTAGCCCAAAACGAGCGAATTTCTCAACGGAATAAGAAAATCATTATTACTTGTTTTGTTATGCTTGCCGCTGTCGTTGCAATTTTAAGATTTGATGATTTAATCACTTATGGTATTAGATTCTTTTATGAAAACGACAATCATGGTGCTAGGCGACAATTATATACAGAGGCTATTAGTATTATTTTAAACAAATCTCCTCTTGTTGGTTTAGGTCCGTCTTTACATGTATATTATGGCGCTTCTTATGGTGATGCACATGAGACGTTCCTGACAGCAGCACTATCGGGAGGAATATTTGGCTTAATAACGATCCTTTTACTGTATTGGAAAGCTATAAAACAAACGATTAATAATGCGTTCTGTTTCTCGGGATTTATTCCCGTTATAGTATATTCATTGGGTGGTGATATGCTTAGAAAGGCTTCAGTTTGGATGATGGTTGTATTACTAGGGTTCGTGGCAAGCCAAAAAGATGATATTCTATTATCGTAGAAGAATTCTTTGCATGAGTATAAAAATATAGTATTAATTAATTTGGGATTCCTATGTATTGGTACTAGATTTTTACAAATGTAATAATTGAGTGATTTGATCTTTAAGGAATAATGTGTTTACTATTGTGTTGTAGAAGAAAGTATACGGTAGTGTCTGAATAGTTTAATCTATTATAGAATACAATATTTTCAATAATCTTTCTTCTTAAAGGCCAAGTAATAATATTGGGAGAGTTTCATGAACGAGATAAGGTTTAGTATCATCATTCCGGTTTATAATGTCAGTGCTTATTTGGAACAATGTATTGAGAGTGTTTTAATTCAGTCATATCAGAATTTTCAGTTAATTCTTATTGATGATGGGTCTACTGATAATAGTGGGAAAATATGTGATGACTTTGCCTTGAAAGATAACAGGATATTGGTTATCCACCAGAAAAATGGAGGGCCCAGCAGTGCTAGGAAGACAGGGGCAGCTAACTTAAAAGGAGAGTATGTAGTATGTATTGATGGTGATGATTATGTTGATGTTGATTATTTGAGCTATTTTGATAAGTTGATTGCCCGGTACAATTCTGATATTGTTACCTGCGGGTACTTTATGGTATTTCCCAATAAAATAGTTGAAATGAACAGTCAATTTGTTGGCTTATATAATAAAGAAAGAATTAAACATGAGCTCTATCCTATGCTTCTAAGTAATAGAGATGGGAAGAGTATAAACCCTAATATCTGGGCAAAAGCAATTAAGAGGGATTTATATTTAAATATACAAATGGTTGTGCCTAATTCATTATATGTGGGAGAAGATGCGGCTGTTACTAGACCATGTTTTTATAGAGCAAATACTATATATTTTGGAGAAGAAAAGCATTATTATTATCGCCAGAATTCAAATTCAATAACGAATGTGAATAAATCGGTAACATGGGAAACACCAAAATGTATTATGGATCACTTTGAAACTCAGTTTGATTTTACCGAATATGATTTCATTGATCAGAAGGAGAGATATTTAGTTCATTTTATTTTTGACGTTATTATTTCGCAGTTTTATCAGAGAAAAGATTATTTTGAAGTAAAAAAAATAATTATGGAAAATATCGAAAAATATAACTACCAGGAAGCTATTTCAAGAGCTGATTATTCTGTTAAGTCAAAAGAATTTTGGGTATGTATGTTGATGAAGTATCATATATTTTTACCACTAAAATTTTATAGCTTAATCAGATAATATATACTTTGGAGGATTATAATTATTTTTTATGAAACAAATAGATCTTCAAGAATTAAAGAATGTTGAGTTGAATATTTTAGATTGGTTTGATAATGTATGTAAAGATAATAGCATTACCTATTATCTTTCAGGAGGCACATTACTTGGAGCGATACGTCATAAGGGGTTTATTCCTTGGGACGATGATATAGATGTTATGATGTTTAGAACAGAATATGATCGTTTCCTTGAAATCGTGAAAAAGTATTCTAGTGATAGATTTGAAGTAAGATCGCTGTATAATGGATTAACTATATTTCCATTCGCAAAAGTAATAGACAAAAAAACAAAAATAAAGACAGAAGAATCAAGTAATATTAAAGATGATGACAAAATATTTATTGATATATTTCCGATAGATGGATTGCCTGAACAAGAAAATAAATGTGTTCTTCATTATAAAAAATGTCGTTTTTTCAAGAAAATGTTTGAGATATCAACTGTGAATCTTGGCTATCACTCGACTTTTCTTAGAACAATTGCAATGTATTCATTATATTTTCCAGCTATAATAATAGGTGCAAAAAACTGGAGCATTCTTTTGGATAAATATGCTAGAAAGTATCATGTAGAAGACAATTCCTATATTGGTGTAATTTGTTGGGGATATGGTTATAAAGAAAGAATGCCAAAGGAACAATGGTGCAAAGCAGTTGAAGTGGAGTTTGAAGGCCGAAAGGCGTTAGTACCAGGCTGCTGGGATTATTATCTCACAAGTCTTTATGGTGATTATATGACATTACCACCAGAGGAAAAGAGAAAAGTACATACTATTGAAGCTTATGTTGAATCCTAGTTGGCTTTGAACTTGAGAAAAGATAGATTTGATACGAGTTATCGAAAATCAAAGGGGTTATTTTAATGGCTAATATTGCTTTGCTGATAGCAGGTGGTTCAGGGAACCGTATGCATCAGGATATACCTAAACAGTTTATTACTGTGAATGAAAGACCAGTTATTATATATACTTTGGAAGCTTTTGAGAAACATCCGGAGATCGATGCAATTGCTGTTGTGTGTATCAATGGTTGGGAACAGATACTTTGGGCATATGCAAAACAGTTTAATATTAGTAAGCTTCAGTATGTCGTTCCTGGTGGGGAAAATGGTCAGGCGTCTATCCGCAATGGTGTTTTTGAACTTGAAAAACATTTTTCGTCGGGAGATCTGGTTTTAGTTCACGATGCCATTCGTCCTATGGTCTCTGAAAAAATCATTTCTGACAATATACGTGTTGCTTTAGAGTTTGGTAATGCTATTACTGCAATACCATGCGCGGAAGCAATGATTCAGACAGAGGATGGTTTTTCCTCCACGGGTACATACCCACGGGACCGGTTGAAAAGAACGCAAACTCCACAAGCGTTCAGGCTTGGAGACATTTGCGATTTACATAGAAGAGCTCTGGAAAAAGGTATTACCAATTCTATAGCTTCATGTACATTGAAAATAGAAATGGGGGAACAAATATTCTTTTCTCCCGGCTCAGAAAAAAATATTAAGCTTACTACAGTAGAAGATATAGATATTTTTAAGGCACTTCTTACGGCTAAACGATCGGATTGGCTTAAGGATTAGTAATATGCGTGTTAATGAAAGTAAACTTTGGCTCTCTGATTTGGATGAAACAATATCAGTATTACCGGAGCTTGAAGAGCTTGCAGGCAAACGCGTTTTGATTACTGGTAGTACTGGCCTGATTTGCTCTGCTGTCGTTGATATACTCATTCGATGGAATGAGACTCATGATGAAAAAGTAATTATTTTGGCTGCAGGTAGAGAAGAAAGCAAAGTAAATAAACGATTTGACCCATTTTATAAAATTAGTTGGTTCAATTTTGTTCCATATGACGCTTCATCAATAAGAAATGATCTTGATTTTGCCTGTGATTATATTATTCACGGTGCAAGCAATGCTACACCCAATAAGATTGTAAAAGAACCTGTAGAAACAATGCTTGACAATGTATTCGGAGTGAAGTATTTGCTCGATATTGCTAAAGAAAAAGACGTAAGAAGACTGCTTTATGTTTCCAGCTCTGAAGTATACGGGAAGAAAGAAAATGATAATCCGTTCAAAGTTGATGATTATGGCTGGATAGATATTTTGAATCCTCGTAGCTCTTATCCGGTAGGAAAATGTGCAGCAGAAACACTTTGTTCATCGTATTATAGTGAGTATGGTGTTGATTCCGTAGTAGTTCGCCCGGGGCATATCTATGGTCCTACTGCTTCGAAGAATGATAATCGTGTCTCTTCTGCGTGGGCTTATTCAGCAACGCAAGGCGAAGATATTGTTATGAAAAGTGATGGGATGCAGATACGTAGCTACTGTTATTGTTTAGACTGTGCTTCAGCTATAATTAAAGTGCTGATTAAAGGGAAGACTTGCCATGCATATAACATATCTAATCCATATTCAGTTATTAGTATTAAGGAAATGGCTGAATTGATAGCAGATTTAGCTGGTGTGGCGTTGAAACATGAAGTGCCTACTGACTCGGAAAGAAAAGGATTTAATCCGATGAGTAATTCTTCTCTTGACAGTACAGATTTGCTTAGCCTGGGGTGGCAAGGATTGTTTGATGCAAAGAGAGGGGTTTCTCATACGATAAGTATACTGAAAGAAATTGATACTATCTGAAAGGTACTGTATGTTATGAATAGAACAGTCTCAGTTATCGTACCAGTGTATAATGTCGAGAAATATATAGAGAGATGTGTCAATAGCATCTTAAACCAGAGTTATCCTGATATAGAGATTTGGCTGATTGACGACGGTTCTACAGATAATTCTGGCTTTATTTGTGATCGCTTTGCAGAGCGGGATAATCGCATTCATGTAATCCACAAGGAAAATGGAGGAGTTTCATCTGCTAGAAATGTTGGGTTAGAGAAATATACTGGTAATTATTTAGCGTTTATCGATTCTGATGATTGGATTGAACCAGATATGTTTACAGATATGGTAAATGCTATAGAAGAGTATAATGTAGATTTCGCTGTCTGCAATGAAACCAGGTTTTATGACTCAAAAAATGGGATTATAAATATACAATCAAACCACTGGAAAAATAACAATGCTATAATGACAGTGGGACTTGACGATATTTACTGTAAAATATATGCAGATTCCGCTATTTTATGTAACAAAATATTTAAGAGTAGTTTATTTCGTAATACTAGATTTGATACAGGATTAAGCTATGGCGAAGACTTTGTTCTTTTACTTTCCGTTCTAAATAATGTGAACGTAGCTGCTATTATGCCTAAATCATATTATAATTACTATATTACGAGACCTGGAAATGTACTTTCTACGAATATTAATGAAAAATCTCTGGAAATGCTAGAAAACACAAAAAATGTCTATCTTGAGCTAGCTAAACGTGGTTATCCAGAAGTAGGTATACGCAGGATACTTATTTCAATTAATGAAATAATAACGAAGATTCCTCATGAGAAGGTGAAACAAAGCTCTTATAATAAATATATAAGCGCTTGTGAGAGATTAGCTGCAATTCCGTCTGAATATGAACTCTCTATGTTCTTTAAAAAGCATAAAATGTCAATAAAAAGAAGTTTTTCCTGTTGGCTGGTGTTTCACTATTTCCATTTCTGGTTAGCTTTAAAAAAATGAGTATATATATTTCTATTCCGTGGCAGTTATTTATAAGTTTATATAGGTAAATAAAAGAAATGAAAATATTTGCTTTTTTTCTTCCTCAATTTCATACAATCCCGGAAAACAATCAATGGTGGGGAGAGGGGTTTACAGAATGGGTAAATATTAAAGGAGCAACACCATTATTTAAAGACCATAAACAACCAATCCATCCGTTGAATAATCGATATTACGACCTCTTGCAAAAAGAGACGGTTGAGTGGCAAACATCGCTTCTTCATCAGTATTGTGTAGATGGTTTGATTTATTATCACTATTACTTTGATGGAAAGCTATTATTGGAAAAACCTGCTGAAAATCTCCTAAAATGGAAAGATATTGATCAAAAATTCTTTTTCTGCTGGGCTAATCATCCATGGATCAAGTCGTGGAAAGGCAGCAAAGAAGTATTAATGCCATTAAATTATGGGGATGAAAAAAGCTGGGAAAACCATTTCCAGTATCTATTGCCTTTTTTCAAGGACCCTAGATATGAGAAAGAGAATAATAAACCATTATTCATGATTTTTAAATCTGATTTTGAAGAAAAAAAAGACTTGTTTAGCTATTTTGATAAACGCTGTCGTGAGGAAGGTTTTAATGGAATATGCTTGATTGAATCTTATTGGGGCAAAAAAGAGATAACACTATTTCTTAATAATTTAAATTCTTGCACACAGAAAGTATATTATAGAGAACCATTGGTTCAAGAAAACTATTACAAGTCCAACATTGGAATAAATGTAAGAATAAAGAATAAAATTATGAGGGGCTTGCGAAATAAGGGTATTACAAAAAGACCTCGTATCTATCCTGGAGTAAAGCTAATGGACCACAAATTACAAAGTGAGCCAATTGGAGATAATGTAGCACATGGCCTTTGGTTCGAGTGGGACAATACTCCCAGACACAAAGAACGCGGGTATATTATCACACCATATAAAAAGGAACAGTTTGATCAATACATGGATCTTATTAAGGATGAACAGTATTTGTTTATTAATGCTTGGAATGAGTGGTGTGAAGGAATGATTCTTGAACCGACTGAAGAGAATGGATATAAATATTTAGAATGGATTAAAGAATGGAAAGAACGAGAGACAGGTACAAACTAGGGAGGATTTGCTTCAATGAAAATTGGACTAATGGGGTTTGAATTCTCATCTCCCAATAAAGGTTGTGAAGCTTTATCATATGCTTTTGTTAGTTTTCTAAGCGAGAACTATAATGATATTGAGATTTATGTTTGGGACACTGAACTTGGTGAATTGCCAGGTTTATTCCAAAACATAGAATTTCACAAAATTTCTAGTAGGTTGAAAGACCCTAAATTTACATGGATAAGATTACTCACAAAGCTTGATGCCGTTTATGATGTGACGATGGGGGACAGCTTTTCAGATATATATTCGGAAAAATATTGCTCTAAGTTAATTAGGAAAAAAACAATTGTTGAGTTTTTCAGTAAACAGTATGTGTTGATGCCGCAAACATATGGCCCTTTTAATAATAAAGTGATAAGAGAAAAAGCAATAAAGGTTATCAATCACGCGAATATTGTAATTTCCAGGGATAAAGCATCGATAGACTATCTGCGTTCGCTAGGTGTAAAGAGAGAAATAAAGGAACATATCGATTTAGCATTTTTACTTCCTTATAATAAGGAAAAGTATAATATTCAATCAGAAAAAAAGAATATTGGTATTAATATTTCAGGTTTGCTTTGGAAAGGCGGGTTTAATAATAATAATCAATTTGGCTTGACAATAGATTATAAGAAATATATTTATTCTCTTCTTGATGCACTTACTATGCAAAACGATTGGAAAATACATATAGTTCCGCATGTAATTGATCTGCGGGATAATGCTCATGACGATGATTACAAGATTTCTATGATGATTCACGAATCATACCCACAAACTATTCTAGCGCCTGCTTTCTCAAACCCGATAGATGCAAAGAGTTATATATCCAACATGGATTGTTTCATAGGGTCCAGAATGCATTCTACTGTTGCAGCATTATCGTCTGGAGTGCCAGTAATCCCGGTTTCATATAGTAGAAAGTTTGAAGGATTGTTTGATGAATTTGACTATAAATATTTAATACATGGTAGAGACGATAATACTGAGGAAGCAGTGAGAAGAACTATTGAATATGCTGAGAATTATAATATTTTAAAGAGCATTATTAGTAACGATGTTCATAAACAGATAAGCAAAGCAGTGAGTTCACTAGAGAGTACGATGATGTCAATTCTTGATAAAAATAGGAGATGAGTTATGGAGCTGGTTACGAAAATAAAAAAGATACGATCTGCTATTAAATATGGCGGATATAATGAGATCCATGTAACGCGAATTGAGGACAAAAAAAAGCTTTTGGGTAAGAATATATTGATAACCGGCGGCTCTAGTGGGATTGGCTTTCAAATAGCCCGTAAATGTTGCGAGTGTGGCGCATCGGTTGTTATTACTGGTAGGAATGAAAAGAAACTCATACAAGCTACTGAAGCTATAAAAGGAAATATTCAATATTACGTCTGGGATTTAGAAGATATTAATGGTGTTCAGCAGAAGGTGGCAGATATCAATAATATCTTTCATGGAGATTTGAATTGTCTGGTAAATAACGCGGGGGTTCAACCAAGCGAGTTCTTTCCTAATGTATCAGAAAAAGAATGGGAAAGAATCTATGATACGAACAGCAAGGGATTGTTTTTTTTATCTCAAGAAGTTAGCAAACTATGGGTAAAAGACAAGAAAAAAGAGTATAGAAAGATTATTAACATAGATTCTCAAGGTGGTTTTGTTGGCGCAACCTATCCATATCGTATGGTGAAATGGGATATTAGAGGATTAACCCAAGGATTAGGACTGAAACTCGCAAAAGAAGGTATATTAGTTAATGCGATTGCGCCTGGAGTGGTAAAGACGGATATGCAGCATTTTGCCATGATTCAAGGAGAGAATACATATTGCGATCAGAATCCCCTGCATCGAGTTTCTCTCCCAGAGGAAGTCGCAGAGCTTGCAGCTTTTATGTTAAGTGATGCGTGTTGTTTTATGGTTGGACAAACAATTGTTATAGATGGTGGATATAGTATAAAGTAGGGAATAATATGAATAACAAAAAAAATATCGAGTTAATCGTTCAATTGCTCAAAGCCCATTACTTGAATGTTATCGTAATTAGCCCAGGAGGAACAAACCAAGAATTTGTGAAAGCGGTTCAAGATGATCCGTTTTTCACCTGTTATTCTGTCGTTGATGAAAGAAGTGCAATGTATTTTGCTGTTGGCTTGTATTTACAATATAGGAAACCTATTGTTACTTCATGTACTAGTGCACAAGCCACACGGAATTATATTCCGGGATTAACAGAAGCTTATTATAAAAAGGTGCCTATTCTTGCAATAACAATGAGTAAACATCCAAGATTTACATATCAAGGATATATGCAGGCACCTGATCAAGCATCGCTTCCAAAAGATTGTGTCAAGAAATCGTTTGTTCTTCCGTGTATTTCTGATGATAATGATGTTCTTCACGCTACAAGGCTTATTAATTCAGCTATACTTGAATTAACAAGAATAAGTAATGGACCAGTACAACTATGTGTACCTTGGCTCGACTTTCCATTAAAGACTTCAGATATTCCTATAAAGCAGATAAAGAGAATTGCTGGGAATAGCTTAGGTGCTTTGCAACTTACAGACAAAAAAATACTTATTTGCATAGGAGAGCATTTACCTTTTGATAAGACAATAGAAAATGAAATTGAGCAATTTTGCGAGAAGTATGATGTTGTTATTTATACTAATCATTTATCCAATTATCATGGAAAATATTGTGTTTTTGGAAATCTGCCATTACTGGTTCTGAATTTCACTGATTTTTCAGAAATATACAAACCAGACATTCTAATAACACTAGGCGAGCAAACAGGAGATTATCCTTTTTATAATCTATTTTCAAGAAATGATATTCAAAATCTAGAACATTGGCGTATTTCTCCGGATGGAGATGCTGTTGATACTTATGATAAGTTAGAAATTATTATACAAGAAAATGAATATGAATTCTTTCGTGCTATGAATAGTCGCATGAAAATGGACAATCAATCACATCATTTTTTTAAAAAATGGAATGAATTATTTCATTCTGTGAATAATAATGTTGAAGTTCCTTTTTCTGCTATTTCAATTGCACAGAAATTATCTCCTCGCATACCAAAAAATTCAGTCCTTCAACTGTCTATATTAAATAGTTTAAGAATATGGAATATGTTTGATGTGCATCCTTCTGTCGAATGCTATTCAAATGTAGCTGCATTTGGGATAGACGGAGGAATGTCGACACTAATTGGGCAAAGTGTTGCAACGGAAAAGCTGTCATTTCTTATTATTGGAGACTTGGCGTTTTTGTATGATATTAATGCTATCAGCATCAGGCATATAAAGAGCAATCTGAGGATTTTAATAATTAATAACTCTGGTGGTATGGAGTTTAAATTATGGGGCGGCAATATGAAGTCAATAGATAAGTATATTGCTGCTGCTGGTCATTTTAGAGATGCTAAAGGTTGGGCAGAAACATGTGGGTTCAGGTATATATCCGCTTCATCACAAGAAGAGCTTGAAAGTAGGATTCCTATGTTTGTAGGAAATTCGGAGAAACCAATAGTATTTGAAGCTTTTGTCAAAGATATAGACGAAAAGACGGCGTATTCAGAGCTGATTTCACATAATAAAAATTTGACATTTAGAGATAAAGCTAAGTTGGCAATAAAGAGATTAATAAGATAGGACAAAATATGGAAAAAAAGAGGAAAACGCTAACGAATCTTTTTGTTGGTGTGTTCAGCCAGGTAATAGTACTTCTTTTGGGATTTGTTGTTCCGCGCATAGTTTTAGTCAATTATGGTTCAGATACCAATGGACTAACTAATACAATATCTCAAATTTTTACATATATGGCTTTGCTTGAAGCAGGTATTTCTGTTTCCGCTAGAAATGCGTTTTATAAATCGGTTAAAATGCAAGATAAGGAAGGGATCTCTTTCGTCGCCTCACTCGCTAAAAAGTATTATAAAAGGTTAAGTAGGTACTATTTTGGAGCAGTTATTATTATTTCTGCTATCATGCCCTTGCTTTTAAAGACTTCTGTACCCTATACAACGGTGTGCTTTTATATTTTTTTTGAAGGACTTACGGCAGTTGTTTCATTTTATTTCGTAAATACCTGGACGACCTTTCTTAGATCAAATGGCGAAGCATATATTATTAATATTTTTACTCTTATCAGTAAAGTATTGTCCTATGGAGTCAAAATAGTTTTATCGCTGTTTTCAATTAATATTGCTTTTATTCAGATTGGATACTTTTTGGTATCATTAATCCGGCTTGCACTTTATTATGCATATATGAAACGCAAATATAATTGGATAAAGTATAATGTAGAAACAGGAACAGCGAAACTTCCAGACAAGAATGCTAATTTGATTTCTGAAATTGCTTCAGTTGTTTTCTCATCAACAGATATGATTGTGCTATCAATTTTTGTCTCTACTTCTTTATCAAGTGTATATTCGATATATAATATGGCTTTTCTGGCATTACATCATTTACTTATGTCTGTATACACATCTGTCAATTATCACCTCGGTTTAGAATATAATAGCGGAAATATAAATGACTATATTAAAGTGCATGATTTTTATATGTCGGCATTTGTTGGCAGCATGACAGCTATGATGTCTGTTTGTTATTGCCTGATAATTCCTTTTGTAAGATTGTATACTAAGGGAGTAAATGACATACATTATATATATAACAATCTCCCTATTCTTTTTTGCCTTGTCTATGTTTTATCTTGGAGTAGATATGTAACTGGAAATCTAATAGGGATTTCATTTAGACAAAAGCCAGCCGTAAAAGTAAATGTTGCAGAAGCATTGATTAATCTTTCGCTTTCCATATTGCTTGTAAACCTTATGGGAATAGAAGGCGTATTGCTGGCTACAGTAATTGCTTTGCCATTGAAAGTTATTTATTGTACCTATATATCAGATATAGTAATTTTGAAACGTAGCCCTATAAAAACCATTTCTATATTAGGAGTGAACTATCTCTTGTTCTTCGGTTGCGTTTTTATCAAATATTTTTATGAATTATCGATTCCGAATTATTATACTTTTGCCGGATATGGAATACTTATTACTCTGATAGTTGGAGTCATTTTCTTGTTTGTGAATATGATAGTGAATAAGGATATATATAGGGGTATAAAGAAATTCATGCGAATATAATAGTATTGTTGTTATAAAAAGCTATATCGAATAAAGACATTTTAAAAATAATAATATAAAATCGGATAGACAATTATGGGGCAGATCAGAGTTAAAAAGAATATAGATGGAATTGAAGGTTTGTGTGTGATAACTCCTTCTGTGCATGGAGACAGCCGTGGGTATTTTATGGAGACATACAATCAGAAAGACATGGCTGAAGCCGGTATTGATATTACTTTTGTTCAGGATAATCAGAGCATGAGCACAAAAGGCGTGCTTCGTGGTCTTCATTTCCAAAAACGATATCCACAGACAAAGCTTGTAAGAGTAATTAAAGGTGAAGTTTTTGATGTTGCAGTTGATTTGAGAGCGGACAGTGCAACATACGGGAAGTGGCATGGTGAAATTCTCTCGGAGGAAAACAAGAAACAGTTTCTGATTCCAAAAGGATTTGCACATGGTTTTCTAGTTATGTCAGATGTTGCAGAATTCTGCTATAAATGCAACGACTTTTATCATCCTAATGATGAAGGCGGTATAGCCTGGAATGATCCTGAGATAGGCATTGAGTGGCCGTTATTGGAAGGAGACTATAAGGGTTCGGCTTCTGCTGAAGGATATTCAGTAGACGGGGTTCCGCTTATGATGTCTGAGAAGGATCAGAACCTGTTAGGGATCAGAGGTACGTTCAAATTCTAAGGAGTAATGAAATGAAAGGTATTGTGTTGGCTGGCGGAAGCGGTACAAGACTTTATCCTCTTACCAAGGTAACATCAAAACAATTGCTTCCGGTCTACGATAAACCGATGATTTATTATCCGCTGAGCACACTGATGCTGGCAGGTATAAAGGATATTCTGATTATTAGCACACCGGATGATACACCAAGGTTTGAAACGTTGCTGGGAAACGGCAGGCAGTTTGGGGTTTCTTTGTCCTATTGTGTGCAACCTTCACCGGATGGCCTGGCTCAGGCATTCATTCTTGGAGAGGAGTTCTTGGGAAATGAAGCGGGAGCAATGGTGCTTGGAGACAATATCTTTTATGGTAGTGGTTTCCGCACAATACTGAAAGCAGCAGTAAAAAATGCGGAAGCAAATAACAGAGCTACTGTTTTTGGCTACTATGTTCCGGATCCCGAGAGATTTGGTGTAGTGGAGTTTGATGAAAGCGGCAAAGCTTTGAGTATAGAAGAAAAACCAAAACAGCCGAAGAGCAGTTATGCCGTTACTGGGCTGTACTTCTATCCGGCAGGTGTAAGCGCTAAAGCTAAAACACTGAAACCGTCTGCCCGAGGAGAACTGGAAATTACGGCACTGAATGATATGTATCTGAATGAGGGTACCTTAGATGTGCAGCTTTTAGGCCGTGGATTTGCCTGGCTGGATACCGGTACAATGGCATCATTGCTTCAGGCGGCCAACTTTGTGGAGATGATACAGAGCAGGCAGGGTATTACCATTTCTGCTCCGGAAGAGATTGCCTATATCAATGGTTTTATCGACAGAGTCAAACTGATGGAAAGTGCCAAGGCATATGGCAAAAGCCCTTATGGAGAACATCTGAAAGCTGTAGCAGAAGGGAAAGTAAAATACTAAATAACCAGGGTACCTTTGAAAGTAGTATTACCTGAGGCAAAGCCAACCGCTTTGACCATGTGCTCTCTGATGTGGAAGAGAAGGTATATACGAGAAACCTGTTCCGGAGAGACTGAGAAAAAAACTTGACAAGCACACAAAAATCTGTCAAAATTAATTAGTTATTTATTAAACTTTTTCATGATCGGTTACATAACGTAAGTTCCGATGATCGGATGAGGCTGAGCAACAGTTTGCGGTTTTGTGTTAGCTGCAGGGAGAAGTGTATGAAACTGAAAGAAGGGTTTGTCACCCAGAATATTGAAGATACCCAGTTTCTGGTGCCTGTCAGCACGGATGAGTTTTCCGGTTACCTGCGCAGCAACAAAACGGCAGCCCTGATCGTCGATCTTCTGAAAGAAGATACGACGGAAGAAAAGATCACAGATGCTCTGTACGAAGAATATGACGCGCCGAGAGAAACAATCGCTGCTGACGTAAAGAGTGTTCTGGATACCTTGCGCAGTATCCGCGCGCTGGACGAAGGCTGAGCCTGTACTGCAGGGGGTGTAAGCACGGAAGAATACAAAGACGGCTACGAGTATCTGCAGATGCTGCGGCAGCAGAACGGAAAGCAGACTCAGAACTTCAATGATTTTTCTGAATATCTTGCAGCAAAAGCCAGAGAGCAGGGAATCCCGATTCACGGGACATTTGAACTGACGCCTCTTTGCAACCTGAACTGCGGAATGTGCTATGTGCACCTGACAGGGGAACAGTTGCAGGGCAGGTCTCTCCTGACTGTGGAACAGTGGAAAGACCTGATGCATCAGGCATTTGAAGCAGGGATGTTCCAGGCAATGCTGACAGGCGGAGAATGCCTGACGTATCCGGGATTTGAAGAGCTGTATCTGTATCTTCACAGCCTGGGCTGTGAAGCGGATGTCCTGACAAACGGAACCCTGCTGGATGAAGAGAGACTCCGGTTTTTCAAAGAGCACCCTCCTGCTCTGATACAGATTACCCTGTACGGCTGGAATGAAGACGTCTATGAGCGCGTAACAGGACGGCGGGTGTTTCATACCGTACTGAAGCATCTTCAGATGGTGAAGGAAGCGGGTATTCCGCTGATTATCAGCATTACCCCGAACCATGCTTTGGGCGAGGATGTATTTGAGACGGTACGCCTGGCGGAGAGCATTACAAAAGATGTTATAATTAACACATCTCTCTTTACTCCGGCCGGAGAGACGTGGCGCAGTATTACTGACCCGGACATGGATTATTATGTCAGAATCCTGCAGTTTCACAAAAAACTGCTGGGAGCAAAAATTCAGGAGTGTCCTGAAGATGAACTGCCGGTTCCGGGAGGCCCCTGCAGGGAATGCGGAGAGAAAGGCCTTCTGTGCGGGGGCGGCCGTTCGGGATTCGTCATCAACTGGAAAGGCGAGATGCGGATTTGCAACCGGATGGAACCAAGGAGCTTTCCACTGCAGGAAGGGTTTACGGAGGCCTGGCGGAAAATCCATGAAACCGCTGAAAACTGGCCGTGGCCGGCAAAATGCCGGGGCTGTGCCTACGAGGAAATTTGCTGCAGATGTGCGGCAGAAGTGCTGAAATACACAGAACCGGGGGAAGAACCGGAAGCTCTGTGCGCAAAAACAAGGTATATGGTCAGCCGGGGCGTACTGCCGTTCCCGGACTGTGAATAGAAAACCGTATAGGAATTATTACTTTTTCAGAATGAAAGGGGATCAGGAAATGAAAGAGGAAAAGAAGACCAGCAAACAGAAGTATGTCTCACCGAAGGTTGAGAAGGTTGAGTTTCATTACGAAAATGTTATCTATACCTCCGCAGGCAATGGCGAAGTAGGCAGCGGCAGAGGCAGAGGCGGCGGCTGTGACGGCGTGCCTTATCACAGGCAGCCGAGAACCTTCAGTTCCGGGCGCAACAGCGGATGCTGAACCGGATAGAACCGGCTATAAGACAGCAGGGGCTGACATGCCCCTGCTGTCTTGGCTCAGACGGCTTTGGAAAGGAGAGACTCCATGAAAGCATGTGACGGTTTTATTCTGCGGCACGTTGTCGGAGAATATATCCTCATGCCTGCAGGAGACAATATTGCAAAATTCCGCGGAACGGTGCTGATGAATGAACTGTCGGCCTTCATCTGGGAGCAGCTGCAGGCGCCTGTTACCCGGGATGAACTGCTGGATCGCATACTGGATAAGTATGAGATCGATTCCGAAACAGCTGCCTCGGATCTGGATGCCGTGCTGGCGGAACTGAAGCAGATGGGCGTCGTGGAAGAATGACGGTATGGGAAACAGCGGTGTGACCGGGAAATGGAAAATGCTTGACGGAAGCGTACTGAAACTCCTCGCGGTGATCACGATGATGATTGATCACTTCGCTTCCGTGATGCTGGAGGATGTCTACATTGATGTTATCCGCATCGGAGAGCATGCGCTTGATCTGTATGAACTGATGCGGATAATCGGCAGGGTCAGTTTTCCCCTTTTTGCATTCCTGCTGGTGGAAGGCTTTCTGCATACCCGCGATGTCAGAAGATATGCGGGGGACCTGCTGATATTTGCTCTCTTGTCGGAAATTCCCTGGAACCTCGCTCACAGCGGGAACCTGATGTTATCAGGTAGCCGGAACGTGATGTTTACGCTGCTTTTCGGCCTGCTCGGTCTGTGGGTCATCCGGGATTACAAGGGAGAACTGTGGAAGAAGACTGCACTCCTGTTTGGCCTTCTGGCTTTGTCCGTTATGACTAAGGCAGATTACGGATGCAGCGGTTTCGGGTTTATCCTGATGCTGTATCTGCTGCGGGATTATAAGCTTTACCGGGTCGTGGTCGGCTGCTGCTTTCTCCCTTCACGCTGGGTGGCGGGATTTGCGTTTATCCCGATCAACCTGTACAATGGGAAGCGCGGCTTCATCCGCAATAAAACCTTAAAGTATTGTTTTTATCTTGTTTATCCTATCCATTTGCTTTTGCTGTACTGGCTCAGGAAGAAGACGATTGGGTACTGATTCTCCCAGTGATTAAAAAAGGCACTTGGCAAAGGGGGGGCGTGTAATGAAACAGAAGAATACATTGCGATGGCTCTACACCGTCCCCGGAAAAAAGAAGGGCTATATTCTTGCCCTTACACTGCTGCAGGCGGTATCCGGCGGAGCGGGAGTGCTGTACGCCCTGCTGCTGCGGAATATTGTAGACAGTGCGGTAGCTCATAATTTGCCGTCCTTCCGTCAGAATGTGATTGCTCTTATAACGCTGGTGCTGGTACTGCTCAGCCTCGATGCCATCCTGAACTGGCTGTATGAACAAACGCGGACGGATATTGAAAATCTGTTCAAGAAGCGGCTGGCGGATACGATTCTGCGTAAAGACTATGCCTCTGTCACCGCCGTCCATTCCGGAGAGTGGATGACACGCCTGACCAGCGACACCTCGGTGGTGGCAGCCGGCTATGTGGATCTGCTGCCTGGGCTGGTGGGTACGGTGATCCGGCTGATTTCAGCCCTGATCATGATTATTGCGCTGGACCGGTGGTTTGCGTATATCCTCATACCGGGCGGTATCTTGATGGTGATCTTCACCTGGCTGTTCCGCAGTGTGCTGAAGCGCCTGCACAAGAACATCCAGGAGAGTGACGGACGGCTCAGAGCCTTCCTGCAGGAGAGGCTTGCCAGCCTGATGATCGTCAAGGCATTCTCCGCCGGAAAGCAGACCAGTACCGGCGCCTGGGAGAAGATGCAGGAGCACAAGGCGGCGCAGATGAAGCGCAATGCCTTTTCCAACTTCTGCAATGTGGGCTTTTCCGGAGCCATGCAGGGCATGTACCTGATCGGTGTGGTATACTGTGCCTACGGAATCCTTTCCGGTACAGTTACCTACGGTACGCTCACAGCCATCATGCAGCTGATCGGACAGGTGCAGGGCCCGTTTGCCAGGCTCTCCGGTTTTGTATCCCGATTCTATGCCATGACAGCCAGCGCCGAAAGGCTGATGGAAGCAGAGGCGTTTGAGGATGATTGCCCGGAACCGGAACTTGAACCGGAAGAGATACAGTCTTATTACAAAGAGCGCTTTCAGGCACTTGCCTTGAAGAATGCAGACTTTACCTATCCTCTGCAGGAAGGGAAACGGGATGAAGAAAAAAAGGAAAATCTCCCTGTTTTGCATGGCTTGAATCTGGAAATTCGCAAAGGGGAAACCGTTGCTTTTACAGGGATCAGCGGCTGCGGAAAATCTACCGTGCTGAAGCTGCTGCTGTGCCTGTATCCTCTGGATACCGGGGAACGACTTCTTAGAGGCGATGATGGCACTGTGCCATTAACGACAAAATGGCGCAGGTTGTTTGCCTATGTGCCTCAGGGGAATGTGCTGATGAGCGGGAAGCTGCGGGACGTAGTTTCTTTTGCCTGCCCTGAACAGGCCGGTAATGAAGAAAAGCTGATGCAGGCATTGACCATCGCCTGTGCGGATGACTTTCTGCCGGAGCTGGAAAACGGACTGGATACGCTGTTGGGTGAACGCGGTGCAGGCTTTTCCGAAGGTCAAATGCAGCGGCTTGCCATTGCCAGGGCAATCTTTGCGGATTCGCCTGTTCTGCTGCTGGACGAGGCGACCAGTGCTCTGGATGAAGAAACAGAAAAACGTCTGCTGAACAATCTGCGCAGCCTGACAGATAAAACAGTCGTCATCGTAACGCACAGGAAAGCGGTTCTTTCCATCTGCGACAGGGTGCTCGCATTTACCGAAAGCGGGGTGAAAGAGCTGTGACAGAAGACAAAACTGTTCAGGATATTGTTTATCTTCTTTCCTGCGCTGTCAACGATACTGTGCCGGAGCCGGACCGTATCAAAGCAATGGATCTTCCGGCTGTTTACGATTTAGCGGAACACCATAAGCTGACGGCAGCTGTGGCGATGACGCTGGAAGCGGCAGGATACGAAGATGCGCAGGCTTCCGGGATCGTTGCCGAGGCCGTACACCGCACGGCCATATTTGACGCAGAGCGAACAGCTGTCCTGCAGAAGCTGGAGGAAGCCGGCATCTGGTATATGCCTCTGAAGGGGCTGGTACTGAAAGATCTCTACCCCTGGTACGGAATGCGCCAGATGGCAGATAACGACATTCTGTTTGATGCTTCGCGTGCGGAAGATATCAGAACCGTTATGGAAGGGCTTGGTTTTTCATACCATGATGACGGGTGTGACTATCACGATTCTTACTTTAAACCGCCTGTCTGCTGCTTTGAGATGCACCTGGCACTGTTTGCTGCTTCGCAGGAACAGCTGGAACCGTATTACCGCGATGTCAGGAAACGCCTCCTGAAAGATGAGAATAATGCCTTCAGCCGGCATTTCAGCGATGAGGATTTCTATATCTTCATGATTGCCCACGAGTACAACCATTATTCCGGCAGAGGCACAGGATTGCGGTCTCTCCTGGATACTTATATATATCTAAAAAAGAAAGAAGACGCGATGAACCGGTCTTATGTCTCCGGGGAACTGGAAAAGCTGGGGATTGCGGAATTTGAAAAACAGAACAGGAGCCTTGCCCTGCATCTGTTCAGCGGAGAAACGCTGACGAAAGCCGACGGGGAAATGCTGGACTTTATCCTCTCTTCCGGCATCTATGGGACAATGGAGAACAGGGTGAGAAGCCGGGTCAGGAAACAGATCCGAAAACGGGGCAGAGCCGGATACTTACTCTATAAAACTTTTATGCCATATGAGGATATGGTGACACTGTATCCTGTGCTGGAAAAGGCACCGTTCCTGCTGCCGTTCTGCTGGCCGCTGCGGATTGTGAAGGCACTCCGGACGAAACCGGCGACCGTACTGGTTATGCTGAAGACCATTTTTAAAGGCGGTTGATCATGCTGACTACTGAACAAAACTATATACTTACCCTGCTGCGAAAGAGCATGGGGCAGAAGGCGGACCCCCGGGAAGAACCGGGTGATCAGGAGCTTATTGCGAAGTATATCCGGAGAAGCGGGATCCTCCTTACTGTTTATAATTCTCTGCCTGCAGATTTCCAGCAGCGGCTGAAAACCCGGTATATGGCTGATGTGAGGCAATATATCAGCCAGGGGTTTGAAGGAGAACAGGTGCTCCGGGCACTGAGCGCGGAAGGAATGAAGTGCATTGCACTCAAAGGCTGGGAGCTGAGAAAACTGTATCCTCAAAACGGGATGCGGGAGATGGCGGATCTGGATATTCTGGTGCAGCCGTATTCATTTTCTGTGATTAAAGCTGTTATGGAGAAGCTGGGTTTTTCCGGCGGCAGCGAGAACAGCTGGAAGCATGACAGCTTTAAAAAAGATAAAGTTCATGTTGAAATGCACAAGAGGCTGACGGATGACAGCCGGCATATTCAGGCCTGGGAACAGGAAATGTGGGACAGGGCAGAAACGGTTGAAGGGAACATTTACAGGATGTCTCCTGAGGATTTTGAGGGCTTCCATTTTGTTCACCTGCATAAGGATTATCTGAACGGAAAGCTCGGGCTTCGCCGGATC
>JAEEGL010350602.1_pt1 | contig 25337 bp, 23 predicted proteins | sample 9134231 | NCBI WGS metagenome assembly JAEEGL01 (sample SAMN16246548, study PRJNA631951) | gut metagenome | biome: gut microbiome; feature: rumen; material: fiber-attached | host: Bos | place: Iran: Karaj | collected 2018-10
AAGAACGATTCCGGTAAATGAATCGTCGAAAACCTCCCGGGTAACGGAATAGCTTCCCTTGGCGGGATCATTTAAGTATACACGATCCCCTTTTACGCCGTCGCAAACTACAAAATGGTTGAATTCCCAGTGAACTATACATGGAAACAATCCATCTTCAAAGAGTTCTTCAGGCTCCAGCTTATATCCGGCTGCTTCCATGCCGTAATTCTCCGCTGCCTTCAACACATTGAAAGCGTTGGATCCGTCACGGCTGACGCCGCAATCCAAGCGGGCCTGCTCTAGGGGAATCCATTTATTATAATATGCCAATACCATGCAAAGGGAAGCGGCTCCACATTCCAAGGCCTCCATCTGCATAACCACGGGGACCTTAGCCACCCCTTTTTCGATCGGCTTTTTAACTGCCTGTTTTGCCATTAATCCGGCTCCCCCTAATTAACTACAAATGTAATAGGATGTACACTTTCTATGGCACCGTTTGCCTTCTCAACATTTACCGTACCGAATACTCCCCATGCCAGAAAGCCTACAAGAAGGATGACCGTTCCTGCCAGTACCATCCATACAGAAGGGCTGGTAACCCTGATGTAATCATTTAATTCTTCAGGGGATGATATCTTATCCATGCTTTTTTTTCTGAATAGATCACTCATTAGAAATCTCCTTCCGATTTTTTGTCTATTCTTTATTATACTTCCCGTATCTGCGGAATTACAAGAGACAACTTCGAAAATCTTCGATTTTCTCAGTCATCTCTTGCATTCCAATGGAATTGCAGACATAAAAAAACCCTCGATTGCAAGTAAACTTGAATCGAGGATTTTGTAATGTCTGTAATTCCGCAGATACTGCTTATCTCTTTGAAAACTGGGGAGCTCTTCTTGCGGCTTTTAAACCGTACTTCTTACGCTCTTTCATTCTGGGATCTCTTGTAAGGAATCCTGCTTTCTTAAGTACCGGACGGAACTCGTCATCAGCCTTAAGAAGTGCTCTTGAGATACCGTGTCTGATGGCACCTGCCTGTCCTGTGTATCCGCCGCCGCGAACGTTAACGGTAATGTCATACTTACCTGCTGTCTCGGTAGCTTCAAGAGGCTGGCGAACAACAACCTTAAGTGTCTCTAATCCGAAATAATCATCAATATCTCTTTTATTAATTGTAATCTTACCGGTTCCGGGAGCCATGTAAACTCTAGCAACTGAGCTTTTTCTTCTTCCTGTACCGTAGTATCTTGAATTTGCCACTTTCTATACCTCCTTCAAACCTTAAACGTCCAGAACTTCCGGCTTCTGTGCTGCGTGGGGATGCTCAGCTCCTGCATACACGAAAAGCTTCTTGTACATTTCTCTTCCTAAAGGTCCTTTGGGAAGCATACCTATTACTGCATGTTCGATTACTTCTTCAGGATGCTTTGCAAGTTTTTCCTTAAGAACTACCTGCTTGTCACCGCCAACATAATCGGAGTGGCTGAAGTATGTCTTCTGATCCATCTTCTTACCTGTAACTGTAATCTTCTCTGCGTTGATTACGATTACATAATCACCTGTATCAATGTGAGGAGTAAAGGTGGGTTTGTTCTTTCCTCTTAACACCTTAGCAACCTCGCTTGCCAAACGGCCGAGTGTCTGGCCTTCAGCATCTACTACATACCATTTTCTTTCAATGGTAGCAGGGCTTGCCATATAAGATTTCATTGTTATTTCCTCCATAAGTTCGACCCCGAAACGGTCTCCATCCACCGCATCAAGGCATATGCATTTATATTGTCAAACCGTCGGATGTCCGGGCCGCCGGTCAACGTTTCAAACACATTCTTTCCGACATAAATGGAAAGACTCGCACGAAATATTATATAAAAAGACCCTTTTAGTGTCAAGAAATATTTAAAATAATCGAACTTTTTGTCATTTGTTGCATAAAAACCCCTAAAAATGTTAAAATCATAATGATTTTTATATAAGGAACGTTATCTGATGAAAAAGCGGCATCACCTTTCAACTACACGAAGAATAATGCTTTTCTTTCTGCTGGCCATTCTTGTGGGAAGTGTTCTTCTTGTACTTCCGATCAGCCATGCAAAAGAAGTAAGCGTTTCCTATATAGATGCACTCTTCACTGCCACGACGGCAGTCTGCGTAACCGGTCTGGTTACACTTCCGACCTATTCCACATGGAGCATTTTCGGACAGATAGTCATTCTCATATTAATCCAAATCGGCGGACTCGGAATCGTTACCGTCATGTCCGGAATCATGATCGGATTTCACAGAAGAATCGGTCTTGAGGGCAGAATGCTTATTCAGGATGCCTTTAATCTTAATACGTTATCCGGCATCATCGATTTTACCAAAAAAGTATTGATAGGAACATTCATCGTCGAAGGCACGGGTGCTCTTTTATATATGACGGTATTCATCCCGCAGTTCGGCCTGAAGGGAATATGGATCTCCGTTTTTAACTCGATTTCCGCATTCTGTAACGCCGGAATCGATATCATTTCCGACAACAGTCTTTGCGATTATACGCTTAATCCGATGATTAATTTCACTTCTTCGATGCTCATTATCATCAGCGGTATCGGATATATCGTATGGTGGGATTTTATCGGAGTCCTCAAAGAATTCCCGAAGAAAAAATTCAAATGCTTCAAGGATCTTACTTTTCACAGTAAACTCGCCATTCTGGTTTCGCTTATATTAATAGCGGGCGGAGGACTTCTTTTCTTCATATTCGAATTCAACAATCCGCTCACAATCAAAGAATACACTATTCCGCAAAAAATCATGGCGGCTGTTTTTCAGTCCATAACCACGAGAACAGCGGGATTTGCAAGTATTCCGCAGGAGAATCTAACCAACGCTTCATCGTTTGTTTCCCTGATTCTCATGTTTATCGGCGGTTCGCCCACAGGTACCGCGGGCGGTATCAAAACGGTAACCGCTGCAGTGCTTATAGCATCTGCCATATCCACCATAAAAAATAAAGAAGAAACATCTCTTTTGCAAAGATCCATACCCAAGCAGTCGGTAAACAAATCCGTAGCGGTTTTCTTCGTTTCTTTTGCAATAATGTCGATATCGACGGTTCTTTTATGCATTGCCACCAAAGCCGATATCCTTGATATTCTTTATGAAACGGTAAGCGCAACCGCAACGGTCGGTTTGACCAGAAACTTTACTTCGACACTCAATTTCTTCGGAAAAATAGTTATTATAGTAACCATGTATCTGGGAAGAGTCGGTCCCATATCGCTCTTTATAGCTCTCAACACCCAGAAGTACTCTCCCAATACGATTAAGAACCCGACGGAACAGATAAGCGTCGGCTAACGAAAGGATTCATTATTATGAAGAAAAAGAAAACTTATGCGATATTCGGACTCGGACGTTACGGAAAAGCCGTAGCCCTCGAATTGGTTAAAAACGGCGCTGAAGTTCTCGCCGTGGACATCGATGAAGCCATAGTAAACGCTGCCATCGTCGATCTTCCCTATTGCAAATGTGCGGACATTACGGATATCGAAGTTTTAAAACAATTGGGAATACAAAATATCGATGTTGTTATAGTTGCCATGGCAAACAACCTCGAAGCCAGCGTTATGACCACCATGCTTTGCAAGGAACTCGGAGTAGAAAGAGTCATCGCAAAATGTTCGAGCGAAATGAATTGCAAAATATTAACCAAAGTCGGTGCGGACAAAGCAATTTTCCCCGAAAAAGAATCCGGCACGAGACTGGCCAAAAACCTTTTGAGTTCCGGTTTTGTTGATATGATTGAACTTTCAAGAGACGCTTCCATGGTGGAAATAGACGTTCGTCCCGAATGGGAAGGCAAATCCCTTATCGAGCTTAACCTTCGTGCAAAATATTCCATCAATGTCGTTGCCATCATTCAGAACAAAAAAATCAATACCTTCATCGATCCGAGCGTTCCTCTCGACAAATCCATGACGCTCGTTGTTATTGCCAATATCAACAAGCTTAACAAACTCAAAGAAGTATAGAATGGACACAAACGATTAACAAAGGTATAATGTGTTCGGAGGATTTGACATGGACGAGATAGCTGTACTTATTCCCTGCTATAACGAAAGCAAAACAATTGAAAAGGTTGTTACGGATTTTAAAACGGCACTTCCGAATGCCGTTATTTATGTATATGACAACAATTCCACCGACGGGACGGATGAGATAGCCAAAAAAGCCGGCGCGATTGTTCGTTACGAACATCAGCAGGGCAAGGGCAACGTCATTCGAAGAATGTTTTCCGAAATTGATGCCAAATGCTACATCATGGTTGACGGCGACGATACCTATCCCGCCACTAACGTAAAGGAAATGACCGATAAGGTTTTGATCGACCGTGCGGACATGGTAGTCGGCGACAGACTTTCCTCTACATATTTTCAGCAAAACAAAAGACCTTTCCACAATTTCGGAAACTCTCTTGTACGCGCAAGCATCAACAGTCTTTTCAAAAGCAACATAAAAGACATAATGACCGGATACAGGGCTTTCAGTTACAGATTTGTCAAAACATTCCCCGTTCTTTCCAAGGGATTCGAGATAGAAACCGAAATGAGCATTCATGCGGTAGACAAGAACATGTATGTTGAAAATGTCGTTATAGATTATCGCGACAGACCGGAAGGCAGCATTTCAAAACTCAACACATATTCGGACGGTTTCAAAGTTCTTCGTACGATTTTCAAATTGTACAGAACATACAAACCCGGCAGGTTCTTCGGTCTGATATCCCTCTTCCTCGTATTGCTGGCCGCAGGATTCATGGTTCCGATTATAATCGAATTTATCCAAACCGGCCTTGTTCCGAGATTCCCCACGCTGATTGTATGCGGCTTCTCGGTAATAGCCGCAATCCAGTCGTTCTTTGCCGGACAGATTTTACAAACCATTTATCAGAAAAACCGTCAGGATTTCGAGATGGATCTTTACAAAGTCACTTCCGACATGCAGTCCAAAGAAGATAAATAATTTTCACATAAAAAACGGCAGAGCAATCTGCCGTTTTTATTATGCTTCCTGTCTTTTTATTTCAAGCCCGATCACGCCCGTGAGGACGATAATCAAGACCGCTCCTATGACGATTGATACCCCAAAAGGCCATGAATACGTGAAGCTGTCCGTTATATCCAAAAGTTTTTTGATTGAAAAGAAACTGACGAAAAACGAAGCGATGCATCCGAAAACGAAAGCCGCGATGGCCGAAAGAGCATATTCGATAAAAAGCATTCCGAATTTGGTTTTCGTGCTCATTCCGACAACATCATAAAGCCACATTTCTTTTTTGCGAAGCCTCATATTCGCCTGAAGCGAATTGATAATATGTATCATGCATACAAGGATAACGAATCCTCCGAACATGACGGCCGCCACCTTGATAATCTTCATTACCCTGAACGTATCCGCATAATCGCTTTCCATTCCCTTTATATCCGTGTATACATTGCAATACATTAAGCCGTTTTTTTGGGCGTAATTGCGAATGAATGTATCGACTTTTTCGGGACGGGTCCTTTTAATGCCTATTTCACTTCTCAAAAACGAGCCGTATGCAATTCCCTGCATTCCGTTGGTATAAACCATTCCTTCCGAATTGACGGGCTCTCCCATTTCTTTTTCGGCTTCCGATATCTCCTTGACCCTTCTTGTTAAGATTTCCATGGGATAAACGAATCGAATGTAATTGCCGAATGAATCCGTAAATCTGTCCCCTGTCGCGAGGTCTCCCGAGATTATTCCCATAACCGTATATGTTTCGGTTTCGCCTCTTTCAAATTCGATTTGCTTCATGGCTTCAAGTATATAAACCGGGGGAGTGTTCTCATCGATGTCTTCGGGAAGATCATATCCGTTACGTCTTATCGTTTCGATGATTTCTTTTATTATTGCGGCGTTGTCAATCGAAGCATCATCATAATAATTCAGAAAAATGCTTCCGTAACCCGCTTCGTCAAAAGGTACGCTTTCGCCGATTGAATTGTTATACGCATTGATTTCGTATTTTCGTGCCGCTTCCAAAAGAGCATCCGTAAAAACCTTCTTGGCCTTTGCAGAGCCGTTTACGCTTAGCATTTTTACGGTATCGCCGACTTTGAAATCGGTTATTTTTACATCGACTTTTTTGCCGGATTGCGAAAATCCCGCATTTTTATATTCCGTTTTAGGACATGTGTTGCAGACAAGAATACCGTTTTTTGCCACCATTTCATCATAGTCGATTGCACCTTCGGTAAGATATTTTTTCTCTTTTTCTATATCTTCTTTTGTATATCCCACTTCAACCAAAAAGGTTGTTCTGTCTTCGATCTCGCGGATTTTTTCATCATACGAAAACGGCGAATACATTTTTACGACATATTCCGAAATCATAAAAGGAAGCACATCTTCAACATTTTCCGTGTTCTTAAGATCTTCTATTATTGCTTTGTCTTTTTTTTCGTCATACACGCTCAGATCATGGTATTCTCCATCCGACCTGCTGACCGTTTCCGAATATTCCACATCCCATGTGTTAAAGAAACTTTTAGCCGAGTGCGAAACCGTCTGTGTAAAAGAAATTACGGTCAGAATAAAAACGATGCAAAAAAACATTATAGAAAATACGGATGCGTTTCCGCCTTTTCGGCGAAGGATGTTTCTTTGCGCATAAAGTCCCGGAGTTTTGAAAAGCTTTCCGAGAATACCGCCTTTTTTGTCGATTTTTCTTATCGCCCTGTTCTTTTCAAATGCCGTATAAATACCCTTAAGCGCATCGGCGGGAGTAACTTTGCCTGCCATTCTCGAAGGCTCTATCAGAGAAAAGAGCGTTACCAGTACGCAAAGAACCGCCGTAAAAGCAGCACCCTTAGGGTAAAAAACAAAAGTAAAACCATCGCTTAATTCCAATGTGCTCTTAATCCAACCTTCGGCAAGTTTCAGACCGCCGAATCCGATTCCCGCTCCGAGTACGGAAGCGATTACGGACATCGTGATACCTTCCGCAAAAAGCAAAAGTCTCAGCTGATTTTCGGTCATTCCGATACATCTGAAAACCCCGTAATCCCTTACCCTTTCGGTTACCGCAATCGTCATGGTGTTTCGAAGAATAAAAGCCGAGAGCAATCCGAAGATTGAGGCAATCAGCAGCAAAACACAGGTTGTGAATGCCGTAAAAGCCGAATCGTCCTGACCGTGGTAGATGAGCGCGTCGCTGATAGCGTCAAATTGAATTTCGTAATCCGCACTTATTTCTTCCGCCGATTTGCTTATCCGACGGACATCTTTTAATTTTATGAGTATTCTTACAACATCCCTTTTTTTCAGTTCTTCGATACCGATTTCTTTTTCATCCGTTGCTCTTAAAAGACATATTTTTTCCACTCTCGAATCGGCGGATATTTTTTGGAGGGTATCTTTTAAATCGGGAATCGTCTTGAGTTTGGGATAATGATTTTGAGGATTGTTTTCCATCGTGCAGTATCCCGAAAATATTTCATAAGGATTCTTTTTGTACGAATCCAGAAAAGAGTATTCCCACACCGAATAAATGACGGTCATGGTAACGAAACAAAGAATAAAAGTCAAAACAATTCCGAACACCGAATACAGAGTTCTGGTCTTGTTTCTTTTCATGTATTTTAAAGAAAGCGCAAAAAAGTAACTCATCCTTCTTCCCCCGAAACAACATTCTTAACGACCACGTCTCCTATAACTTTTCCGTCCGAGAGAGTGATGATTCGGTCCGCCATTGCAGCCACTTTTTCATCATGCGTAACAAGGATCATCGTCTGCGAAAACTTTTTCGCGGACTCCTGCAAAAGCGCCATTATTTCAAGACCCGTTGCCTTGTCGAGATTTCCCGTAGGTTCGTCCGCAAGTATGAGTGCCGGATGGTGGGCGTATGCTCTGCCGATTGCCACTCTCTGCTTCTGTCCTCCCGACAATTGTTCGGGAAGATGGTTTCTTCTCTCCTGCAACCCGAGCATTTCAAGAAGCTTATCCATGTTGTTTTCGCTTAATCGTATTCCGTCAAGACGAAGCGGCATTTCAATGTTTTCATCCACGGTAAGAACGGGAATGAGATTGTATTCCTGAAAAATAAAACCGATTTTTCTTCTTCTGAATTCGGCTTTCTTGGAAGCTTTCATTTTGTGAACGTTTTCGCCGTCAATTATAACTTCGCCCCCGGTCGGCGAATCAATGCCCCCAAGCAAAGAAAGCAGCGTCGATTTACCCGATCCGCTGCTTCCGACTATGGCAACGAATTCTCCTTTTTCAAATGACAAAGAAACATTTGAAAGAGCCTTAACGCTGCCTTCACCTTTTCCGTATATTTTGTTTATGTTTTTAACTTCGACGAAACTCATATGACCCTCCTGTTTCTTTTTTACGATTTAATCTTATAAAAAAGTTTTCGGAAAGTCATCTTAAGAAACCGTAAGATTGCTAACGGCTGTTTTTAAGAAACGTTGTGTAAATGCTGGTGTACGAGTCGTCCCCCGTTCTGCTCTCGACCGTAATGGTACCGCCGTGTGCCTTAATAATCTCTTTTGAAAGATTAAGGCCGATTCCGACACTGTCTTTTCGTCTTTCCCTTTGGCCCGATGCCTTGTAAAAACGATTGAAAATTTTCGGAACTTCTTCCTCGGGAATTCCCTCCCCGTAATCCTTGATTTCAACACTCACCGCCATCGGAGTATCCGATATCATTATGTCCACTTGTCCGTTGAAGTCGGAATATTCTATCGCGTTTTTAAGTATGTTCGTAAAAGCTTCTTCAAGCCATTTGCCGTCCTGCGAAACCAGAATTTCCCCGTCGTTTTGCTTTTTTTCTTCCAAATGAACTTTGATGTTTTTCTCGCTAAACATCGGATTAAGCATAAATACTGCCCTGTCGATCGTCTCCCTTATGGGTATTGTTTTTTTCTCCATTCTGTATGCGCCGGATTCGAGTTTTGCTATCTGAAGCATTCCGGTAACAAGCCATCTTATTCTCTCGATTGCCTCAACGGCGCGATCGGAAAGTTCCTTTTTTTCTTTGTCATCTCCCATCTCTTTTCTGAAAATATCCGTGTAAATTTCCAGTGAAGCAAGAGGGGTTTTTATCTGATGCGAAATATCGCTCATCAGATTTCTTTGCCATAAAAGTTCCCTGTTTTTCTCTTCTTCGCGACTCTCCCTTATCTTTTTGAGTTCTCTTATTTCCTCAAAAATACTCGCAAAAACACTGTCCTTTTCAATGTAATCTTTTTCCGATTCGGTCTTTTCGTCGGAAATCACTTCATCGAGGAGCTGCTCCGTTTTTATCGCTTTTTTATACACTTTCTTTATAAAAAACGCGCCCGAAAAACTGACAATCAATAGCGCCAAAGCCAGCAAAATTATGATAATCCACGGGCTTTTTTGCAGAAAAAAAGCCGCAGTAACAATTGCGGCTGTTGTTAAAAAAAACACGGCGAAATACTTTTTTTCTTCAAAATAAATCATGTTTCCTCCAAAGATTTTTCCAAGTCTTTATCTTTATTCGTTTACAAAGCAGTATCCCTCACCGCGAATCGTGCGGATACAGCCGTCCTTATCGTTTTCACCCAATTTCTCGCGGATTCTTTTAATATGAACCGAAAGCGTATTCACATCCAAAAATTCGCCCGCGTTTTCCCAAAGACTCTTGGTGAGTTCGTCCCTCGAAACAACTTTTCCGAGGTTTTCGACGAGTTTCCTGACTATTTTGTATTCGGTCGGGGTCAGATCGATTCGCTCGCCTTCTTTCCACACGCAAAGGCGAGAATGATCAAGCTTGAATCTTTTGAGCGAAATGGTTGCAACATCGTCCGAATAATCGTTTTCGGACCTGTTGTAATGAGCCTTTATTCTTGCCACAAGCTCGGCAACGCGAAAAGGTTTGGTCACATAATCGTTTGCTCCGAGGCCGAATCCTTTTACTACGCTTTCCTCCTGCTCCATGGCTGTAAGGAAAATTACAGGTATGCGCAAATCCCTCTCGCGGACCCATTTGCAAAAATCGTATCCGTCACCGTCCGGAAGCATTATGTCCAAAAGAATCAAATCCGTCTTGTTGTTTAAAAATATATCCTTTGCTTCGCCGAGGCTTTCGGCGTGCCGTATTTCAAAGCCTTCCTCTTTAAGCGAGTATTTAAGTCCCACCGCCAGATTCATGTCATCTTCAACAAGTAATATTTTCATTCCTTTTCCTTTTTAATGCTCAAGACAAAAGCCATATAAAGCGAAACGATTGCACATCCCAGGAGCGCACCGCCCAAAATGTCGGTAAACCAGTGAACGCCACTTATAAGTCTGCCGAGTGCCATTCCCGCTGCGAGAAGTGCGCTTACGACAATAACGATTTTTTTAATCAAATCTTCCTTAATGCGAAAGATTGCATATACGATTGCGGAACCGAACACCGCTACCGCAAGCATTGTATGCGACGAAGGGAAGGATGCCTCGAGTCCTTCGTCCCGTATAATCGGTCTGTAATTGACTATTACGATTTCAAAAAGAAGATAGAAAAGTGCGGTAATGATATATGTCACAGCCATTGCGTAAATCGCAAAATCAACTTTCGCAAAGCTCTTTTCTTTTATAAGGGATATAAGCCCAAGCAGCGCAAAAGCCGCAATATAAAGGAAGGATACGGCAGCAATCAGTTTCGTGAATGTGTAAAAAAGTTTGTTGTATCCGAGTATTCCCGCAACAAATCCGTTGATTGCGCTGAATCCCACTTCGGAGCCTTCGGGGCCTATCGCAGCAACGTCAACAAATTTGACGCAGACGGTATAAATCGCAAACATTGCAAAAAGTATTGCAGGCAACAAAAATCTTTTTATTTTCATTTCACTCTCCTAAACATTCAGTTCTTTTAAAAGATTTACGAGCGACATCGCGTCCTCGGTATAATAATCCGCATTGATTTCCTTAGCTATTTCGTCCGTAAGAACGGCACCGCCGACGAGAATCGGAACATCGCAGTCATTTGCGCGAAGCGCGGCTATCGTACGTTTCATGTTTTCAACGGTTGTGGTCATGAGAGCGCTTAATCCGATTGCCTTGGGTTTGTATTCCTTGTATGCGTCAACCACGCTGTCAACAGGAACGTCTTTGCCGAGATCTATTATTTCATATCCGTAACTCTCACATACGACCTTGACGATATTCTTTCCGATATCGTGAATGTCTCCTTCGACCGTACAAAGGATAACGGGACCCTTCTTTTCGCTGCTTACGGTAAAATGTTTCTGCACTTCCGCAAAAGCAACCTTGGCGGTCTCTGCGGCCTGAATGAGCTGGGGAAGGAAAATCTTACCCGAATCGTAATCGCGGCCGACCTTGTTAAGTGCGGGAATAATCGTTGCGTTAATAAGATCCATGGCGTCGGTTTTTTCAAGTTCCGCAATCGTAACCGCGGTTATTTCATCCTTAAGGCCCTTTGCTATGCAAAAACCGACATCCTTTTGAGAAGCCGCGCCTCCCTGAGAGGATGCGCCGCCCTCGCTTCCTGCGGTTTTGGTGACGGTAACGGTCTGAACAACAACATTTTCCTGATTTTTAATATATGTCTCGCAACCGACATCCACATTGCTTATTACATTGAACGCATCGATGCAGTCCATGAGGGAACGGTCAAGAGGATTGATGATCGGCATCTTTAGGCCGCTGTACATCGCAAGCGTTAAAAACGTTCTGTTGATAAGAGGTCTGTTCGGAAGGCCGAACGAAATATTCGATACGCCGAGCGTAGAAGAAAGGCCCATATCGGTAACCATTCTCAGAGCCTTGAGCGTTTCTCTCGCTTCCGCCTGCTGCGCGGATACCGTGAGCGTTAAGCAGTCTATAACGAGGTCTTTTTTGTTTAGACCGTAGCTCTCCGCTTTTTTGATGATTTTTTCGGCGATTGCGACTCTCTCTTCGCAAAGTTTGGGAACTTCTTCCGAGAGCGCAAGACCTATCACGACACCGCCGTATTTAACGGCCGTGGGGAATACCGCATCCATCACAGCGTCTTTTCCGTTGACCGAATTTATTAACGGTTTACCGTTATATATTCTGCACGCCGCTTCAATAGCATCGGCGTTTGAAGAGTCGATTTGAAGGGGGATTGAAACCACTTCCTGAAGCATGGGAATGATCTTTCTCATTACGGCCGCTTCATCGATTCCCGGAAGTCCCACATTGACATCGAGCACTCTCGCGCCGGCATCTTCCTGAGCGATTGCTTCGGAAATAAGCATTTCGTAATTTTCCTCGCGAAGAGCCGCCTGGAGTTTTTTCTTGCCCGTGGGGTTAAGTCTCTCGCCGCAGACCCTGACGCTTTCGTCAAGATAGACCGTGGTCGTGGATGACGAAACCGCGGTTCTCAAAGGAACCTCTCTTTGTTTTACAAACTCGGGGAAGCTTTCTTTTTCGGCTTTGATAAATTCCGGAGAAGTACCGCAGCATCCGCCGATAACGGCAATTCCCTCGTTTATTACGTTTTGAAGCGCATCAATGAATGATTCGGGCGTAAGTTCGAATACGGTCTTGCCGTCCTTTAATGTGGGAAGACCGGCGTTTGGCTGAATCAATACCGGAAGGTGCGATTTTTCAAGCAAAGTCAGAATAACGGGCTCGAGTTCTTTGGGACCGAGCGAGCAGTTTACGCCGATGGCATCGACCTTGAGACCTTCCATAACGTTTATGTATGTTTCGGGATTGGTACCGGTTAAAGTACGTCCGCTCTTGTCAAAGGATACCGACACGAATATCGGCTTGTCGCAGTTTTCCTTTGCCGCAAGAACGCCGGCTTTCAGTTCGTACAGATCTCCGAAGGTTTCGAAAATGATTACGTCGATATCGTCTTTTACGCAAACAATCTGTTCTTTGAAAAGTTCGTATGCGTCATCAAAAGAAAGCGTGCCTATGGGGGCAAGCAGTTCTCCGATGGGTCCGATGTCGAGCGCTATATACGAATCGTTTTCCCTGCCGAGATTTTTTCTGGCGATATCAGCATTTTTAACCGCCGCCTTGATCATTTCGGTATTCGGATATTTTGCGCGGCTCATTTTGTGGGCGTTCGCTCCGAATGTGTTGGTCGTAATGAAATCGGCACCGGCTTTGAGATAATTCTCGTGAATCATCACAAGCAGCTCGGGTCTGTCTATATTGAGTTCCTCGGGAATGGCACCGATTGAAAGTCCGTTAGCCTGAAGCTGCGTACCCATGGCACCGTCGAAGAAAAGTGTTTTTTTGCCAAGTAAGTCTTTAAGCATGCATTATCCTTTCTACGAATTGTAGCATCTTAAATTCTCTTTTCTCAAAGAGCAGTTGTTCAGTCTGATGCAGTGAGCGCAGGTGGGAGCCACTTCTTTGCCCATTCCGCAAAACGTAATCATGGATTTTTGCGGAAGCATCAAGTTGTTAGATGCTTTGTAGATGCCGATTTTCTTGGAAATCGAAAGAGCATCTATGATTATGTAATTTAATTGAATCGGAATATCTCCGTACCCGGGCGCGAATCTGAAAGTGTGGGCACCGAGGTTTAATCCGTCTTCGTATTCGTCGGTCATGAATTCAAGAAGCGCGGAAGCGAGCGCATCGTAAATGACTGCCGTTCCCATGTCGTTTGCCTGAAGTTTTTTGGAATACGAATCCACGTTTACTCCGAGCGTTGTCGCAAATACGACAACCTCTTTGCATCCTTCGAGATAAAAGCTCAAATCCTCGGACGAAGACGTAAGATTACTGTCTATATTCATCAAATCCGTAACGCTTAAAAATTCATGCTGTCCCTTAAACCGGACATTATCGATAAGCGTTTCGAATGTTTTAAACGATTTGTCGTTAAATCCTTCGTCAACCTTAAGCGGATTGACTCTCATATAGCGGCAGGCAGTGGGAAATATTCTGTTGAAAATCTCTTTGTTATCCATCTTTGATAATTACGCGTTAACGATGTTTTTAACGCCCTCGCATATTTTCTTGGCAACAACGGGATTGTTCATCGTATAAAGATGAATTCCGTCGACATCATGCGCGAGAAGATCGATTATCTGGCTTAAAGCATATGACATTCCCGCATCAAACAAAGCATCTTTGTTGTTTCCGAATCTGTCGATGATTCGCTTGAAACTGTCTGGAAGCGACGCACCGCACATCGTTACCATCCTGTTGATCTGAGCGGCATTAAGCGCCGGCATGATACCGGGAGTAATGGGAACATCCATACCCGCGATACGGCAGACTTCCGTAAATTCGTAGAATGTTTTATTGCTGAAGAAAAGCTGCGATAAAAGCACTTCCGCACCCGCATCGACTTTTTTCTTGAGATTTTTCATCTCTTCGATTCGATCCTTCGATTCGGGATGAATCTCGGGATAACATGCACCCGCAATGCAAAAATCATATGATTCCTTAAGATATGCGATAAGATCCGAAGCGTGGGGAAAATCATTCTTGGCCTGAATATTGGGATTGATATCGCCCCTTAAAGCCAGTATGTTGTCAATGCCGGCATTCTTTATTTCTTTGGCGAACGAATCGATTTCTTCCCTGTCGTAGCAAAGACCCGTAAGGTGAACAACGGGTTCCGTATGGTACACTTCTTTGATTCTTTTGGCAAGAGAAATCGTCTTGCTGTTGTTCGCATGTCCGCCCGCACCGAAAGTAACCGAAATATAATCCGGTTTCAAATCCGAAAGTATTTCAAGCGTCGGATCTATATTGTTTAATTCCTCGTCTTTTTTGGGAGGGAAAATTTCAAAAGAAAGAACCGTTTTTTTGTTCTTGTAAATATCCGTAATCTTCATATGACTGTTTCCTCTTTTCGGAATCTTTTCTCATATCGTTTAAAAAACAATACAATCCATGAAATTATATCATAAATACCCGACAAAAGTAACAAAATCGTTTTTTTATCTTTCATAAAAAGCAAAGTTTTCGCACGCAAAAGAAAACAGACGGGTTCTCCCGTCTGCATTCTTTGTTATTTCTATATACTTTTTATTCCCCTTGCATCAAACTCACAATTATAATCTTTTTTGATGCTTACAGATAGTATATCGTCAATAAATTGACATAATAAAGCGTTTTCCGTTTTTGTCATTGACTGAAAAAATTGTCCTTTTTTAGTCTTTAAAACATAAAAGAAATAATTGTAAAACCTTTGATTTTCTGATATTATACGGGTGAGGGGAATAGATTATGTTTTCCGCCGTTTTTTTATTTCGGTTTACATAATTCTGTAAAAGTTGTAATTATCAATATGTAGGGATAGGGGGCATCCAAAGTACAAATGCATTTGTACTTCGGTATATATTATGTCTTTTTCTGATTTATTAAACGACTATATAAATATTCTCGACTGCACCTCAAAAGAACTTTCCGAAAAATCAACGCTTTCAAATGCGACAATCAGCCGCTACCGTTCGGGTGAAAGAGTTCCTTTTCCTGCGGGAAAAAATGAAGAGATTCTGCACATTCTTGCTTCCTCGATTGTAAAAATTGCGGATGAAAAAGGTGTGGAAATTTCCGACGAGAACACAATATACAACAATCTTGCATCCTCGCTCGAGGAAAAAGATTTTTCCGTTACTGCCAACAAACTCAATAATCTGATAGACTCTCTTAAGATTAACGCGTCCGATCTTGCGGATGCTCTTAATTACGACCCTTCATATATTTCAAGGGTTCGCGCCAACAAGAGACAGCCCTACGACGTTCCTTCTTTTATCAACAAGGTTACAAGATATACCGTCGAGCATTACAAATCGGTTTCGGACAGGGAAACCGTAGCATCGCTCATAGGAATTCCCTCCGAAACCATAAAGAGCGATTCCGCTTATTTCAATACTTTGAACGACTGGCTTGAATCCGACATTATGATCAATACCGCTTTTAAGCCCGATCCCACCGCTTTCCTTCAAAAGCTCGACGAATTCAATCTCGACGATTACATCAAAGCAATACATTTTAACGACATAAAAGTTCCGAATATTCCTTTTTACATCAGTTCGCACAAGAATTATTACGGTATTAAGGAAATGGCGGAAGGCGAGCTCGACTTTTTCAAAGCGACTGCGTTTTCCAAATCAATGGAACACGTAACGATGTGCAATGACATGCCCATGGAAGATTTTGCAGAAAATCCGGATTTTGCAAAGAAATGGATGTTTGGAATTGCCGTGATTTTGAAAAAGGGCCTTCAGATAAACATGGTTCACAATTTAAACCGCCCGTTCAAGGAACTTATGCTCGGCCTCGAAGCCTGGATTCCTCTCTATATGACGGGTCAGGTAAATCCTTATTATCTTAAGGAAAAAACAAGCGAAGTCTACGGTCATCTGCATTACACTTCGGGTGATGCCGCAATGGTCGGCGAATGCATCACGGGGCATCACGACAAGGGGCATTATTATCTGACAAGAAAAAAAGAAGAAGTCGCAATGTACAAGGAATACAACAAATATCTCTTAAGCAAAGCGCTTCCTTTGATGAAAATATACCGTTTTGAGGAAATGGAAGAATTCGCGTCGTTTTTGCCTTCCTGCATGAACTGTCCGAAGGGCATCATTCACCGCTACACATCTCTTCCGATCTTCACATTCGATGCCGACGAGCTGCTCTCGATTCTTATTAAAAACGATTTGAGCGAGACCGAAACGGATTACATGCTCCAGTACCACAGAGCCGTAAAAAATACATTCGAAAAGATACTTGAAAATCATACGATTACGGATGAAATCGTTTACATCGACCGCGAAAATTTCGAAGAACACAAGCCCTATCTTCTTTTGACCGAATCATTCTGTTCGAAAGAAATTTATTACACATGGGAGATGTACGAAGCACATCTTAAAAAGACCGAAGAATTTGCAAAGGAACATCCGAATTATACTTTGATAAAAACAAAAAACAATCCTTTCAAAAACATTCAGATTACGATCGTTCGCGACAAATGGGCGCTTATTTCCAAGAGCAACCATCCGAACATTCACTTCGTAATACATCATTCGATTCTTCGCGATGCGATCGAAAACATGATAGTAACCGTAAAAGAAGACTAATCAAAAAGGTGTCGGAAAATTCCGACACCTTTATTTTTCTTTTGAATTGTCACGAATAGGTTTTGATTATCTCATCCGCAACTTCGCGTCTTGTTACGCAGCGGTCCATGGCCTGTTTTTCGATATATCTGTGCGCTCCCGGCTCATCCATTTTAAGTTCGCTGATAAGAAGCCATTTCGCGCGATTCACCAAACGGATTTCTTCCATCTTCTCTTCTATGGAAAGCGTCTTTTTCTCGGTTTTCCTGAGTCTTTCCCTCGATGTCGCCATCCATTTTAAGGCCATTTCGACAATGGGTTTGCTCATCGGTTTGCTTAACGCATAAACACCGTGCCTTGAAACTTTTTCGTTTATTTCATCAAATATGTCCGCACGTACGATTATGAGCGCAACGGTACCGCCCGATGCACAGACATCGATTGCAAATCTCGTACCCACATCATCGGGAAGCGGAGAATTGACAATGACGAAGTCAAACGACCTCTCGGAACATGCTCTTTTGGCGCTGTTTATTCCCGACTCGAAAGTTACCTGTCTGTATCCGGATTCGGAGAGCATCTCCGACATAACGCTATTAAATTTTTCCGCGGCAGAAACAACAAGGACGCTGTATTCGCGCTCTTCCAAGCCCATTGCATCTCCTCCTTTCCGAATTTGGTAAATGAAAAACGAACATACATTAATTAATGTATTCGTTCAGAATTTCGGAAGGAATATGCTCCTTGATAAAGTCGCTTGCTGCTGCGGCTTTTTTTGCCGAATCAAAATTAGACGGAAGCTTTTTAAACTTCTTTAATGTCTCTTCATCGGCTTTATAAAGATTGATATTTGATTCCTCGGGAAGAGGAAGACGGTTTTTGATACCGTAAATTCCTGCGTAAATAATCAGTGCAAAAGCAAGATAAGGATTTGCCGTGGGATCCGGAGAACGAAGTTCGATACGACGATATTCTCCGACTGCTGCCGGAATTCTTATTAACTGCGAACGGTTCTGGCAGGACCATGAAACATATCCGGGAGCTTTGTTTTCGCCGAATCTGTCATATGAATTTTCCGTAGGATTAAGAAAGGCCGTCATATCAACGACTTTGTCGAGAATACCCGCGAGGACGTAATTGAAATTGCCGTCATCCTCATTGGGTTTTACGGAAATATTGATATGGAAACCGTTACCGGGTTTTCCTTTTAAGGGCTTTGCCGAAAAGTCCGCGATAATACCGTTTTTGCCCGCAACGGTTTTGACAACGGTCTGGAAAGTCATGGCGTTGTCTGCTGCGGTTAAGGCGTCGGAATAACGGAAATCGATTTCGTTCTGTCCGGGGCCTTCTTCATGATGCGAGCTTTCGGGACGAATACCCATCTGTTCAAGAGTAAGGCATACTTCTCTTCTTATGTTCTCGCCTCTCTCATCGGGAGCGATATCCATATATCCCGCATTGTCATAGGGCTCCTTGGTCGGTCTGCCTTTTTCGTCGAGATTGAAAAGATAAAATTCCTGCTCCGCACCGAAATAAAAGGCAAGGCCCTCCTTTGCGGCATCGTCTACTGCCTTTTTCAAAAGGGACCTGCTGTCACATTCAAAAGGAGTTCCGTCGGGATAAGTAATATTCGAATACATTCTCACAACCCTGCCGTGTTCGGGTCTCCAGGGAAGAAATGTAATCGTTTCGGGATCCGGATGAATTAAAAGATCGGATTTTGTTTCGTCTCCGAAGCCTTCGATGGCCGATGCGTCGAAAGCAATTCCGTATTTAAAAGCTCTCGGCAGTTCGTCCGGCATAATGGAGATGTTTTTCTGTCTTCCGAAAACATCGCAAAACGCAAGTCTTATAAACTTTACGTCTTCTTCCTCCACGAGTTGCATAACTTCTTCTTTAGAATATTTCATACCCCTGTTCCTTTCGATTCGATTTTATTTAATTGGCTACATACATCTGTTTGTAGGGATTTTTGCTGTCAGGTGTAAGTACCGTAAATTCCGTATCCAGAATTTCGTCTGCGTCAAGATTAAACTCTTCGCAGTATTCCGTAACGATTGATTTCAAATCATCAAGGTCTTTTCCGTTGGCATGGCTTACCGTAACCTGTCCGGGGAATTTGATATCTTCGCAGGAAGATCTCAGATACATCTTTCCGCCGTGCATTCCGGTGCAGGGGAAGAATCCGACAATCTTTTTGTCCTGCTTATCGGCATCAAGTCCGAGAACCGTAATGATTCCGCCCGCCTGATACTCTCCGAGGAAGCTTCCGGCACATCCGCCGATTACCATCTGGGGGATTTTTTCCTTATAGGCCTTCATATGGATTCCCGCACGGTACCCCGCATCGCCTTCGACGAAGATTTTGCCGCCTCTCATGGCATATCCGGCCGCATCGCCTATGTTACCGTGAACGACAATCTTGCCTTCGTTCATCGTATCGCCTACGGCATCCTGAGCATTTGCAAAAACCTCAATCTTCGCACCGTTTAAATATGCGCCGAGTGCATTGCCCGGAACACCTTTGATTTTGATGTTCTTGTCGGACATTCCGGCTGCGATGAAACGCTGGCCGAGACACTCGTTTATTTCGCATTCTTTTCCGGATTCGCGAAGTTTCTCGTTTATTTCTTTATAACCCAATTCTTTGGCATCAATCATCATTTTTATACCACACCTCCAAACTTTTTTCTACGATTTTCGCCCGAAAACGCAAAAGTAGTGGCAACTTTTTTGAGCAGTTCGAAATCCACCGTATCGAGAGGAACCTTCTCTCTTATCATGGAAGTGTAGATTCCGGCTCTTTGTGTTTCGCCTATTAACATGTATCCGATAAGGTTATTGTCTTTTACGAAAAATCTCTTTAATACTCCTTCGCTCTTTTCCTCAAAAAGCTCTCCGTCGTAGCTTCCGGCAGTCATTACGTGCAATCCGAAAAATCCGATGGAGTTCATGGGAATGGCATTGTTAAATTCCTTATCGCCGCCCGCCATGTTTACGCCTGCGGTAAAGCCCTGCATATAGGCGTTGGGAAGAATCGCAAGAACTCTGTTCTGACCGATCGAAGCATCATATCCTTCGGTGCAGTCGCCTGCAGCATATATGTCTTTTACGGATGTGGCCATCCTTGTATCAACCACGATTCCCCTGTTAACTTCTCCGCCCAAATCCTTTACAAGCGAAATGTTTGCGCGTACACCGATTGCAAGAACAAGCACGTCAAATTCAACCTCCGCGCCGCTTTTCATATAGGCTTTGTTTGCTTCAAACTTTGTCGCGCTGTCCGAAAGCATGAATTTGATTCCGTTTGCTTCAAGATGCTTTTGCATGATTGCGGCACATTCGTTATCCAAAATACTTGATAAAATCCTGTCCGCAAGGTCGCATACCGTAATCTCTTTTACGAGGTCCTTTATGCCTTCGGCGCATTTAAGACCGATAAGTCCCGCGCCCACAATGAGCACTCTCGAATCGGGAGTAATCGCATCCTTAAGACCGAGGGCGTCGTCAAGAGTCATAAAAGAAAATTTCTTTTCCACACTATCGAGCCCCTCAAAGGGAGGAACGAAAGGCGTTGAACCCGCAGCTACGCAAACCTTGTCAAAAGGTAACGCATCGCCTTTGTCAAGCGTGACTTCCTTTTTGTCTGTATCAATCGTTAAGGCCGATGTGTCGGGCAAAAAAGTTACATTGTTCTTATCATAAAAATCATCGCCCCTGTATTTCATTCTTTCAAGATCGGTTTTGCCTTCCAAAAGATATGAAATCAAAGGTCTTGAATACACTTTGTGGTTTTCTTTGGAAACAAGCGTTATCTTTCCTTCGGCATCAACGCTTCTTATTCCTTCTATACATCCTGCGGCAGCGGTGCCGTTTCCTATGATTACGTAATTGCTCATATTAACCTCTTTCCTCGTAAACGATTGCATTGTTGGGACAACCTGTTACGCAAGCGGGTTCACCGCAAGAATTCTTAAGACAAAGCTCGCATTTTTGCATCGTGCCTTCTTCCGAAGGAGCAAGCGCACCGTAAGGACATACGAGAACGCATGTAAGGCATCCGACGCATTTGCTTCTGTCGATTGTTACCACACCGTCAACTTTGCTTATCGCACCCGCGATACAGCTCTTCACGCACATGGGATCTTCGCAGTGACGGCAGGATACGCCGTATGAAATTTTTTCATCGCCTTCGACGTGAATTCTCGGATAAATGTTTTTGCCCTTAAGAGCTTCTGCCATATCCTTAAGGCCGGAATTGGCGAATGCACAGTTATATTCGCAAAGGTGGCATCCGAGACACCATTCTTCATTAACATATACTCTTTTCATATCAGACTCCGTTTTATTATTCCGTATACTTATTCTCCCGCATGCGAGATGCCGAGAATCTCAAGTTCTTTCTCGTTAAGACCGACTCCGCGAAGCATGAGACGGTTGCCTTTTAACGCTTCAATCGAGTTGATACCCATACCGCCCATAAGTTCCATGATTTCATGGCGCCATGCGGTCATAAGATTAACGAGTCTCTCGCTTCCGAGATCGGGATTAAGTCTCTTTACGAGGTCGGGGCGCTGTGTTGCGATACCCCAGTTGCATTTGCCGCTTTGACATGTACGGCAAAGATGACAGCCCAAAGCCAGAAGGGCTGCGGTTGCAACGTAACAGGCGTCCGCGCCGAGCGCGATGGCTTTGATAACATCGGAAGCGCTTCGAATCGATCCGCCGACAACAAGCGATACGTTGTTTCTGATTCCTTCGTCCCTGAGTCTTTGATCGACGCTTGCAAGCGCAAGTTCAATGGGAATACCCACATTGTCTCTGATTCTTGTGGGTGCTGCACCCGTTCCGCCTCTGAATCCGTCGATTGCGATAATATCCGCACCGCTTCGTGCGATACCGCTTGCGATTGCCGCAATGTTATGAACGGCTGCAACTTTGACGATAACGGGCTTTTTGTATTCCGTTGCTTCCTTAAGCGAAAATACAAGCTGTCTTAAATCTTCGATTGAATAAATGTCATGATGGGGTGCGGGTGAAATCGCATCGGAGCCCTCGGGTATCATTCTTGTCTTCGAAACGTCTCCGACGATTTTCGCACCGGGAAGATGTCCGCCGATACCGGGTTTTGCGCCCTGTCCCATTTTGATTTCGATTGCCGCGCCTGCCGAAAGATAATCCTCATGAACACCGAAACGTCCGGATGCAACCTGAACGACGGTGTTGGGACCGTATACGTAAAAATCTTCATGAAGTCCGCCCTCGCCGGTATTGTACAAAATACCGAGTTCGGTTGCGGCTCTTGCCAAAGATGCATGAGCGTTGTAGCTTATCGAGCCGTAGCTCATTGCGGAAAACATTACGGGCATCGAAAGTTCAAGCTGCGGAGGGAGATCGCATTTAAGATTCCCGTTTTCGTCACGCTCGATTTTTCCGTTTTTCTTGCCCAAAAATACTCTTGTTTCCATCGGCTCGCGAAGAGGATCGATGGGAGGGTTCGTAACCTGGGAAGCATTGATTAAAATCTTGTCCCAGTATACGGGGAGGGGTTTGGGATTACCCATTGACGAAAGCAAAACTCCGCCGCTTCCCGCCTGTTTGTAAATTTCTTTTATCGTATCGTTCTGCCAGTTGGCGTTTTCTCTTAAAGTGCAGTCGCTCTTTACTATCTTTAATGCTCTTGTGGGGCAAAGCGATACGCATCTTTGACAATTGACGCATTTTGTTTCGTCGCTTATCATTACTTTTTTGTCTTCATTATATGAATGAACTTCGTTGGCGCACTGTCTTTCGCAAACTCTGCAGGCGATACAACGATTTTCGTTTCTTACCACTTCGAATTCAGGATATATAAACCGAATACTCATCAGTATGCACCTTCCTTTACTTTAATTATTACCGGTTCTCCTCCGGTAGGCGCCCAGATATTCTCAGCGTCGGGCTCCATGGATCTGATTGCGGCTTCCTCGCTCGCAATGTAAACTTTGTCGTCCTTTTCTCCGACAACCATGGATCTTAATTTAAGTCTGTCGTTAAGGGCCATCAAACCGCCGTCGAAACCGAGAACGATTGAGAACGGTCCGGTAACAAGAAGACTCGGAAACATTGTTCTTAAATATGTAAGTCTTTCTCTCTCCGCAGGATCTTCCTTGGATTCTATCGTGCTCCAGAAAGGTGCCGCAATGACTCCCGCAGCTTCTTTTAAAGTAAGGCCTTTGACTCTTATCAGGTAATCCATAATATATGTAATTACTTCGGTATCGGTCTGAAGATTGCATTTGTATCCGAACATTTCGATGAATCTTCTGTTCGCATCGTAAGATGAAATCTCGCCGTTATGCACTATCGAATAATCGAGCAGCGTAAAAGGATGAGCTCCGCCCCACCATCCGGGAGTGTTGGTCGGATATCTGCCGTGCGCGGTCCATGAATAACCTTCGTATTCTTCGAGTCTGTAGAATACTCCGACGTCTTCGGGAAAACCTACGGCCTTGAATGCGCCCATGTTTTTACCGCTTGAGAAAACATATGCTCCCTTCATGTACGTGTTGATTTTCATGACGCTTCTCGCGACGAATTCTTTTTCGTCGACCTGCATCTTTTCCATCATGGATTTAAGAGGAGTCACAAAATATCTCCAGATATCCGGTTCGTTTGTAATGGAAGGAATTTTTCTTGTTGGAATTATTTCGGATTTGACGATTTCAAATCTCTCTTTGAGAAACAGTTCACAGTTTTTTCTTGTGTCTCTGTCATCGAAAAACATGTGAAATGCATAAAGATCTTTATATTCGGGATAAATTCCGTAGCCCGCAAATCCGCCGCCGAGGCCGTTGGATCTGTCGTGCATCGGTTTCATACACTCGTAAATTTTCTGTCCGGACATTCTGTTTCCGTCTTTTGAAATGACCGCAGCAATAGCGCATCCGGACGGTATTCTTACTTCGCCTTCTCTTTTCATGACAAAAATCTTCCTTTCATTATATGTCCCATTTATAGTACATATATATTTTTTAAAGCAAAAAGAAAAAGGCGCTCATTCAAACACAACTCTGTGTTTAAACGAACACCTTTGCCCATTTGCGAGTACTATACACCCCTTAATATTTTCTTGTCAAGATTTTTTCCAAAAAAATTTTTGCTTTTGTTTTTGCCTCTATATAAACGAAATCGTGTACAGAAATATAAACAGTCCGATTAATATCGGCAGCACCGCGATTGTGGCGAAAAATTTTTCGACTCCCGTATAACTGTTTACCGGTTTGTTTCTTACATTCGGATTTAATACGAAGAACAATCCTCCCGCAATGATAAGTATTCCGCCGAATATTCTTAACAACGACTGGAACGTTACCGTATTGTCGATGAATATGAGATTGACATTATTTAAGCCGCTGCTTCTCGAATAACCGTTAGCCTCATATGCCTCCACCGTATCCAAAAGAGCCCGTGAGGTATCGGTTTCCGTCGTGCGGACTTTACCTTTGATTGTCAGCGGTTCACCGTTAATCACTTCGGATCTGTAAGCGAGGGATTTGCCTGCCCTGACGATATAGATGACTTTTTCTTCTTCGTCAACGGCTTCGTAATAATATTCTTTTCCGATGGGAATCACACCGTTTAAGGAATGCGATACCCAAATGCTCGGGCCGGATACGTAATCGAAAGTTTTCTCGACGTATTGGCCGCTCTCCATAAATAAGCCTGCTTCTTTGAACGGAATTATTCCGCTCATTTTTATTAAATTGAAAAGCCCGGAGATCATGTAAATCAAAACCGCGCCGCCCAACAAAACCACCGAAAGAATCGTCGATATCAGATTCCTTTTGCTTCCTCTCATTTAAAACTCCTCCGAAATTTTTTGATTTTCATATTATAAGTAGAAACGGATTTGCTTTTTCAATAATACCTAATTTGTCTTTATGTCACAATCACTTTTTTTGAAAAAAATTTTTTAAAAAAGGTTGACAAAAAAAATTTGCTGATGTAGTATTCAAGGCGTGAAGACGAAGAGACACGGATTACATTCGGCTTTCGGCTTCGTAAAACGGTCAATTTAAGATGTGATAAAGGCAATGGCGTCTTTAATGGAAGTGGTATTACTTTATCCATTAAAGGGCCTTTTTCTTTTATACACACAGATTTAAGGAGGATTTTTTATTATGTCGTATGTTGATGAGGTACTTGAGAAGATCAAAAAAAGAGACGCTGATCAGCCCGAATTTATCCAGGCTGTATCAGAAGTTCTCGATTCACTCCGTCCCGTTATCGAGCAGGACAGAGAAAAGTATGGTA
>JAEEGL010884481.1_pt1 | contig 25337 bp, 45 predicted proteins | sample 9134231 | NCBI WGS metagenome assembly JAEEGL01 (sample SAMN16246548, study PRJNA631951) | gut metagenome | biome: gut microbiome; feature: rumen; material: fiber-attached | host: Bos | place: Iran: Karaj | collected 2018-10
TCTAACAGTCTTCATTATTAGAATTATTTTGATAATTATGAATTGGATTAGAGAACTTATGGAGATGGTTTTAACCATCGTGGTTATGATGCTACGGTTTGGCAAAAGATTTATGGTGATAATGGTGGAAAATTTATTTTAATCGCTACGCTAAATGCTGGATAGCCTAGTTTTGAACTTATTCCAGATCCTCCAAGTATAGAACCTGCGGCTGTAACTATTGATCCTACTAGCACAGAAGATGTTTATAAAATTCATGTGCCAACACATTGGGGTTTTAGAATTAAAGAAACAGAGGATTTAACAAAATCAGACGTTTCAGAGAATAATAAAAATTTGGCAATTTATATGAATTTGGGTGCTAATAGTAGTTTAGGATCAAATAATTATCATGTAGTACAAAGTCATACAGATGATACTTCCAATTCTATATCCATTTCTCCTACTGGAATCAGTGGTAAATTATACAATGGAGAAACATAGCCTGATATTCAAGAATTAAGTATAAATCTTCCTATCATAGGGAATATGATTGATAAAGGATATGATTTAATTTATGGTTCTACTACAATGATAGATCCAGATACACAAGAACAAATTGCTATTCGTCCAAGAGACATTTCATGGTATAGCGCTGATGAAGAATATAAAAAACGTTATGGCAATATTAATTACGGAGGAAAATAGTATAATCTTAATACAATTGCCGGTGTTTTAAACACTATGCATTAGCGGCTTGGATAGATTATAAGAACATTACCAACTCGTTCTGATACATCAACATTATCATCTTATTCTGATAAATATATTTATTATATAAAAGATGAAGATAAATATTATAGAATTGGTAAAGGATATCAATATACTGCTGTACAAAATTCACAATTTTCTTTCGAGCCTCTTTCTAGGTTAGAAGCAGATAGTGAATATCTAACAGATACTTTTTATTATCGTGATAGTAATGGAAATTATAAAATTTCCACCGGACGAACATATTAGTTATCTTCTGATACTGTCGTTGATAATTAGAAAAAATATTATATTCGTACTGGAGAGGATCCTACTTATAATTTTACGTTAATTGATACTCCAACTGGGAATCCTTCTTAGCAATCTTATTATGAAGAAATAATCTATTATAAAAAATGCATTGCTGGCGATATGTATGAACCTGTAACTCCTGCTTTAACACGATACGAGTCTGGAGAGTTTTTTTATATGAGAGGATCCGATTACATTAGAGACAATGCTTCATAGCCATCAGATCCATATAATATGTATTATACTATTGTAGAAGATTAGAATTCTACAGATCCGGTAACGCATGAACCGAACCATATTATTTAGTTACCACCGGGTTATTTTTCAGGACAGTATTAGGCAGATAATTATTATTATCAAAATTCTAAAGGAGACTTTATTTTAGATAATGAAGAAGATCCTTCTATAAATGTTACATATCTATTAATTAATCCAAGCGGCACCTTTGATAATAAAGTTATTTATTCCCCTAATTGCTTTTATTATAAACAAGATGAATTATATTATCCTTGCGGAGAGCTTACGGTACAAGACGTAAAAGAGCATTTTGGAAATAGCGTTGAATTATATTGGCTTGAATTTGATGAAACATAGAATATTATTACTGTTTATTATGATAATGGCACGCCAAAAACAGTTATTGGTCATCCTTTAAAGGAGCCAGGAGGAGTGCATCCAATCAATATTAATGCTATGATAGATTTACCAACAGATCCTTCAAATTTTTATTATCAAGAAGATAATAATTATATAAAATTTGAAAACGCTATTGCTAGAAAAAATTTTAATTTAACAGAATAGCATAATTATGTTACTATCAACATAGAAGAAGACGTAGAAGAATAGGATCATCTATTTGTCACCGGAAAGTATTATTATTTAGATGAAGTTAATAATATTGGTAGCTACATTGTTGCTTCGGATACTGTTCGATATGATATCCCGTATTATATTATTTATGACGAACATGTACATAAGGTTGAAACACCATTTTACTTACCGAATAAATATTATTATGAAGTAGATCCTGCAATTCATCAATATGAAATTGATATGAATGAACGTATGACGGTAAATCCTATTAGAATATATTATACTAAAAAACGTCTATTCGTTATAGCGGATTATACGGGAAGATGCCCTTATGGCTATGAGTGGAGCAATTATGCTATGTTTATACCTGCATCCGTTACTTTAGGTGAGCGAGTAGAACATTTATCTTGGATTGAGATTAAAAATTTTATAGATGGAACATATGAGTTTGGTAATAATTCTTCTGAGCCAATTCCAGAAATAAATGGAGATAGTTCATCTATTAATGGTTATTTATTACAATTAGAGAAATATCTTGAAACAGATAATCAAGATATACGTGATAAGAATACTTTTAGAGGTGCGCTGAATCTTTTATAGGATCATTTGTATATGTTTAGTGGAAAATTTATTCCTCATAAAATCATATATGTTAATAACTTTGGTTAGCTCGAGGCGAGTCCGATTGATTATGATAAACTATTACAACTAGTAGATAAAGCTGACGATTTATTAGCATTAACAAATCATTAAAAATAAAAGGATTACCATAATATCATTGGACAAACAGTGGTAATCCTTTTATTTTATTTTTTATATCTTATGAGAAAATTAACGGAGAAAGGAGAGAATAGAGAATGCCAAATGCATCAATTGATACCAATATTCATTATGTAAAATTTATGCGTGGTTCCGTTGCCGCGTGGGAAACATTGTAGACAACTCCTAATAAAATTAGCGATGATACTCTTTATTTTATTTATGAAAACGCTGCTACCTCATCTGATGGTAAACTTTATCTAGGATAGAAATTAATTAGCGGATCCGGCGGTAATTCTTCTGGCAATATTAATATTAATGATATTGGTGATGTGTATATTGGAAACGAACCATTAGCAGATAAACAAATCTTGGTATATAACGCAACTACACAACAATGGGAAAATACCTCTTTATCTACCATTATCAATACGGCAGTTGGTGTTATGGTCGGTGCTTCAGCTGCGGCCGCAGGTCGATCTGGATTAGTTCCTGTGCCAGCGCAAGGTGATTAGAATAAATTTTTGCGTGGCGATGGCGCATGGGCTCAGGTCAATATTCCCACCTTTGATACAGATGTTTTTACTTTAAATAATAATTAGGTTTCTTTAAACGATTTCAATTTTGCTGCTGTAGGTAGTATTCCTATAAAAACAAACAGCGGTTTATAGTGGACAACAAATCTTGTCGGAAAACTTGATCGAAAGATTACTACATTAGAAAAATTGCGTGCGCAATTGGCTGGAACAGATCCAGAACCAATCAGCACAGATACTATTTATATGGTTTTAAATACTAATGGCGGGACAGAAAATAATCACTATGATGAATATATGATAATTAATAATTAGCTTGAATAGTTAGGTACTTTTGGAGAAGTGAATTTAAATAATTATGTTCAAACAACAACATTTAATACCGCAATTAGTACATTAACAAATATTTTATAGGATACAGAAGATGCAAGTACAGGAGAAACAGTTCCTGGTTTAATTTCTCGTATTACTACTATAGAGTTAAATTATGTAAGAACTTCTGATATCGGCAATTTAAGTCAACTTCTTTTATCTGAGGGTAATGAAACTTTGGTAGATGAAGTTAATACAATTAATGATAGACTTAAATGGCACGAGCTAAATAATGATTAAGAAAGGAGAAAAATCACATATGGCAGCATATAGTTATGATAATTTAAGCGGCGATAATGTACGTTTTTTACAAGGTACTCAAGCTGATTTAAATAAATATTTTCCAAATAGTGGTGATTCGTTAAGTGGTAAGGCCATTGAAGGTGCTTTCTATCTCACTACTGATACACATAGATTGTATGTTGGTAGAAAAGTATCTGAGGGAACAAATATTAATAAAATTTATCCAGAAGAAGTTAGTAGTAGTATTACCACCGTTGTCGATTCTGGAGATTTAACCAATGTGCAAGTATCTGGGGCGCGAGATGGTGATTTTTATTATATTAAACAAGGCAATATTTTAGCCGTATATGAAAATCCAGAAATTGATGGAGCTGGCTAGTCTTCAGCAGGAAGATGGGTACAGGTTAATGCTCCAGCTCCATTGGCTAGATTAAGTCAAGCTGTATCTGAAGTTGTTTCTGGCGATAATATTGCTGCTACAAGTTTCCCAGCCTCAGGAGTTTCCAAGGTTAAAATCCGTACTTCTGCGGGCACTCAGGGGAACACTGGCGCCACTGGCGATGCTCCAGATCCTGCTTCAAATATTATTCTTGAAGCAGGTCCAAATATTACATTAAAGCCAGGCGAAGACAATAAAACTATCTAGATTAGCTCAGCGAATAGTCAATCTAACTTAAGTGTTGTAAATGATACAAGCGCAACTAATAATGCTCGTATTAAACTGTCTGACGGTGTTAATGCAGATACGTATGTATATTTAGCTGGTGCACAAGACACTACTGTTGGTGCTAGTACTAGTTATCAAGCTACAATGGATAGCACCGTTGCAGCAGGAAAGTCTTATTATACAACAACAGATGGATATCAATTTACACAGGTAACACCTAGTTCAGGGGATAATCCTCGTCTTCTTGGCTATTATGAATCAGTAACAGATAAGAATGTTATTAATATTGTAGGACCTGGTATTTAGGGACCAAAAGTCACTAATAATAGCACTTATGTAGCTACAAATGATACCAGTGTACAAGCTGGTAAATCTTATTTTACTCGCAGCGGCAGCGTTGGATCCTATACCTATACTTTAGTTGAAAATCCACCAAACAATACCAATCCAAAAACAAGTTCATATTATGAGCAAGTAACCGGTTTTAAGGTTGCTGTTTCTGTAAAAAATGGAGCAACTTCTGAAGTACGACAAGCAGCATTATCTGGCAATCAATCCGTTATTGATCCTATTATTTCCTATGGCAAAAATACAGTAAAAACTTCAAAATTCTTTAATCAGACTGCTGTTTTGGATGTATATACTGTTGCTGAAACTAATGAACAAATTGCTACTAGTATTGATGCAGCTATTAAAACAGCTGATGCATTAGAATATAAAGGAACTGTAGCAGATAGTAGTGCTCTTGCTGCATTAGAAGCTAGAACTGATATCAAGAATGGCTATGTCTATAAGGCCGCCAGCAGCTTTGGATATAATAATGATAGTTTAACTATAAAAACTGGAGATTTAATCATTGCTACTGGAACAGAAGGATCTAATGGTTTTATTCCTGTTGGTAATATTACTTGGGAAATTATACCCAGCGGAAATGAGCCATTTCTTAAAGGTAAAATTGTTGCTACAACTGATCATAATCCTGGCTTTGGGCTTGAGGATTAGAATATTGCTGGCGATTATGCAAGCTTAAATGCGGATGCTAAAAAAGATAAGCGTCCTTTATTTGTTTCAATTAATAATTCTGAGTCAAGTTCAAAGTTAATTAAAGCCTCTGGCACTGGAACAGTAGATAACTTTTCTTTAACATTTGAGCATTTAGCTCCACAGTCTAATGCTGGTACTGTTTCTACTTTTACAACAGCTAGTCCATCTGTAATTCGTGCAATTACAAATCAGGATACAGACTCAATTGGAGCTGACCAGGTCGCTGAATTTTTAGCACTTAAACAAATAAACAGAGATAGTTATGGTCATATCGTTTCCGTTGTTGGCAACACGATAAAATTAACTCATAACTATGTTAATAAATTAACTACGGCTCATAGTTCAGCAACAAACGTTTATGTCTTAACATCTGATACGACAGTTGATAGTGGTAAAACCTATTATACCAAGAGCGGCAATACATATACAAAAGTTAATTCCCCAAGTGGAAATCCTAAGACTCAAAATTACTATGAGTATAGCGCTGATTACGTAGGTACTATTTTACTCAGCGCGCAAGATTCCTTGAGTATGGCAAATACGGCTTTTAATACAGCCACCAATAAAGGTAGTTTTAAAATTGGTTCTGATACTTTAAAAATTGAATCCGTCAATAACACACAATTAAATGTAAATTTAGTTTGGGGTTCTTTTTAAGATATAATACAATTTTATAACAAGAACGTATGACTTAATTCATACGTTCTTGTTATAACTAATAGTGATGAAAGGAGTTTTACAATGACAAATGAGCAAGAGCTTTGGCAGGCAATATTTGATCAAGTTACTGATGGTAAAACACGTTTGAAGTTATACCGCGGACTTGAAAAACATAAAGATGCCTTTGCAACAGTTGATGGCGCTTTGTACTTTGCTTATGACAGTGGTAATATTTATTTAAGTAAAAATAATAGATATTATGCCATGGGCAGTGGAAGCTCTTCTGGAATTTCTTATGCTCATGGTACTGCCGCAGAAATCATTAAAGCAGAGCCAGAAGATGAAAGCAGCTTTGTGTATCAAATGCCTATTTCTGTCTTAGATGATAATTCTGTTATGCTGCATGCTGATACTTTAATTTTGAATTCAGATGGACGTTTTTTCAGAGTTAATTCTGTTGATGAAATAAACAATCTAATCTATGCTACTCTCCTGGTTGTTAGTGGTACTGGCGGAGGTGGTTCTGGAGTTATTTACTCTGATCGCTCAAAGATGGGTAAAATAGATCCTGAATCAAAATATTTTATCAATGGTCAATCTGCAAAAATTACAGTATGGGGCTTTTCTGGTAAAGATTTTGACGGATCTTTATTAGATCGTAAATTAACCGTTTTTTGGGAACTTTATGAAAAGTCAGAAACTGGTTCATTAATAAAGTATGCCAAGGGTGATTTTGTAATTGATGCTTCAGTAGAAAACGAAGATGAATCTACCTGGACAAAAGTAGATTTTGACTTTGGAACGCAAGCTCATTATTCTACAACTAGCGTATTAAAAATGTGGGTTGATGGAACTTATAGCACTACCAGTAGAGCTTTAGAATATGAATTTTAGACTTCTTAGCTATAGCTTGAAAGAGATGATAATTTTAATAATATTAACACTTATAACCCTAACGAAGTAACAATTTCTTGTCACGCGATTGGTAATATTGCTAAAATTATTTATTATTATTTTGAGTCAAATGGAGAAATGGTTTTATTAAACCCTCAAGGAACGATTTTAGATGCTAGTACTGTTACTGCAGGAATGAAAGTTCCTGTTGAATTAGCTACGCATGGTTCTCACAAAATTCGTATTGAGTTATATTAGTGTGTAAATGGACAAGCCGATAAAACATCTGGTGGTGCAACACCAATTGAAATGGAAATTGGTATTATTAAACCAAATGAAACTAAACCAGTTATTTGGCTTGGCACTTATAATGATGAATATTATCAATATGATTCTATAAAAATTCCATTTAGAGTGTATGATCCAAGTGCTACTGTTAATACAACAGTAACACTCTTTAAAGATAGTACTAGGATTGGTACTCGTGCCATTGAGGATTCACATGTATTTTCTATTTGGGAAATTGTTGATGCAGATTTGAATGCGTAGAACAATTATTCTATTTGTTGTGGAATAGAAGAAAATGAAGTTCGTAAAGAAATTACTTTTAGGGTTTCTGAAGACCCTAAGCGCGCGAATATGAAAACTGTTTCTGAAAGCTTAAGATATTCTTTTAACGCGAGCGGTCGAAGCAATAGTGAATCTTCTATTAATAGAACAAAATGTGAATATGGAGATTTTCAAGCAACATTTGAGAATTTTAATTGGCACAATAATGGTTGGATTACTGATGAAGATGGAAATACCTGTTTAAGAATTAGTAATGGTGCAAAATTTACAATTCCTATTGGAGAGACAAAGTTTGCTACACAAAATGCAAGTAATCAATCACATACTTTTGAATTTTAGTTCAAAGTTCGTAATGTTCAAGATTATGGACAAATTATACACAATGTAACCAGATATAAGGGCAATATGGAGGAAACTCATGGTCCAGTATATCCAAATTGGACAGATGATGAAGCTTATGCGGTCTATAATAATAACTCTTATACCGAGTGGAGTAATGGTAGATTGTATGATAACTATGATGCTTTCCTTCAATGGTATATTCCTGAATATGCCGCACATAATCCTGGTGAAAATATTCCATAGTCTTATGATGATTTAGTATATAGAAAAACCGAAAAAATTTTACATCCAAAATATGTATCTGGAAAATATTTTGATGGAAGTCGTGGTATTTGTATTGGTGCTCAGGATGCGTTATTTACCAATGGTACCGATACAGTTAACGTTGCGTATGTTGAAGATGAAATAATTAATTTAACCATTGTTTATTCTCATGGAGAAGGAACTGAAGCTTCTGGTAGCAATAGATTAATGTCAATCTATATTAATGGTATGCTCACAGGAGTTGCTCGTTCTACTCTATCCGAATCTTGGAGTATTACGAATAGCGGTGAATCTGCCGAAATAATGAGTATTATTTTTGATTCTATATACTGTGATTTTGATTTATATAAAATTAGAATTTATAATACTGCATTGTCTTTATCTAATATTTTGATTAATTATATGGTAGATAAAAAAGATCCTGTAGGGTATGATTTGACTCAATTAGCTATTCCTAATAATGAATTAAAAGAAATCATGTTTGATTATTAGAATATGATTAATTATAATTCAAATAATCCTGATGGCTATATTATGCCGTATATCGTTTTTACAACAAAATTCTCTGAAGGTAATGTACTTCCATATCATAAACAAGTGCCAATCGCTGATGTTTAGGTTGATTTTGTTAATACCGGATTAGATCGAGCTTATGCATCTGGGGAATTGAGTGAATTAGCAAGTAAAGCCGGAGTCAGCGTAGAAGAGTACTATAAGCATCATTGTCCATCCTGGACAGGAGATCATATAGAAATGAAAGTACAAGGCACTTCTTCTGAGTTTTATCCTCGTAGAAATTTCAAGATTAAAACTAAAACTCCATATCCAACAGAAGATGATCCAAAAGTGGTTCGTATGTATATGAATCGTGGTCCTTTTGCAGAAGTATATGAAGATTCAGAGACAAGAGAAGATGCTCATTTAGACTGGTTCTATTATGATAATAACACTGTTGGTACCACAAAATTCACAATGAAAATTGATTATATGGAATCTTCTGGTACTTACAATATGGGGTTTGCTAATTTAGTAGCAAACGCCTATTCTCGTCATCCATTAGCAGATTATAACGCTGCTGGTGCTTTTCAGAGAGCAGATACTCAGTATGATGTAGCTACTCAGTATGAAGAGGGCAAAACTTATTGGTATAAAAACCATAAGGGTAACTGGAAAAATACTTCAGATGATGAATTAAATATTTCTTCAGAAGCGGATTTTAACTTAGGTCCTTATGGTTATGCATAGAGCTAGGGTATTTCTAAAGTTTTAACTGATACTACAAGTGCCGATTATAATAAGTGGTATACTGCAACTACTATTTATGTTGATACGGTTATTGAGAATACGGAGGACTATAGAACATCTGTTTAGGGATTTCCAGTATTAGCATTCCATTAGATTAGCGATGAAAACGGCAATCCAGATAAAACTAGTATTAGATTTATCGGTCGCTATAATATGCTTTTAGATAAAGGGTCTGATGAGGCATATGGATTTAAGCCAGTTTCTTCTCAGGGCGATATTTATCAAAAATTTAAGAAAAATTCTAAAGGTATACCAACAAAAGTTAGTAAAGTAGCTGAGTGTTGGGAAGGTGAAAATAATTCACGCGGCTTCTGTTCTTTCCGTGATGCAGCAATAAATAGAGATCCAAGTGATACTAAGTTTTTTGATACTGGCAAGCTAACAACAAATGGGGCTCCAATTGTAGCAGACTATTGGGAATACCGTTATCATGATAAAGCAGATTCTTTAGATGTTATTTATGAGATTGATACTAAGTTAAATGATGATGATTCTATCGCTACAGTAAAGTCCGAATGTAAGATAAATATTGACAATGCAACTGTAATTACTTCTCCAGACGCTAAGTATACAGGTACTTATACTTAGGGCATGAAGGATGCTGGAGATGTAATGCTTGATATCTATGGCAACTGGGAACGTGCGGTAATGTGGGTTTGGAGCACTTGCCAAGATGCAGTTCCTTCTGCTGGTGTATATACGGCTTTAGAAGATGAAAATCGACTTGGTATCGCGGCTTATGAACCAAATGTATATTATATTGCTACTGGCGCAGATACCTATGCCTTAGATAACTCTGATTTTGATCCACAAAAAACTTATTATATTAAAGAAGATAATGATGATACTTATACAAGTATTAAACTATGTCGTGATGAAAATCATGTATACATGCCGAATACTTATTATATTGAAGCTAGCTTAGGTGGTTATGTATTAGATTCAGAAGACGATTTTAATGGTAGTGTTACATATTATCAACTTGAAATAAATGAAGAGAATAGTGGCGCACAACAGCTTGCAGAACCTATAACTTATAATGGACACACCTATAATTATGATACAAAAGAATATAGAAATGCAAAATTTGTTGCAGAATTAAGAAAACATTTTAATCTTGAATATCTCGTTACTTATTTTGTAATGACAGAAGTGTTTGAATGCTATGACTCTCGTGGAAAAAATGCTATGTTCGCTTCTTGGGGACCTCAAGAGGATGGTGGAGATTATATTTGGTATCCATTCTTCTATGATATTGATACTTAGCTAGGTATTAATAATACTGGTATTCCTTCTTTTGAATATTATATAGACGCAACTGAAAATGGTACATTCTCTACCAACGATAGCGTATTGTGGAATAATCTATATCGTAATTTTAAGAGTTCTATTATTCAAAAATATAGACAATTAAGAGGAATAGATTCTACATTTAATAGACTGGCAGTAGCGCCTTTAAAATCCATTGATCGCATTGAAAAGTGGTATTTGGCCGATCCAAAAGAATGTAATAGTATCTCTATGAGAGGTGTTAGACCATTAGTTGCACTAAATCTTGATGAATACTATAAATATATTACTATTACCAACGCTAAGTCTGGTGGCGGTTATTAGAATCGCTTCGGGGGCACCTCCTTTGATAATGGAACATATTTTTATGCTCTGCAAGGTGATCGCAGCCTTTCAAGATAGCAGTTTTTAACAAACCGTTTTAATTATATTGACTCTTGGTTAAATCAAGGCAACTACGAGCGTGGTGGAGATAATGTCATTCGCGGTCGTATTGCTGCAAATAGTCCATCTAACACATCAGATAAGTGGATTGAGCCTGGTGGAAATAAAGGGACTGAGCAAGAACTTGAATTTTCTAACTATTGGACAGATAATACTGAAACAGTAAAAAATCATATGTTTGATGGCTAGTATTGGATTGATATGGAACCAGCTCGTAATTCATATGTTACTGTCGGCACTGATGTTGCAAATTTCCCATCTTTAAAGTATGTGAATACAGATAATCATCCCGTTCATTTTAAGACGCCAGATCTTGAAAATGGCGTACGAAAAAGTGGCGGCTATCACGAACAATTGTATTACATTTATGGCCTCGATTAGATGAAGAGCCTTGGTGATATGAGCAGACTTTATTGGACTGAATTTGTTATGGAAGGCAGAGCTACTAAAATGACAGATTTACTTCTTGGATATGATGGAGTAGATGAATCAGGCAATAACTATAAGAATACTGGTATTAATATGTATGGTATTCGTGCTAGTAGCGCCTCTAGTGACAAAGGAGGTATGCCACTGTTGAAAAAGGTAAACCTATCCAATATTCAGTTTAATGATTAGGCACCAACATATAATTTTAGCAGTTGTGAAAAAATTGAAGATTTTCGTGCTATTGGTTCAAATATTACTAATATTGTTTTTGCTGATGGAGTAGGTGTAAAAACGCTGTATTTACCAAACACAATAGCAACATTAAAATTAACAGAAGCAACAAAATTAAATAATATTGTCACTCAATTTACACAGCGCAATGATCGCGAGAACATTGACGTTACTCCTGGTTTATATATTGAAGGCTTAACCGATAAGACACCAGAACTAGCTAGCACAAATATTAACACTATTGATATTCGTGGAGACTATCTTGGTTATGATAGTTATAAATTGTTATTAAATTATTATAGCGCAAGACAGGCACAAGATGCAATTTCTAAAGTTACAATTACAGGTGTAGATTGGAGTCCATATAAATTAATTCCTGATGGATATGTGTATTCAGAAGAAGAAGCAAATAATCATTTGTATTGGATTGATAATGGACATTATTCATTTACTGAATTTAGCAATACAGAATACACTAATAATAGATGGAAATTATTAATCAAGAATAAAGAAATTTATAAGTTGGATACAACAAATTATGATTCTAATTTAATTCAATCTGGCGATTTACTTGAAAATTTGGCTACCGATCCTAAATTTTACAGCACAGCAGAAGATAATAATACAATTCCAATTATTACAGGTATTATCTATGTTAATAATTCAGAACAGATAAATGAAAAAGATATTGAAAAAAATCTTGGACTTAAGTATCCAGATTTGAAAATCTTCTTTGCTTCTGTTGAAGAAGTGCCTGCAGCAAAATATATAGTCTTAAACGACGATGGTACCTATGATTTATTAGCTCGTAGAAGTCTCGGTGAAGCAGATACTTTCTTCCCAAATCCAACCAGTATTATTCCAAATTCTACTTTAAATAATTATGATACTCGTTCATAGTATGATTTTTATGGTTGGAGTAGTGAACCATTAAGTCCATCTGCGGTAGAGGCTTTACATGATGAAGAATGGTATTTAGAATCTAAAAACCATCTTATTATAAAAAATGCCATTGATACTATTGACAATGATACAATTTATGATAATTGGAATAGTCTAACAACAGAAGTTGGCAAAAATGACTATGTCTATTATGCGGTATATTATATCCGTAAATATAAGATGCATTATATAGATGGAAACAATAACGAAATGGTAACTGTTTATGTACCGGCAAATGCTTCTATTTCTTCTGCGACATACACACCAACAATGTTACCTACAAAAGATGATTCTTTGCTTCCTGCCAATGAAACTTACCAATGGTTAGGCTGGGCAACTGAGCCAGACGGTGAACCTCTACAATGGTCAGAGTCTTTAATTGGACGCGCTCATAAAGATAGAACTTTCTATGCTATATTTACGAGAGTGAGTGTATATAACAATATTGCAGATAGTAAATATTTTAACTTTAATGAATCTACTTCAACGTTAAGTTTAAATTCTAATTATTATTTATAGGGAAAAATTACTCTTCCAACATAGTATAATAATAAACCTGTATTAAAGATTAGTGGTTTTAATGGAGACTCTGGAGTAAAGCATAATATTTCGCATATCTTCTGGGCGTAGGAAAATCGTTCATTAACAACTATAACAAACAGTTGCTTTAAAAATAGTACAAGTTTGATATACTATGAACAACCTAATACATGTAGAACTATCGAAGGCCAGGCTTTTAGTGGTTGTTATTCATTAGGACAAGATGATAATAGTGTTATTGCGCAAATTCTTGCTCCAGTAGAGTATATAACTGGTTCCTATATATTCCAAGATTTGGGCAATGGAATTAGTCATAAACAAACGCTTATGTTACCAGGCCATGGATTTACACAAGTAGCTAATTATGCGTTTAGTGGCCTAGGTGTCATTAGAAATATTCAGATTGGTGACTATAATGATTTATGCGATTGGTTTGATGATTTATCGAATGTACCTGCTCCAATTACCAATTCTTGTGGATTAAATGGAGTTGGCTCCGACATTGAATCATGGTTATAGTCATTAAAGATTTTCATCAGCGTAGCTGATAATATGCAAACTAAGAAAAATTAGCTATTAAATGCTTTAGGATTATCTTAGTATATTGATTATATGTCAGATGGAGATTTAAATTCCAATTATACTTGGATTGTTATAGATCCAACAGCTAATTTAGAATAATGGATAAGGAGAGAGGATAATGACAAAACAAGTTTTATACAAATATCTTGGGACAAATGGAGTTATTGAATCTCCTGTTCATCTTGAAGATATTTATTATGTAAGAATTAATATATTAACTGCAGATGAAGGAAAAATTCTTACCAATGGTATTAAGAGAGTAAAGCAAGTTCGTTGCTCTGATGATGAAGTTGCTCAGTGGCAAGAAGTTACCATGAACGGTCAAAACTAATTAGTTTGAAGTAAATAGTTTTTAGATATAAAAGAGAAGGGTAAAACCCTTCTCTTTTATTAAAAATGATAAGAAAGGATGAAAGCTGAATGGTTACATATATTAATGCCAAAAATCGCGAAGCTTATGAGACACTTTTTGGTAAAGCAAAATTAATGTTTGAAGACGCCTCTAGAAACGGAACATTACCAGAAGGCATTGATATTACTAATTTAGAAATAGCCACTTTAAATTAGTATTTTGCTTATTTAAAAGATTTAATCTCTATTTCATCTTCAGAAGATATTAAACGTTATTTTACAAGACTTCCTCTTGATGAGGACGTTTTTGCAATAAACGCAAATACTCGTGTAATTTCTGTTCCTAATAGTTTTGCTCGTTATGGTGTGGGTGTTTAGGGAGATGAAACAGCCGAAATTGTTTATTTTACTATTAATAGATTTTTTGATTCAATGGATTTAGCTGGTGATGATATTCATATTATTATTTAGTGGGAAACAAAAAATATTAATGGATAGACTATTACTGGCATTTCCCCCAATTATGGAAAAGACATTGAGACAATTCCAGGAACAATTATTTTTGGTTGGCCTATCTATAGTGAATTAACAGCATCACCAACTCCAATTAAATTTGCAGTAAGATTTTTTTCTTTAGGAGAAATAGATAACGATACTGGATTACGTTCTTTAAATTATAGTTTATCTACTCTTCCAGCAGAAGTTTCAGTAGGTGCTACTTTAAATTATGATTTAATTAATGGTGCTGTTACAGAAATTGATAGAGGAAAAATGATTACCGGTAGAATTAAAAAATATTCTGGTATTTATGATACTTCTAGTCCTATTCCAGAATTACCAATAATAACTACTCCATTATACGCCATTGGAGAAAATAGTAATATTCGTATTATTGATTTGCCGCCAGAAGTAGGTAGTACAAGAGAATTGGCAGTTAGTGCAAAACCAAATGGCGATAGTGCAATTTCTTATGATTGGAAAAGATGGGCTTATGATGCGAATTCTGGTGAATATGCTAATACTTCCGATTCATTAACATCTAATATAAACAATGGTGTTTATGTATTAATGCAGGAAGATTTAGGAAATGATATTTATTATCGTATTACAAATTCTATAAGCACTCCTATGACTTATTAGCCTATTTCAGTTGAAGATTATTTAGATGATACAACTTATTATAGTAATTAGGATGGTTTCTTAACAAAAGATGGTGATTATATAGCACTCTATAAAAAAATGAGTGTTGCAACGGTTGGTCTACCTGGTATTTATACTGTGGACGTTGAAGCTAGAAATGGACTCAATTCGGTGCCATTGAGAATGGATAGTGATAATGGTATTAAAATTCCTGGTCCTTATAAACCAAACGTTATAGAAAATGATACTCATATTATTGTAGGAAATAGTGGAGAAGCCGTATTGGTTGCTAATGCTTCTGCCGGCGAAACTGGTAAAGATGTAACTCTCGTAGGAGAGAATCCTTAGGTAGTTTTAAATTATCAATGGAAAAAGAAAATAGGTAATAATAATATTAATGTTGAAGATGATGATAGTGTTGAATATAGTTTTAATGAAAATAAGAGTGAAATGACAGTATCCAATTTAGCAGAACAAGAACTTGATGTTTCTTATTTTGTAGAAGTTACTGCAACTAGAAACCGTATTTCTACTTCTAAAAATTCTGGAGATTATCGTTTGACAAATGCTCCTGAAAAACCGATTCTATTATATCGTGTCTTTGAAAATGGAGAGGTTAGATAGGTTGAAAAAGATTACCAAACTGAACCTGCCGCAATTCCTATAAATTTAAAAAATCGTGCAGGAGTTTATAACAAATTAGGATTTTCAATCCAGCCACCAATTCTCTCTGATAAATTATCTTATGTTTGGATGCGTGCAACTGTCCAAGACATAAATTCTGATTGGGATGAAAACGAAAGACCTATCTTACAAGTTGATTTAGACAATCTTCTTCCGGATTTATTTGAAGATATTGCTGGAGAGCCAGATATGGCTGTTGATGGTGTATTTGGATTAACCACATTAACTTCTCTTGGTTAGGTGGTTAATACAGAAGATAATGGACCTACTCTTTAGCTCGGAGAAAATACTCCTTCTGGATATTACTATTGTATTGTTGTCAATGAATTAAATAATCATAGAACAGCTAATGTAAGTCCATTTTTCCATGTTACTGAATAATAAAAAAAGGAGGGGTCAGAATGAATTATAAAAATTTATTATATGAGATTCAACATGCTTCTCCTCCTGGACCGAATTCTGATACTATTATTTTACCTAGTAATCAACAGTTATATAGTGTAGATTTAAATACTCGTACAATTAATGGTCCAGAGACTCTTAGTGTTTAGAGTGACCATTATGCAGAAACAGTTTATTTTTTAATAGATCGTTATTATGATAATATGGATTTAACATAGACAACATGCATAATTTAGTACGCTGTTGGAGATGAAAGCTATATTTATACTGTTCCTTTTTGTGATACCACAACATATGAAGGAAAAATGATTATTCCTTGGACTATTTCTGCATCAGCAACTAAAAACGCTGGAACTGTAAAATATTTTATTAGATTCTATTTAATTGATAAATCAACTATTCCAAATAATGATGAATAGTATGAGACTTTCTAGGCAGAGTTTGCATATAGCTTAAGCACTTTAACAAGTACAAGTGTTATTTTAAAAACATTATCTTCAAATGATTTTATTGCAGAAGATAATGCATTAGGAATAAATGCTGCAACTCCTGAAAGGTATTTTGAATTAATACAAAATCTTAGCGAAGTAGTAGATAATGCTACTATTTATTGGATTGATGCTAATGATATTAATATAGAAACTCCTCAAGAAGAAGATCCTTTGATTTAATTAAAAAAATATTTTATAATTATAATAGAATATTTAATAAAGGAGGAAAAATAAATGCTTAGAATGGATTCTACAAACACTAATTACAGTGCTAGTAGTGTTGTTGAAGGTGAAAATATTGCTAGTTTTAGCGCTGGAGTGAATACTCCAGGTGATAATGTATACTTTAGTATTAATGTAAATAATCTTTCAGCTCTTTAGGAAAATCTTAATGTATTTAAAGCTGATTTTGAAGATTTTGTTGATACTATAATTAATTAATTGTTATTTAAGGGAGAAGATATTTTATCTTCTCCCTTAAATTTATTTTTGGTCAAAATATTATAGTTTATATCTTACTTTTTTCAATTTTATTGAAAGAGGTAAGATACCATTTCATTATAATTTATACTTTGATTTTTACAAGGCATAGTAGTATCTTATCAGGACTACTATGCCTTTTTTTTGTTTATATAAATATTTTAAAAGAAAGGAGTTGTAAATATTGGCTTTATTTAAAATAAGCAAAGGAGCTTCTGGTGGATTAAATAATCAAGCTCTTGGTGATGGTTATTGTTGGTTTACTTATGACGATGGTAAATTTTATATTGATTATAAAGATCCATCCGACAATATAGTAAAAAGAAAAGCTTTAAATGCTGATAAAGCAGACAAAGATGCAAATGGCAATATTATTACCTCAACATATCTGCCATTAACCGGAGGTATAATAAGTGGAAATTTATCACTTACTGGTGAATTTAATGTTACTGGAAATACCTATTTACATAATCAAACCACTGCAGATAGTTTAATTGCGGGAAGTTTAATTGTTAATGGCAATTCTGCATTTAATAATGAAGTTAGCTTTATAAATAAAATTCCAACAGCTCCAACTGCCTTGTCTGGAACTAGTAATACACAGTTAGCAACAACAGAATTTGTAAACAATGCTATTAATTCCGCCGAATACTTACCTCTTGCCGGTGGAACAATGACAGGGGCTTTGAATTTTTCTGGAGAAAATTCTAGAAATTTAACGTGGAATGATGCAACTTATCAACAAAGAATTCATACTGTTGATGATGCTCAGCCCAACACAAATGTTTTTGTTTTTCAATAGAGTTCTAACTCAGGTTCAACGTGGACCGATTTAATGTCTATTAAAGATAATGGATAGATTGTTGCTTCAACTTTTGTAGGATCTTTAACAGGTAATGCTTCTACAGCAACAGCATTAACAACATCTAGTGCAGGCGGATTAAGAAATCCAGTTTATTTTACAAATGGTCAACCGGCCGCAGGCGCGGTTACTTTTAATAATTTAAACGCTAATCGTTTAGTGCGGACAACTTCAACTGCAGATAATTTATATGCAGGCGATCATTATGCCAGTCAAACAAAGATAGCTATTAATTCTACATCAGAACCGGCAGAGAATTTTTATGTAAATGGAACAACTCGATTTGCTATTGGTAGTTCTGACAACACTTCAAACAAGTGTTTTATTATTGGTTCTGTAGGAAGAAGATATTTAAGTTTTGGTGGAGCTGGTGTATAGGCATATACGGCAAATAATACCTATGGAAAATTATTTTTATAGTATTCTGGTGGAGATATTTCTATCGGTGAAAGTACTGCGGTATCAACTGGTTTATTTAATATTACTACCGCCACAATGACTGGAGCATATACATTTAATTCTGCTAATGGTTTTAATTATAGTGGAATAGGCGTTAGTGAAACTAATTCTTCAAGACCTGTTTGGTTTAGTTCCGATGGAACTGTTGGACGTCCAGTTTATAATAATAATTTTCAATATAATCCAGGTTTAAATAAATTATCAACTGGTAATTTATAGCTCACAGGTGAACTTGAGGTTACTGGAAATGCTTATTTATATAATCAAACTACCGCAGATAGTTTAATTGCGGGAAGCTTGATTGTAAATGGTAATGCTAATTTTGTTCAAATTCCGACTGCGCCAACAGCCGCAGAAGGTACAAATAATACTCAATTAGCTACAACTGCTTTTGTAAAAAATTCTATTACCAGTTTATCTACCGCAATGCATTTTATAGGTAAAGCAACAGCAAGTATTGCAGATGAATCAACTACTGATCCTGCCATTTATGGATATGATTTTGTTTCTGATAGAAAACCTGGTGATGTAATCATTGATAAAGATGGTTTTTATGAATACGTATGGACTCAAAACGGAGCCTGGGAACGCTTAGGCCCAGATGGTAGTTATAAAATGATTCAAAGTGCAGTTGGAGATCCAACTGCTAATGGTAATGCAACAGCTTTTATTGATTCTATTAGTTAGGATGCAAATGGTGTTATTACTGTTACAAAGAAAAATCTTGATACTTCTGGTACTTGGAGTGGTAATGCAACTACGGCTACAACAGCAAGCAAACTATCTAATACTTCTAAAATTGGAGATATTAATAAACCAGTCTATTTTACTGCTAGTGGTGTGCCTTCCGCAATTAGCTACACAATTAATAAATCTGTACCTTCTAATGCCGTGTTTACAGATACTTTAGTTCAATAGACAGCAACTAATTTATCAGAAAATGTAGAATATAATATTTTAACAACTACTGAAGCCTCGCCTAACACAGGGGCAAGAGAAACAAAATATGGAGTAAATATTACTTATAATCCTTCTCTTAATAGGCTAAGTACTGGAAACATTAATCTTACTGGTGAACTCAATGTAACAGGTAATACATATTTACACAATCAAACTATAATAGATACTCTTACTACAGGAAATTTATCTGTAACAGGAGTAATAAATGGTCAATTAAATCATAAAATAAAAATAGGAAATTATGAATATGATGGTAGTTCAGATATTACAATACCAATTTATGATGGAGCAACAAGCTAAAGGAGGTAGTAAAAATGGCAAATGATATTACTGTTACAAAAAATACTACTTCTGGCAATGAAAAGTGGGATGTTACTTATATTGTTGATGCATCTGGAACAAAAACTAAAACATTAAATACCGCAGGTACTTTACTTGATAGAAATATAAAAGTGTCTGTTACTACTCCAACTGCTATCTTTGCAATTAGCGGTGCTACAGTATATTGTTCTGGAGCAGGATGGGTACCAGCGGGGTCTGCTTCTAACGGAATAGGAACTGTCAGCGCAGGCGCAATAACAAATAATACAACTCTACCTTCTGGCTCAACTTCTTCTGGAAGTCTCAATTATCAAAAATATATAAAAATCGGCGCTGGCTATTATCCATCTGATTTATATTATTATAATGGAGTTGGAGCTATCAGCGGTTCAATTGGTGGTAGTGCAAGTGCTGGTTCTGCAACAGCTGTTTTAACAAATACTAATAGTATTAACACAATTGCTGATATATCTGGAAAAACAGCAGGAACTGATTATTGGACTATTAAAGCAACTGCTACAACAAGTGCTGGTAGTTATACTCCAAAATATACCGTTACTACTGCTGGTTATTTAGGATCTACTGTTACAGGAACTGCGCAAACTGTTTCCGTAACCGCAGATTCTACTGGAACAAGTATTTATATTCCAAAAGCAACCTATTCCACCTCAGCAGGCGTAACAACTATTACTACAGCAGGTTATTTACCCGCTAATACTAAAGTAACAAATATTACAACATAGACTCCTACAACAAGTTACGCAAATAGCGGCTTAAGTACTTATTTTAGCGCAGGTTCATCTAGCGATTATAATGTATCTATTACTCCTCGTTATTCTAATAGTGCTGGTTATGTTGCGGCGCATACTAACACAAACAATGGTGGAATTGGATATTGGAAAATTAAAACGACTTCTATAACTTAGGGAACCTCAACAATAGCTTCTGGAGCAACTTCAGCAACAAGAGGTACTGCGACTTGGGAAACTGGGTGGATTACTGCTGGTAGTATAGATGCAGCTACTTTTGCTAATACTGCCACAAGCGGTGTAACTTATTTAGATATTTCTAATACCACAGATTCTCCAATGTTAATCTCTGGAGATTATTTATACATAAATAAAGGTTATACTGATAATCTTAAAATTAGTTTAGCAAAATTAGTACCTGATTGGGCAAGTGGAACTAATGTTGCAGGCGCGAGCCAAATGCTTTCTGGTTATAAAGCTTATGATAAAGATGGTAATGTTTTAACAGGTGAAATTCCGTCAAAAGCAGCTACAACATATAATACTTCAACATCAAACCAAACAATTGAAGCAGGACAATATTTAAGTGGAGCATAGACAATTCGTGCTGTTACTACTTCCAACATTTCTGCTGCAAATATAAAACACGGAGTAAATGTCAAAGTCGGTGATAGCGCATCTGCGGGTCGTATTAAAAATGTAACTGGAACATTTACTTCTGCTAGCACAGTATCTAGCGGATAGACAGCTGCGGCCGCAGGTCAAATTCTTTCTGGGTATTCTGCTTGGGTGGATGGAGTAGAAGTAAAAGGTTCAGTTGCTACTGGAACAGGCATTACTTTCAATGGTAAAACTGCGACAGCAGCTGCAGGATATTATGCTACAGCCGCAACGGCAGATATGACTGAAGCAGCCGTTACTGTAACTGCATCAAAAACAGCAACAGCTCCTACAATCGCAAAAACTGCGACAACTGCATCTGGAGCAACAAACGTTGCAAATGGTAATGCGACAACAACAGCTCCAACGTCTGGTTATTTTGTTTCAGCGTAGGCTACTGCGCCAATTACAACATTAGATATTACTAAAACGGTTAATACTGCTGGATATATTGGTTCTAATACACAAATTACTGCATCAGCTTCAACTACGGCTAAAACTGGTTCAGTCTATTATATTCCAATTGCTTCTGGCTCCTGTACTGTAGCTGGAGGAGTTTTATCTACTTCTGGTTTTAGTAAAGCAGATTTAGCATTAACATTATCTGGCGATACGGCGAATACCACAATGACAGAGAATATGACTGTTGGAGCATAGGATACAACAAATTATCCATATTATATTAAAATTAGTGGTAGTACTCCAGCTGTTAATGGGACAACATCCGCATCAGTTACAGCTATTACAGACGCTCATACTGCTGGTTATATTCCTGCAAAAACAGCAACTAATTTTAGAAATGCTTAGTCAGCCTCTCCATCTGTAAGCGTTAATGCAACATCAAATAATACTTATGTTAATATTAAAGCTGCTACTGGCACAACAACAATTAGTGGTACAACCACTAAACAACCATCTATTACACGATCCGCTTTTACAATTAGTGGAGTAACAGATGCTGCAAGTGGAGCAGCTATAACAACAGCGCCAACTTCTGGCGTTTATGTTAAAGTTAGTTCTGCCGCAAATACAGGAACTTTAACATCTACAACAGCTACAACAGCAGGTTATACACCTGCTAATAACAGTTATGCGACTAAAACTGCAACAGTAGGAGCATCTGCATCTGCGGCTACTTATGTTCCTATTACAACAGCAAATCCGGCTTTTGATGGCGGAGCAATTAGTGGTTCTGTTACTGGAATTACTGGTTCTAATGTAACATTATCAGACACAGACAATGGTATTTCCGTTACTGGTGCGGCTAGCGCTGGAAGAGCAGCTGTATTATATAATGGCGCAGTTAATGGTTGGGTTTCTAAAGCTGATAATGCTACTGCGTTAGGTGCGACATCATCTAACACAACTCTAACTGGAAAGACAAGATATATTACAGAAATCATAGTACCAAATACAACAAGCTTCACATTGACAACTGCCACAGGCACTTCTTCTACTGGTGAAAATAATTATATTACCACAGTTACTAATAATGGCTATCGTACTATGAATTTAATAAATAAAGGATGGCTAAATATTGATCATACCATGACTTCTGGTAAAGACACTATTGATGCCTATTTAGCAGATGGTACTACAAAATCTGGAGCTTAGATAGTTGTTAGTGGTAGTGGAAAATGGAAAATAAATACTGTCACGCCGAATGTATCTGGCGATAATATGGGACCATATTATGGAGCAACTTATGTTAAGCCAATGAGCGAAGGTACTGCAGCTGCTGCAACTGTTACTGGTAGTGGTACTGCTACAAGTCCTACAATAGCAAAAAGTGGAACAGCAATTTCTGGTGCAACCACATCAGGAAATATTGGCAGTGGTACAATTACAACTGCCGCACCAAGTTCTGGATTCTATGTCGCTACCGTTGCAACAGCACCGGCAACAACATTAACAATGACCAAGACGGTTAATACAGCTGGATATTTAGGAACAAACACATAGATTACTGCGTCCGCCGCAACAACTGCAAAAACAGGCTCTGTATATTATGTTCCAGTTACTTCTGGTGTATATTCTGCAGCTGCCGCAAATACTACAGCGGGAACAATCACTCCTTCTGTTGGTTTAGACGCTGCTGCGACGAGTACGTATGGATTTACTACTACGAAACCTAGTGGAACAACTGGGACAAACTTTATTACTCTTGATCCTGGTGGCACAGTCACCACAAAATGGAAATCCACAGCAACTGCTTCAGTTACTACTGCTGGTTATATTCCAACAGGGAGTACAACGGCAACTGTTGAGGGTAGCCCAACTATCGCCGCAGGTACTAATTACTATGTACCAATTCGTACTATTTCATTTTCAGGTGGAGATTTATCAACTACATTTGTGGATTCTGATAATAAAGTTATTACAACCGCGACAACTGACAGTTATAATAATGGTTTAAGTATTACAACGAGTCGTGCTGCAGTAACCTATACAAATAGTGCAGGTGTTATTGCTGCTCATTCTAATACAACTGCATCTTCAGCACCAACAAATCAAGTAAATTATTTAAAAGGCGTGAAGATTGCAGCTCCATCTTCTGGAACTGCTAAATTTGATATTACTGTTCCAAATGGTAGCACAACGGATTTTATTACATTTCAATTTTAGGTTGATGCATCTGGTAACGTTTTTGTAATGGGTCCAGATTAATTTTATAAGGAGGAGAAAAAGACATGGCTAATATGACTTTTAAAGCAAGTTTATTACCAAATACGAGTAATACGTATAGTCTTGGTTCTTCTAGTCAACGATGGAAGAATATTTATGGAGATTTTTTATTTGCTGAAGATTTATAGCTTACTGGAGAACTTAATGTAACCGGTAATAGTTATTTACATAATCAAACTCTTATTGATAATGCTACTCTTGGTAATTTAATTGTAAGTGGTGCAACTAATTTTGTTCAATCTCCAACTGCGCCGACCCCTACAGCGGGCGATGCAAGTACAAAATTAGCCACAACAGAATTTGTTACTGGCGCAGTTACCGACCTAGCAGGCCCAATGCGCTTTATTGGCTCATTAGGTACCGGAGGTACTGCTACAACACTCCCCGCAGCGGCCGCCGCAAATAAAGGTCATACTTATAAAGTTATTACAGCAGATACATATCAAGGTGTTGCTGCAAAAATTGGAGATTTACTAATTAGTAATGGTTCTTCTTGGGTACTTATTCCTTCTGGTGATGAGCCAGTTGGAACAGTTACTAATATCGCTACTGGTAGCGGTTTAACTGGTGGTCCAATTACTGGCAGTGGAACAATTAGTCACGCAGATACCTCTACTCAGGCAAGCATTACTGCGAACGGAAGAAAATATATAACTGGTGTTACTCTTGATGGTTTTGGGCACGTAACTGGATTAACTACTGGAGATATTACTGCCGCAGTTGAAGGATTAGATGTTGCTGCAATTGGTGGTGGAACTGGAGAATACATCTCTCAGATTTCTGAAACTGATGGTAAAATTTCTGCGACAAAAACTACAACTTCAGTATCTAACACTTGGGAAGACGGTACTACTGCAGGTCCAAAAATTAAGACAACGGTTAATGGTATTACTGGACAAGCGTTTGCGATTCCATCAGCTACGGATGCTGCTTCTGGTGTTGTTACAACAACGACACAAACATTTGCTGGAGCGAAAACGTTTACTAATGCGGCAGCATTTAATGCTACTGGTAATTCAACCCACTCTAAAGATACTAATGCTGCTGTTGTTGTTAAAGGCGGTGTAAGTGTTGAAAAACAAATTTCTGCTCGCACTGTACGAGTTGATGGTACATCAACCGACA
>JAEEGL011824494.1_pt1 | contig 25337 bp, 19 predicted proteins | sample 9134231 | NCBI WGS metagenome assembly JAEEGL01 (sample SAMN16246548, study PRJNA631951) | gut metagenome | biome: gut microbiome; feature: rumen; material: fiber-attached | host: Bos | place: Iran: Karaj | collected 2018-10
CTTACTGACCATCCCGGGCGTATTCTGGGTGTATAAGGGAATCCGTGAAGACGATATTTACAATGGGGACATCCTTTCAACTACAGAGGCTCTGCGAAAGTTCAAGAAAAGGTATGTCATCCTGGTGACAGGGATCTGTATCTTATTCTTTGCTTTCGTGATCATAGCAACCTTGTATATGACCTCGATGAATATCAGCACCGAACTGATGTGGAGAAGGGGCATTATCATTGCTCTTTTGTGTGTGGGGACATTGGCTCTGGAGTATTATTCTGCCAAGCGACTGTTAAGCGCCTGCGACGCTATCATCGAGCGACTCAGAATTAAAGACGAATAAGATGGAAGACTATATCATCAGAGAGATTGACCGCCTGGGCGAGATGTTGATGCAAATCGCCCGCAGGCTGGGGTTACTGGACAGTGATGCACCCGATTACTCGCTGACCGATGTCCAGGAGGAGTTCGGCAAAACCGGCTGCCCGATGGACCTGGACAGGGTTCTCCGGCAGGATAATCCTGTCTGGTATCTCCTAAAAGAGGAAAAACTGTCCGACCATAGCCTGGAAACCCTGATCGACATCCTCTTCCACTCCGACCTGGAGGAATCCCGGAAGAAGGCCTTGCTGGATGACGCGCTGACTTACCTGGATGGAAAAGGATACTTCTCCTTCAGGCTTCACTCGTTGTGCGGCGACTGAGAACCGACAGTCACTAAGGACGGGACATATCGTTCAGGATAATCTGGAAGGCGGGGGTCAGGACGGTTCCGTGATCGGCCCCTGCACATTCGTAGACAGGGACGGAGTCGTTCCCTATCCCCTCCAGGACAGCCTTCAGATAAAGGTTTTCCTCGAATCGTGCCGTCATTTCCAGGGACCTTTCCCCTGTAATCAGGAGCATTCTGGAACCCAGTTTCCGCAAGTTTCCGAGCGGCGCCATGCAATCCACGACCGGAATCGAAGGAGAAAGGCCTCTCTCGCCACGAATCGTGTAATGGGTAGCCGTCTGTCCGCTGATGGGATAATACGCAACGACGCTGTCGGCGTCGATGCCTTCCGCGGCAAGCCACCCCTTGTCCAGAGCGAGCATCAAGGAAAGGTATCCGCCGGCAGAATGCCCTGAGACATAAATTTTCGAAGGATCTCCCCCATATTCGGCAATATGCCGGAAGGTCCAGCCGACGGCTGCGGCGGCGTCCTGGATGTAGGCAGGACATTTCGCCTTGGGAGAAAGCCGGTAATTCACCGCCACAACGGCAATACCCTGCTTGACGAGCTGCTCAGGAATATACTTTTCCCCTTCGACGAGCCCGCCTCCATGGAACCAGACGAGCGTCTTGAACGCCTTGCGGCCCTTGGGATAATAGACATCCAGCTTGCAACGGTCCTTCCGGTACCGGGCAGGTGATTCCGAGGCATAGGCGGAGTCGATATGGGAAACCTCGAACGGCTTGTCAACCGCGAGATCCGCGGCCTTCCGGCAGATGGCAGCCGTGTTTTCATCCACGTCCTGCGGTTTCCAGGGATTGTCCGATGCACGGAGCCCTGTCAGGGCGGCGAACCAGGTACAGGCGGCCGCATATCGGCCGTAATGGTACTCCAGATGGTAGCCGTCCCGGTTGAAGACATCCCCCATGGACGAGGTCCTGGCATTCTGGATTGCCGTTCCGCTCGGAACGAGCAGAGTGATTTCGGGATGGTCGGCCAGGGCGGAGGACACGGCATTCAGAATGAACCTGTACATGTTCATCTGGTCCCTTCCGTACACGGGGAATTCAGGATGGGACGCGTCGGCGGAATAAGCCCAGGTCTGGTGGAAGATAAGAGTGGCTCCCGACGGGACAAAACCCTTTACGTAGGTAATCAGCTCCTTGAGATAAGGGTCGTAGGTCGCATAGAGCCCCGATACCCCGCTGGCCTGCTGGAAACTGACGTGCGTCCACTCTTCCTCCGCCAGGGCTTCGGACAGCCTGACGCCATATTTCTCCCGGGTCTTCCCGTTGACTACCTTTCGATAGCGGTACTCGGGCGCATCGGCCACGGAATTGTTGTAATGTCTCTCGAGCGTACAGCCGCCGATATAAAGGTTGGCGACGACCGCGGGGATGCCCGCCGCATCGAGCAGTTCCCACAGATTGTTCTCCACGGCATCTTCCGAGAAGGAATTGCCGATGGCGAGAATCCGCAGCGTGTCCGGGGCATGCAGGTAGCTGATGTTCTCCACCGTTGCGTATTTCTGCGCCCACATCGCTTCCGCCGACAAGACCGACAGAAGGATCAACCAAACTTTTTTCATACAGGTCATCTTATTTGTCGTCAACCGGCCAGTCGTCCGTCCTGAACATCGGGACAGGAAGGCCGGAATCCGTAACGACGTTCGCCCCTTCGGGCCAGTTGTGGAAGGCATAGCGTACGGCGACGGGAGCAGGGACCTCCGGAGAGGAGACCAGGATGTCATTGGTGCTCCACTCTATTTCCGCAGCAGCCGGATGCCAGACCCGGTCGGCGCCTGCGATTTCAAATCCTCCCAGGTCCAGTTTCCGATGGGAACCATGGACCCGGAAGCCATCTCCCGCGGCAGACACCTTTTCAAAACGGAGCCGGATGGAGGATCCCTCCGTTTCCATCTCCTTGTAACGGGGCGTGACGGGAAGCCCCTTGAAGCCATAGTCGTTGGCCAGGGCCAGCCAGGCGAGCCGCTCCCCTACCTCCTTCTTGAAAGGCGGATGGATGCAGTCACGATGGCCGATGTCGGTGGTAGCGGCGACACCGGAATGAGGCAGGAGCTCCGGAATCCGGAACTGCTGCTCGACCAGCAGCGGCAGGCCGCGACCTTCGGGATTGTCATAGCTGTACGGGGCGATCTGTACCAGATAATACGGCATGTCGGGATTCCCCCAGAGGGAGCGCCACTCATTGACCATGGCCACCGTAAGGGTCGCATAATCAAAGGCATTGACCAGATTCGCCTCGCCCTGATACCAGATGAAACCGCGGGCGGCAAAGCGCCGCAAAGGGTAAATCATCCCGTTGAAAAGCTGTCCGGTGTGTACTTCCTCCCAATGGAGGGACTTGGAAAGAGGCACATTGACCCCCGGCGTGTTCTCCAGGGTCTTGACGCTGAGCCAGGCCTCGATGGGCGTTCCGCCCCAGTCGGTGGCGATGAGGCCGATGGGCATGTCCGGCATGAACCGGGACAGCGTTTTCCCGAAATGATAGGCCGTCGCACTGAAATCCCTGAGCGTTTCGGGCGTACTCGCTTTCCAGGAACCCCGGCAGTCCTCCTGGGGGGTATCCGCATTGTTCCGGGCCACGGTAAACATCCGGACCAGCGGCGTGGAAGCGGCATCCCGGATGGTCTCATAGGCGTTTTCCACCCGCTGATGCTCCCAGCCGCCCAGGGGCATTTCCATATTGGACTGGCCGCTGCAGATCCAGACTTCGCCGACATGGACATCCCGGAGGATGCGCTTGTCGCCGTCATTGAGGGTAATGGTGTAGGGGCCGCCACCGGAAACGGGCGTATTCACCTGGACGCACCAGTTCCCCGACGTATCCGTCTTCACGGAATACTTCTTCCCATCCCAGGAGGTGACTACGGTTACTTTGGAGCGGTCGGAAGAACCCCACAATTGAACGGCAGCATCCCGCTGCAGGACCATCCCGTCTCCCAGCAGGCTGGGAAGCGTCACTTTGGCCGGAGCCAACCAGCAGCACAACAAGGCTGCCCATAAGAAAACGGCTTTCTTCATTCCTTGGCGATAATGGCAAATGACTGGGCTGCCAGTTCGATAATACGGCCGGAAACGGGCTGCGGCTCCAGGCCGCAAGGCCAGGTGCGCAGACTGTATCCGTCGGAAGAATCCGGCAGTCTCAGGTCAATGACTTGTTTCTGATCCCCAAAGTTAACAAAAGCTACGGAATATGACCCATCCGGGAGGAGGGCAGCCGTTGCGCCTACGTTGTCAGGCAGGGTGCCTTCCAGTTTCAGGATCCTGCTACCGGCGGGGAAATGCCGGCACATCAGGCTCCAGGTGTAATACCAGGGACGGACTTCCTCCTGGGAAGGATCCCCGAACACTTCGCTGCCCAGAATGTTCCACATCCCCCAGAGTTTTACGTCTTCGGTCTTTCCGGAATCGCCGTTGGAATGCATGGAGTCGTCCAGCATCCAGGCGGCGGCACCGGAGAAACCGGCGTTCATCACGCTCATGAGCAGCAGCGGCATATCCAGCGCGTAGAACGGGTCATAGACCAGCATGTTGCTGTCGGACCCTTTCGTAAACGGATGCCCCTCAACCCGATTCCAGTATTCCCGCGCCAGGGCGGAGTCGGCCGGATCCGAGAAATACTTGAAGCCGGCTTCCCCCAGGATGACAGGCTTGTCCACCAATGCCCTGAGCTTTTTCAGCGTCTTCTCGAACTCCCCGCTGCGCACATAGTGCTGTCCGGGATAGGCATGCATGTCGTAAATGCCTATCTGCGGGACGTTTTCCACCGTGGCCTTCAGCCACCCCTCGGCATCGTACGGCGAGGCGGGATTGGCATAGTCGATGACGGCGTCCGGTCCTGCGATGTCCACCTTCCCTTGCAGACCGGGATACTTGTCCATTTCGGCCTGGAACCGCCCGACCATCTCTTTCCAGAAAGCAAAGTCCCCGTTGGTGGAAGCCCAGTTTCCGTCCGGTTCGTTGAAGATGACGAAGTGCTTGATGCAGGTGAAACCGTTGTCGGCCACCAGCCAGTTGAGATGACGGACCGATGCTTCCACCCACTCCTGCGAGCCTTTCATCTCCCAGGTAGGCGGGTTGTATTCGCCATACACCACCATCACGCCCCGGCTCTGGCAGTATTCCAGCAACTTCTTGATATTCTCAGAGTTACGTTCGTCTTCAAAACCCTTTCCCGTGTAATAGGTGAAAGGGCTGTTGATCATGCAGCGGACATACTGGGGCCGCATGAAGTCCAGTCTTTCATAAAGCGTATCCCAATCGCTGTCCGAAAGGGCGGAGCCCCAGGAAAGGGCTTCGTCATAGGGGTCCCATTCCACGCCGTTCCCCAAATAATTGGGGGTGATCACCTCCTGTGTGACGGTGATCCGCGTCGCGTGCGTGCAGGAGGCCAGCAGGCCGGCCAGGAAAAGAAGGTTGATCCAGCGGGCGTTCATCGTACGGTCACGTTTTGGACAGGTACATACATCTTGGGAAGGTCGTTGCAGAAGTACGTGTCGGAGCGGTCGTACATCTGCTTGAAACTATCCACGGAAACGTGACCCGGAAAAACGGAGAAGTAGTGGCTTCCCTGCTCCATCGGGTCATATTTGTTGCGCCAGGTGACCAGCAGGCTCATCTTGCGGCCTGCCATGGGCGCAGCGATGTTGGTGATCCAGTAATCGGCCACCTTGAAGCCTTCCACACCGGTTTCCGTCACCCCGGCGGGCTTTTTCTTTTCCGTTGACAGTTTGGAGAGCAGCTTGAGATTGCCCAGGAAGATATCGTTCTTGATGCCCTGGTAGCAGTCCATCCCGATGAAGTCCACATACTCGTCCCCGGGCCAGCGGAAAACGAAGTCGCTCTCCACTTTCTTGGAGTCCATCTGGGGAGAGATGGCATAGATGAAATTGTGGACGTCGGCCTTCTTCAGATAATCGACGAAATACCGCCAGAGTCCGATGAATTCCTTTTCGGTGGTGGCCGATTTCCCCCACCAGCTCCAGGTCTGCGTGTGCTCGTGGAAGGGACGGATGATGACAGGTATCACCTTGCCGTCCGTGCCCTTCAGGTTTTTGGCCATATCCGCCAGTTTGTCCAGCCAGCCGTTGAACTTCACTTGCGTCTCGCTGCCGGTCTTCAGGATCTCCGCCGCCGCATGGGATGTCTTGCCGTTATCCAGCCAGGCGTCGTCCCCGGTCAGCGGATCGTTCAGATGCAGGCAGGCCGTAATGACCATACCGCGGTCATAGGCCTCCTTCATCAATTTAAGCCGCATGGCATTCTCCTTCCCCTCGGTCTCGGACCGTTCGTCCATGAACGTGGAGAAATCCAGGCTGTACACGGCCGGATAGTCGCCACATACATCCTTGGTGTCGGAACCGCCTTCGGTACCATACCATTTGCGACCGTACATCAGATCGTCGTGATGGCCGAACATCCAGCCCTTGTCCCGGATGGCCCAGAGATTGGAATACAGGGCCTTGGTTTCCGTCGTGGCATTCGCATCGGCCAGACTCAGGACGACCTCTTCCTGGGGTATTTCCTGTTCCGGGTCATCCTTTTCCTTGCATCCGCACGCGAGCGTGGCCAGCATCATTAAAGCGAGAAGAAATGGTTTCATCATTCTACGATTACGTTTTCAGCCATTTTGTACATAGGGGGAAGGTCTTCACAGAAGTAAGTGTCAGGCCGGGCGTACATCTGCCGGAAAGATTCTGCCGACGGATGGCCGGGAAAGACGGAAAAGTAGACGTTCCCCATTTCCATCGGGTCATATTTGTTGCTCCACGTGACCAGCATGCTCATTTTCCGGCCGGCCATGGGAGCGGCGATGTTCTCGATCCAATAATCCGGGTTCTTGAAGCCCTCGACCCCGATTTCGGTGACGCCGGCGGGCTTCATCTTCTGCTCGGAGACCGAGCGAAGGCATTTGAGGTTGTTCAGGAACACCGTGTTGTTGATGCCCAGATAGCAGTCCATGCCCATGAAGTCCACGTAGTCATCCCCGGGCCAGCGGAAAAGGAAATCGCTTTCCGTCTGTTTCCCGTTCATCGCCGGGGAGATCGCATAGATGAACGTATGGACCCCGCGGGAAATCATCCCATCCACCAGGAACTGCCACAGGCCGATATATTCCTGGGCGGTGGTGCAGCTGTTTCCCCACCAGCTCCAGGGGTGCCCGTGTTCGTGGAAGGGCCTGAGGATGACGGGAATCTGCACCCCGTCACTGCCCTTGAGACTCTTGGCCAGGGCGGCCAGGTTGTCCAGCCAGCCGTTGAACTTGACGTTGGTGGGGCTTCCTTCCTTCAGGATCTCGGCGGCCACCTGGTCGCTGGAATTGTCCCAGGAATCGCCGCCGGTCAGCGGGTTGTTCAGGTGCATGCAGGCCATGACCACCATGCCGCGGTCGTAGGCTTCCCTGATCGTGCGAAGTTTCACGGGGTTCTCCTCCAGGGTCTGGAGAGGCACTTCCCGGCCATCCATGAAGGAAGCCACATCCACCGCAAACACGGCCGGATAGTCCCCGCACACATCCTTGGTATCCGAGCCGCCTTCCGTATACTGCCACTTGCGCCCGTTGATCAGGTCGTTCTGATGTCCGAACAGCCACCCTTTGTCCCGGATCGCCCAAAGGTTGGAGTAAAGCGCCTTGGTGGCGGGGGTAGCGTCGGGATCGACCAGCTTCAGCCGGACGGGCTGTTCATCCGGCTCGTCAGGGCCTGCAGGGTCGTCCCTCCCGCACGAAAAAGCGAGAGGGACGGCTGCAAGCAGCAGTATCAGAAAGAGGATCCTTTTCATTACTCGGCAGGAACCTGTTTCTCGAACACCATCACGTACAGGAGCGGGCTGTGAACGAACCTGTCATAGTCCGTCCATTCGAAACTGATGTCGGTGGAAGGGGCATCGGCCAGCTGCAGGGCCAGGGCCATGCAGCCTTCAGGGACCACCAGGGCGCTCTTGCCCAGGAACTCATAGCTGCCCGGGAGCAGGAGCGGAACGGTGTAGGAGAGCGTCTTGTTCTTCCGGATGGTCACGGTACCGCCTTCGGAATCCGCCTTGTCATTCGGATTATAGGTATAAGTGGTCTCGCTGTGCGGGAGCCAGCCATAGAACTGCGAACAGTCGATGTTCACGGCCACGCCGGCCTTCTTGCCCACATACTTGTAGTCCCAGTATCCGCCGTCGGCGCCGGGGCCATAGAAGACCGTGCCGCTCAGGCCGCCCTCCTGGGAGGGAGTGAAGGTGAGGATATTGTCCTTTTCCTTGACATAATTGCCGTTCCAGCACCAGCTCTTGGCGGTCGTCTGGTCTTTGGTGATACGGTCGACAGAGCCACCGTATACCCACTGTTCCTTGACCTTCCAGTCGCCGGGCAGGTCGAAGACAGGGGCCGGTGCCGGCGGCTCGACACTGTTCTTTCCCTCGGTACCCTCGGTCTTGGACGCGGCGGGAATCTCATTCACAGGCGTCACCAGCACGAAGAACAGACGGGGTTTCTTGGCGAACTTGTCGTAGTCGGAATAGATGTTGGTCCAGTCGTCCACGCCTTCGAGCTTGAAGCGGAAGGCCTTCTGTTCGACCGTCAGTTTCACGTCGCGGGAGTCATCCTTGTACACTTGGTACTCGCCCGGGTCCAAGAACTCACCCGTCGTCACCTTCCCGTTGGCGTCGGTGAAGCTGATGGTGTTGTTCACGTAGTCGCGCACCCAGGTGCTGGTGCCCACGGGAATCTGGCGGTAGAACTTGTGCAGGTCTATGTCCGTATCCCCTTCCTTGTTGACGGCCGCCTTGAACAGGCAGTTCCAGTGTTTGCCGTCGACGCCTCCGTAGTGGATGCACTTTCCGGTGGTATTGCCGTCGGCCATGATCTCTTCCAGGGTGAACTCCAGATAATCGTCATACTCGGCGTTGGGGCCGTGGCCTTCGTCCATGTACCAGCACCAGCTCTTCGTGGAAGGCTCCATGAGGGCGCCGCCGCCCCATTCGGGACCGGTACCGCCCCAAACCCGGCTGCTGCTGATGGCATAACAGCCCAGGATGGTTTCCGTAAACGGGGTCATGTTGACGGTATACACGCGGGACTTGCCCGTTGCCGATGTCACGGTGATGGTCGGGGCGGCACCGGTGAAATCCAGCTTGCCGCCGCGCTCGACGGAGGAAGTGGCCTTGTAGGAAAGTTCAAGGGTGGACACCTCGACACTGGCCATGTTATCGACCAGGTTGGTAGCCAGTTGCACCTCGATGGTTCCGGTGGATTCGTTCTCCTCGGTGACCTTGGCCAGACCGGCCTGTCCGGCAAACTTGATGTTCAGGATCTTGTGGTCCTGGTTCCAGCTGCCCTCTTCGATCTGGGTCCACGGGTCCTTGGTGCAGGCGCTCAGTAACACAAGAGCGCCCATTGCGATGAACAGTATATTGCGTTTCATGGTTACTTGATATTAGGGTTAAGGTCGGTCTCGGAGGCCGGGATGGGATAGAATACGATGTCGTCGTCGGAGGTGACACCCTGTTCGGCCAGGGCCTTTACGGTGTGCAGCGTGCCGGTGCGGCGCATATCATAGGTGATGTTTCCTTCGAAGGCCAGTTCATAGATGCGCTCCATGATGACTTTGTTACGGAACTGCTCCTTGCTCAGGCCGGAAGGAAGGTCTCCCAGACCGGCACGGTGACGGATGTAATTCACCAGCTCATAGGCCTTGTCGGTAGGGCCTGCGGCCTCGGCATAGACCAGCGCGATGTCGGAGTAGCGAAGCAGGTATGGCTTGGTAGAGGTCTTGTCTCCGGAGAACTGCGGGTCGATGAACTTGCGGCAGAAAGGATAGGTGGCATCATTGCCCTTCTTGTAGGTCCAGACCACATTCCCGTCGGCATCGTATGCCTCGGTGCACATGAGCCAGTCCCTTCGGAGGTCTCCATCCTCGAAACTCTCATAGAAAGCATCCTCCGTCTTGTATTCGCTCCAGCCGTCGTGGGTGGGGATAAACTCATCCTTGTCCCCCTGCTTCAGGTACACGGTACCGCCGGCGATGTAAGGGATATACATCTTGGAGATCTTGGAATACTGGCCTTCGCCGTCACCGGTGCGGTCCATGCTCATGATGAAGATGTGCTCGGGACCGTCGGGATAATCCACGTCGTAGATGTGCATCAGGTCCGGGTCGAAGGCGTAGGTGGTCTGCTCGGGATTATCCACGACCTTCCCGGCATACTCCATCGCCTTGGCGTAGTAATCCTCCACGCCAAAGGCCATGTCCTTATACTGGGCCACGCCGTGCTCCTTGGCCGAAGCCAGGTACAGGTAGCTCTTGGCCAGGAGGCCCTGGGCGGCCGCCTTGTCCACACGGCCGGTTACAGGCTTGGCATAGTAAGGGAGCAGTTCGATGGCCTCTTCCAGGTCGGAGATGATATAGCCCCACAGTTCGTCCAGGGATTCGGCCAGGCCTGCGGCGGTATCTTCGATGGTCGCGACCACCGTCCTGTGGATGGGCACGCGGCCGAAATTACGGGCCAGGTTGAAGTAGGAGTAGGCGCGCATGAAATAGGCCTCGCCGGTGAAACGGTTGATGAGGTCCTGGTCGATGTCCATGCCCGGCACGTTCTCGATCACCGCGTTGGCCCGGTTGATGGTAATGTAGGAGTATTTGAAGAAGTTGCCCAGGGCGACGTTTCTCTTGAAGTTTTCCGTGGTCCAGGCATCCAGGTCCTTGGTACTGGCGGCGGCATCACCTTTCGGGTACAGCTCGTCGGTATTCATACCGCCCAGGAACACGATGGCTCGGGAATACTCGATGTAGTTGATGGCATCGTAGATGTACATGGTGGCAGCCTGTGCATCGGCCTCCGTCTTGTAGAAACTACCTTCCGAATAGAAGCCGTAAGGTTTCTCGTTCAGATCGCAAGCGGCCAGGCAAAGTGCTGCAAGGATGAAAGCAAATATTTTTTTCATGGCTTCTCGCATTAAAAGTTAAAGTCAATGCCAAAGGTCCACTTTCTCAGACGGGGGTAGCCGCCGCTGTAAATGCCGTTGGCTCCCACTTCAGGGTCGTAACCTTTGAACTTGGTAAAGGTATACAGGTTGTCTACGTTCATGTAGAGACGGATGCTCTCCAGGAAGCTGGTCTGCTTCCGGAGCGGGATCGTATATCCCAGGGACACGGTCTGGATACGGATAAAGGTACCGTCTTCCACCCACCAGTCCGCGAAACGGGTCTGGCGGTCGTCACGGAGCTTGGGATAGTTGTTGGTCGGATTGTCGGTGGTCCAGCGGAGCGGGTTGTTGTTCGGCTGGCCGAAAGCCTGCGTATTGATGACGTCATTGCCGAACACGCCGTTGAAGAAGATGCTCGCATCCAGGTTCTTCCACGCGAAATCCAGGTTCAGGGAAGCCAGGAAGTCCGGGTTGGGGTCGCCGATGATGCAGCGGTCGTTCTCGTCTACGGAATCGTCGTCATTGATGTTCACATACTTGAACTCGCCCGGTTCCGCATCTTTGCCGGTAAGACCGGCGACGAGGCCCTCTTCCAGGGTTTGGACGATGCCGTCCACCTTGTATCCGTAGAACACATACATCGGCTGGCCGATCGCCAGGATGTTGGTGTATCCGCGGAACTGGCCGGAGCTGTTGCCGTAATACTCGTACTGCATGCCCGTGTTCGGGTCGGTCATCAGGCCGGATTCGATGGCGTCACCCAGGCTCAGCACGCTGTTGCGGTTGCGGGTGAACATCAGGGTGCCGCCCACCTTCCAGTCACGGGTGGAAACCATGATTCCGTCCATCGTGACCTCGATACCGGTATTCCGGATCTTACCGTCATTGACCCACATGCGGTCAAAGCCGGAGGAAGGAGCGATGTTGCGCTCTCTCAGCAGGTCGTCGGTGATCTTGTCATACCAGTCGACCGTCAGGTTGAAGCGGTTGCCGAACAGGCTCAGGTCCATACCCACGTCCACCTGGGAAGTGGTTTCCCACTTGAGGTTCTTGTTGGGAATACCGCCCCAGAGGACGTAAATGCCGTTATCACCGGTGCGTCCCACCTCTCGGCCGGGGCCGATGGCCGTCTGCCAGGAACCGTTGTAATAGTACTGGTGCTGGCCATAACGGCTCAGGGTCTGGTAAGGGGAGATGCCCTGGTTGCCGGAAACACCGTAGGATGCGCGGAACTTGAGGACATCCAGCCATTCCACATCCTTGAGGAAGGACTCGTTATGGACATTCCAGCTCACGGCACCCGAAGGGAAGAAGGCCCACTTGTTGCCGGCGCCGAACTTGGAGGATCCGTCGGCACGGGCGGTGAAGGTGAACAGGTAACGGTTGTCGTAACCGTAGTTCAGACGCATCAGGCCGGACACCAGTTCACTCTCCGACAGGCCGTTGGAGATCTCGTACAGTTCGGGATTACCGGCCGCCAGGTTCTCGTTGCCCAGGGTCTCATTCACGAAATCCTTGCCGGCCAGGCTGGAGGAACGGGCCCGATAGTGCTCATAGGAATAACCGGCCATGGCCGTCCAGTGGTGCTTCTTGCCGAACACCTTGTCGAAAGTGCCGTACACATCCACCACGATATTGTCGTCCATGCCGTTGGAAATCTGGCCGAAGCCTTTGTTGAAGGTTCCGGACTCCGAATACTTCTTGGGGTTGTAGACGTCCTGGATCCGCTCGCCGTGCTTGTAATTGAACTGGCTGGTAAGCGTAAAGGACGGGAACATCTGCCATTCGATACCGGCATTGGCGATGACGCTGGTGCCTTCGGTCTTATTGGTGGAGAGTTCCTTGAGGGCGATGGGATGGTAGTAATCCTGGTCACTGTACAGCCAGTAGGCGCCCTCCTCGTCATAAACGGGGAAGATGGGGTTACGGTTGTAGGAACGTCCCGGGTTGTAATTGCGCAGGCTGTGCGTGATGTTGGCGCCCGCCTTCAGGATGAAGTTCTTGTACAGCTTGTGGTCGACGGAGAACTTGCCGCCGAACTTCTCGTACCAGTCATCCACATACACGCCATTGTCGCGGTAGTAGTTGGCGCTGGCCAGGAAAGATGTCTTGTCGTTCGCGCTGCGAACCTGGACCGTGGTGTTGTTGGAAACGGGCAGTTCCCGGAGTACCAGGTCATCCCAGCGGGTGTTGGTCGTCCAGGTGGTTTGCAATTCCTGGATGGAAGGATAGTAAACGCCGTTGGCGCTCAAGGCTCCTACATACAGAGGAGTCATGCCGGCATTCACCTTGGATTCGTTCTGGGTGATCGCCATCAGGACGGGATCCCTCCAGAGATTCAGCTCGGAAGTCATCTGGGACAGGGTGGTCTGCTGGCGTACGCTGATGCTGGTCTTGCCCGCAGCCGCCTTGTTCGTGGTGATGAGGATGACGCCGTTCGCACCGCGGGAACCGTAGATGGCGGAAGCCGATGCGTCCTTGAGCACCTCCATGGAAACGATGTCCTGGGGATTGATCTGGGACAGGTTGCCGGCATCTCCGAACGGAAAGCCGTCAACAACCAGCAGCGGGGCGTTGGAACCGTTGATGGAGGAATTACCGCGCACCCGTACGATGGACGAGGCGCCCGGATCCTGCGAGTTGTTGGTAACCTGAACACCCGCGATGCGGCCCTGCATCAGGCTTTCGATGGAGTTGGCGGGCTTTACCACCAGGTTTTCCGGATTCACCGACGCCACCGAGCCGGTGAGGTCGCTCTTCTTCATGCGGCCGTAACCGATGGCGACCGTCTCGTCCAGCATGAAGGAAGACTCGTTCATGACTACGTTGACGACCGTCCGGCCCTCAAGAGGCAGGAGTACATCCTCGTAGCCGAGGCAAGTCACCGAAAGGGTGGCATTCTGTGCCACGCCGTCGATGGACCAGGAGCCATCATCGCCACTGACCGCATACCTGTTCGTGCCGGTGACGAGTACTGCAGCGCCGGCAACGGGGTTGCCGTTCTGGTCGCTTACCGTTCCGGAGACCCTTCGCGCAGTCTGGGCAAAGCCGTCTGCGCCAAGGACCAGAAGCGAAGCAACTGCAAGGAAAATGCTTACAATTCTCTTTTTCATGTTATTGGTTATTGGTTGGTCATAAAGTCAAGCAAGTCGTCGAGCGGGCAGGTTGCCACGCCCACGTATTTGTCGGCCGCGCCGTAATAGACGTAAAGCGTTCCGTCTTTCACGACATTTCCCGTAGGGAAGACGCAGCCCGGGTACAGGCCCTCACGCTCATACGGGAGCACGGGCTCCAGGATGGGCTCGGGAGTACGGTAGAGGACTTTCAAAGGATCGTTCCGGTCCAGCAGCATGGCAAAGACCGTGTAGTCGGCAAGGCCGCCGTCGGCTACCCCATGGTAGAGCACCAGCCAGCCCCGGTCGGTCAGGATGGGCGGCGTGCTTCCGCCGATCTTCTCCTCCTTGGTCCCGGGACGGCCCTGGATGAGAAGATGGTCTTCCCGGCTTTCCCAGTCCAGAAGGTCATCGGAGAACTTGAGCCAGATGGAGGGATACGCAGTGGCCGCGGTGTGTTTGGGCCGGTGCAGCATGGCGAACTTTCCGCCGACCTTCTCCGGGAAGAGGATGACGTCGCGGTCGTCCTGGACCGCGGAAGTCAGGCGGCCCAGGCGCCTGAAGTGACGAAAATCGCGGGTACAGGCAAGTCCCGTGTTCCCCAGGTTCTCCTTCCAGGCGAGGGGGGCGAATTCGTCGGTATCCGGCTTCAGCACCATGTCGTGCGGGAAAGTCCAGTACCGACCCGGGGAAAGCGGCCTGTACGCATACGTAATGTAGAAAGTGTCGCCGAACTTGACAATCCGTGCATCCTCGACACAACCGCTGTCAGGCCCGTCGGCACTGGGGCAGAATACCGGTTCATCGCTGGCTCGCGTAAAGTGGAATCCGTCCGTGCTTGTGGCAAGCCCGAAACGGATCACATGCTTCTCGTCATCACCCGCGGCCCGGTACAGCATGTAAAACACGCCGTCATCCAGGATGACTCCCGGATTGCTCACGACCAGATTTTCCCACTTATTGGCGGGATTGGGAGTTAGAATGGGGTTCTCCCCATATCGAAGCAGTTCCATTATCTGAAAATGAATAATAACAGTACACTCAATACAATCAGGCCACCGGCCATCACACGGTAGTTCTTCCACCACTTCTCCTGCCGGAGCTCCCGTGTTTCAGTCTTGAAATCCGCCCGGCTGAAGGTCGTGTCCACCAGTTTTTCGGGATCCGGCCGTTCGGTGGCGACGCTCACCAGAAGGATGACCAGCATGCTGAAGACCAGCAGGATGGGAACGATGAACAGGAAATGCATGTCGCCGAAGATTGCATGGCGCCAAAACAGCAGGACCAGGGCCAGGGCAAGACCCGACAGAAGTCCGGCAAAGGCCCCGCGGGCATTGGTCCGCTTGACGAAAACGCCCATCAGGAACGTCGCGACGATGGGCGGCGAAATATAGGAAAGCATCTCCTGGTAGTACTTGAGCAGGGAGCCGAATTTCTCGATGTTGGGGGCCCACAGCGTTGCGATCACGATGATGACCAGGGCGGAAATCTTTCCTACCCGGACCAGTTTTTTCTGGTCTGCCTTCCGGTCTATCTTGGCATAGAAGTCCATGGTGAACAGCGTGGAGGCGGAATTGAGGATCGCGCTCAGGGTGGAGGTAAGGGCGGCGAGCATCGCCGAAAGCATCAGTCCCAGCACCCCGGCCGGCATGAACTTGAGGACCATCGTGGGATAAATCATGTCGGGATTCTCCACACCGGGGAAGAAATGCCGGGCCATGACACCGGGGATATTGAAGATAAACAGGGTACACAGGGTCAGGAAACCTGCCAGCATCACGCCGATCCGGCCCTGGTTCACCGTCTTGGCGCTGAGCACCCGCTGCACCAGGGTCTGGTTATTGGCCCAGAAGTATATGCCCAGCACCGGCATGCCGACCAGAAGGCCCAGCCAGGGGGTGGAAGAATCGCTGAGCGGCCGGATGAGCCGGGCGGCGATGTCCCCGTTTTCATACAGCGAGGCGAAATAGGACCCGCCTCCCTTGACATAGCAGATCACCATCATCACGATGGAACCCACCAGCAGGACGACCGCCTGGATCAGATCCGTGTTGATGGCCGCCGACAGTCCGCCGGGGATGGTGTAGGATGCCGCGATGACGGCGAAAACCACCACGAAAATCCACAGCTCCACTTCAGGGAACAGGAGTTTGAGGATCAGGGCGGCGGAATAGAGGGCACCGGCGGCGTCGAGGAAAATGTTGCCGATGATGCTGATCGCGGAGAAATAGTACCGGGACCTGCTGTCAAAACGCCTCTCCAGGAACTCCGGAATGGTGAATATCTTGGACTTGATATACAGCGGAAGCAGGAAGATGGCGAAGAAGACCAGCACCCAGACGCCCGTCAGGTTGTAGTTGAAGACGGCGATTCCCGTCGCATAGGCGTCCCCGGTCTGCCCGATCAGCGTCGTACTGGAAATGCTGGCGGCAAAGAGCGAAAGGCCGATGATGAACCAGGGGGTTTCCCTGCCGGCCAGGAAATACGAACCCGCATTGGAACTCTTCCCGTTTCTCAGTCCCCACCAGATGATAAAGGCCAGATAGACAAAGATGATGATGATGTCAATGACGCTGATTCCGGAAAGTTGCATGGTTATCCATTTTAGTCCGATACAAAGATAAACCATAATAACGGTCATTTTTTCCACAATGCAGCAAAAGAGTGATACTATTTTGAATTTTTTCTTATTTTTGCAGGTATGAAGGACATCCAACAGGAGATAACACCCGTCGAGAGTGACGACCTTTTCGTGGTTCTCGATCACTGGAACGCCAAATTCGACTATCCCATCCATTGTCACGCGGAATACGAAATCAACCTGGTGCTCCATTCCCAGGGAAACCACATCATCAGCACCCGTCAGGAGCCGTATTCCGGTGTAGATATGGTCATTATTGCTCCCTTCGTCCCGCATGCCTGGAAGGGCAGCGAGGAAGGGAACCGGGTGGTGACCATCCAGTTTTCAGGCAGGATGCTGGATTTTCCCATCCTGCGCCTGAAGCCTTTCCGAAACATCAAGGGCTTTTTGGAAAGAGCCACTCCGGCCGCAAAATTTCATCTTTCCGAGGATGACGCCCTGGTGAACGAAGCCCTGGATCTCGCCCAGGCGAAAGGGTTTGATGCCACCCTGGCCTTCCTGCACCTGTTGAACTCCCTGTCCGAACGGGAAACCACCGTGTTGGGAGACCTGGACGCGGAAATCCGGAAATCCCGTTCCAGAAGGATCGCGAAAGTCATGGATTATTCGCAGAAACACATCGGGGAAACCATCCGGCTCTCGGATGTTTCCTCGCTCGTGGACATGTCCGACTCCGCCTTCTCGCATTTTTTCAAGAAACACACGAACCTGTCGTACATCACCTATCTGAACGGACTGCGCATTTCCAAGGCCTGCCGGGAACTGGAGTCCACCGCGATGAGCGTCAGTGAAATCTGCTGGGACTGCGGATTCAACAACAAATCCAACTTCAACAGGCTTTTCCTGCAGGCCAAGGGGATGACACCCACCGCCTACAGGAACTACATTTCCCGGATTCTGGTTTGAATACGATTACTTGACCGGCTCCATATGGAGCGTGACCAGGGTGTCGGCCCCGAAACGGTCCTTCAGTCCCCTCTCGACGGCGGTAGCCCGCTCGTGCGCCTCCTCCAGGGTCATTTTCCCGTCCATCCGGATATGCACTTCGATGGCGAAACGGGTTCCGATGCGGCGGGTCCGCAGGTTATGCGGCTGGGAAACGCCCGGAACGGAGTGGATCACTTCCTCGATCTCCCGTTCGGTCTCTTCCGGGAGCGACATGTCCGTCAGTTCCCCGGCACTCACATGAAGCAGGTCCCAGGCCACTTTCACCAGCATCGCACCCACCACGATGGAAGCCAGCGGGTCCAGGACAGTCCAGCGCTCACCCAGCAGGATGGCCCCGCCGATGCCGACGGCTGCCCCGATGGAAGAAAGGGCGTCGCTCCGGTGATGCCAGGCGTTGGCCACCACGGCCGGCGAATCCAGGGCCTTTCCCCTGGCCACTGTATAACGGAACAGGATTTCCTTCACAAGGATCGACACCAGGGCAGCCCACAGCGCCAGTTTTCCCGGCTCCTCCACCGACTCGCCCTGCAGCCAGCGGGCGAATTTCAGGGCACCGGAGACAATGATGCCGATGGCGGCGCCCACCAGTCCCAGGCCTACGAACAGCGTGGCCAGCGTCTCGAACTTTCCATGGCCGTAATCATGCGAACGGTCTTGCGGACGGGCGCCGATCCGGACAAAGACCAGGACGATCAGGTCCGTGACGAAGTCGGAAAGGGAATGCACGGCGTCGGCCACCATCGCGGAACTGTGCCCCAGGATGCCGGCCACGAACTTGAAAGTAAGGAGCGCCAGGTTGCCGGCACTTCCCACCAGGGTGACTTCCGTCAACTGTTTCTCACGGTCTGCTGCCATAGCAGCACAAAGATACCACCATTCTTGCTCCCTTCCAAACAAATCCTTATCTTTGCTGATACTGATAACCCGAATCGATATGCATAACAGCGAATTTGAGATCTGGTGGTCTTCCCTGGCCATCTCCCAGAAGGAAAGGATCGCCCGGAAAGCGGCTGCCAAGTCCTCTCCGGACGGCACCGTCGACGAATCCCGGGTCAAGTATCCCGCCTGCACCCGCTGGTGGAACGACCTCCCCGAAAGCCGTAAAAAGGAAATCCACGACCACTGCGCCGACCATCACGGATACCTTCTCCCGGACTGGAACGACGCAACCCCTTATGGAGACTGAATGATGAGTAAACCCAAACACGCCCTGTTGCTTCTGGCATTGTTGTCAGGGAGCGCCCTCCTGTCCGCCCAGACCGTCCGTCCGCTGGAGAACGACAAGTACGAGATCGCCGTCGGCGAAAACACCATGACCGTGGACGCCGGACAAGGTGGCAAAATCTTGTCCTTCAAGCACGGAGACCAGGAAGTCATCTCCCAGATGCGCTTCCCGAACGCCTTCGGCAGCACTTTCTGGACCAGTCCGCAGGCCGAATGGAACTGGCCCCCGGTGCGAGAATATGACAGCATGCCTTATACGGCCGATGTCCACAACGGAACCCTCATCCTGACCGGCCGCGTCTCCGAAAGATTCGGTTACCGGATCCGCAAGACCTTCACGCCCGACCCGAAGGACGGCGCTATCGTTGTCTCCTACACCATCATCAATGAAGGGGATGCGGAGAAGAAAGTGGCCCCCTGGGAAATCACCCGTGTCCCGAACGGCGGCTTCGTCCTGTTCGACGCGGACCCGAAGGCCGTCACTCCGGCCGACCTGATGCAGGTCAGCGCCGCGAAAGGTATCGCCCGGATCGACATTGACGTCACCGACGGGAACCGGAAGGTCAATTCCGACGGAAAGGGCTGGCTCGCCTTCTGCGACAACGGGCTTGTGCTCCTCAAGCGGTTCAAGGACCTGAAACCTTCGGAACCCGCCCCCGGCGAAGCCGAAATCCAAGTGTACATCAACGGCCGCAAGACGTTCGTCGAACTGGAAAGCCAGGGTCCCTACACCGTGCTGAAGCCCGGCGGCTTCCTCCACTGGAGCGTCCGCTGGTACCTGCTTCCCCAGGGAGATGACATCATGGGCACGGTCAAGCCCCTCGTCAAGTAAGGTTATTCGGCCGGAACGGCCGTCAATTCATTGTGGATCATCCGGTGGGCATACTGCTGGATGATTGCTTTCATACGGCGTTCCATCGCCGCCGCGCGTGCGGGTTCCGCAGCCAGCAGGTTATCCTGCAACAGCCGGTCCGTCGTGAAACGGTACAGGCCCACGGCCCTTTCCCCATCGAACTGCAGCTGGTACCCGTCCCGTTCGTACAGATACATTCCGTTCTGGTACTGGACCGCATACGTTTCTTCATCCGGGGTCGACAGGAGGTCGCAGCCGAAACTCATCCAGGGGCCGTCATACCCCAGATAGCCGAGGATGGTGGGCTTGATGTCCAGCTGCATCGCGATTCCCTCCCGCAATCCCTTCAAGGAACCGTCGGGAGTATGGAAAAGGATCGGAATCTCGAAGACACCCGTCAGGGTCCGGTATTCGGGCGCATCGGTCTGGTTGGTATGGTCGCCCGTTATGACGAACAGCGTATTCCCGTACCACGGTTCCTTCCGGGCCGATTCGAAAAAACGGCGGAGGGCAAGGTCCGAATAGCGGACACTGCGGTGGATCGGAATCGTTCCGGGCTCGAGAACATCCTCATATTCAGCGGGAATGGCATAGGGATGATGCGAAGAAAGGGTGAACACCGTCGCCAGGAACGGTTCCGGAAGCTCCCCGATCCCCCGCTCGAAATACTGCAGGAACGGTTCGTCCCAGATGCCCCAGGTACCGTCGAAATCGGCTTCGTTCGCATAGGATTCCCGGCTGAATTCCCGCTGAAAACCAGACTTGTGGGCGAAACCCGCCAGGGCCAGGGACTGGCGCTGCGCTCCGTGATAGAATGCGCTGCTGTAACCTTTCTCCCCCAACTCGCGGGCCAATCCACGGATATCGTTGTTGGCATACGGGGTGAGGGTAAACGATTCCACGAAAGCGGGGATGCCGCACATCACCGACGGTTGCGCATCGATGCTCAGGCGCCCGTTGGCGAACGAATGCCGGAAGATGAGGGATTCCCGCATCAGGGAATCCAGGAAAGGCATGTAATCCCCGTGCCGCTCTCCCTGGAGTTCTGTCAGATAGGCGCTGTAGGAGGCGGAAAAGCTTTCCAGGATCAGGATGACCACGTTCTTTTTCTGCATCTCCCCCGCCCCTGCGGGCACGTGGACCGGCGAAAACTCCGCCTCCAGCTCCTCGGGACTGTCGAACCAGGCAGGTTCCTCCAGCGGAACATTGTCAATGGTCTTGAACAGGCAGAAAGCGGTGTTCAGGACGATGCCCGCCTCCACGGGCTTCTCGATATAGAGGTTCGCATCGTTGATGCCGATGGGACGTACCGTCACGCCGAAACCGCCGCGCATTCCCCCCACGACCGGGTAAAGGACCGCAGCCAGGATTGCCGTGTGCAGCAGATACCCCTTCCATCCGTACCGGATCCCCGGGGCCGCCGGCTTCCGATAAGCCTTGATCAGCAGCCACAGGATGAACAGGCCGAGAAGCACCAGATACCAGTGCACACCGGCTTCGTGCAGGAAAATCTTACCCAGGTTGTCATCTCCCCCGAATTCCCGGAAAACGGTGCAGGTCGTCCGCCGGTTGGTGAACGGGAAATACACCCCGTCAGCCAGGTCTACCGCGAAAGCCAGGAAATTGGGAACGACATACAGGGTCTTCGCAACTCCCCGGTACACACGATTCTCCCGGAAACGGAAGGGAATGAGCATCAAGACGATATAGGGCAGGTTCGTGAACAGGACCGTTGCCAGGTCGAACCGCCATCCGGCCTTGCAGAACCGCATCAGCCGATTCAGGTCCACATCCGGGAACAAAGGCCGGTTGAGCAGGAAGAAAACAAGCCGGCATACCGTGTATATGGCCATAGCCAGCAGCAGGTTCCACAGGATGGCACCGATATAGGAAAAAGGTTTTCTCATATTTTGCCCAGGCGGGAAGGAGGGATGACGACCCGAAGCACGCCGGGCTGGATGGAAAGGTCCAGGTCGGTGCCCGCCTCAAAAGGGTCGCCGTCATAATGGGCCGGGCCCGGATGGTCCCGGTGGATATGGACATGCGTGCTCCGGAAAACCCTGACATGGCGGCTGGAATCGGCCTTCCCCGCCATCAGCCGGGCGGCCAGGTCGGGGATTTCGACCGTCAGGAACGGTTGCACCACCGTTACGTCCAGAAGGCCGTCGCAGAGGGAGGCCTTGGGCGCGATGCGCGCCTCGTTCCCCCACTGGTTCGCATTGGCCACGGTCACGAACATCGCGGTGCCCGCCCAAGTCTCCGTATCCGTTTCCACCACATAGGTTTCCGGCTGGCGGTGTTTCCAGTTGTCCCATGCCTTCGAGACATACGTGCCGAGGCCCCGGCGCCCGGAATGGGCGAAGTCGAAGGCGACATCGGCATCCAGTCCGACACCGGCCGTACAGAAGAAAGGAAGTCCGTCCATCCGGCCCGCATCAATCCGGGCGATGCAGCCCTCGTTCAAGACCTTGACCGCACGGACCGGATCCCGGCTGATGCCCAGATGCAGGGCGAGGCCGTTTCCGCTGCCGCAGGGGATGATGCCCAGGGCCTTGTCAGACCCCAGCAGTCCCTGTGCCACTTCGCTGACCGTCCCGTCGCCGCCCACTGCGACGACGATGTCCGACCGGCTCTCCCGGGCCAGTTCCGCCGCCTGTCCGGCACGTTCGGTCTGCAGCACTTCATACGAGCAGCGGGACAGGTCCATATGACGCCCAATAGCGGCAAGGACATTGGATTTGTCCTTGCCGCCAGAGATGGGGTTGACGATGAATGTAATCCGTCTCAAAGGTTTAGAATCTCCAGCCCAGCGTTACGAGGGCGTTGCAGAGGGAAGACTGGGAGCAGATCTCAGGAGTCGCAACGTCGGCGATGTATGTGCCCTGGTCATCCCAGCCATAATAGTAGTACGGCGTGATGTACTCGTCCGGCAGATACTGGAAACGGACCGCGAAATCCGCGAAGAAGGAGCCGGTGGAGCTGTAGCCGAGGCCGAAGGAGACGCTCTGCCGGCTGGCTTTGACGCCGATTTCCGGGCTGGTGGCACAATTGTAGCCCACCCGGATGGCCATCTCGGGCGCCGGCTTGAGTTCACCGCCCACACGGATGATGTGGGAAGCGCCCGCATAATCGGCGATGTCCCGGTTCGAACCGGAGAAGTCTGTATTATACTCGTAGGCAGGCCTCAGCTCCATCCCGCTGTAGTCGCACATCTCGTAGTCGGCGCTCAGCATCGCGACCTTGCCGAAGGTATAGGCCATACCGGCATTGAACCGGAACGGAGTCTTCAGGTTGTAATACCAGTGGTCCTCCGGGGTACTGTACGAATTGCCGCCAGAATGGGTTTTCGAGTAAGCATCGACCCCGTATCTCTCGCTGATCTCGAACAGGGTGGGCGTCTGGATGGCCGCACCGATGCGGAGGCCGTCGAACGGACGGGCGATGAAACCGATCTTCGCGTAAATCCCGGAACCTTCATCCTCATAGGCCGAACGGATGCTGAGGGATTCGAAACCGGTAGGATAGTCCTTGCCGGAAAGCGCTTCCTCGGAGCGTGTCTCTTCATACCGATAGGAAAGGGTGGTGAGGCCGATGTTCGCGCCCACGAAGAAGCGGTCGGAGAAATCCATTGCGAAGTTCATCAGCAGGTCGTACTTGTTGCCATAGCGCCTCAGGCCATAATACTGCCCGATCGCATTCGCCAACTGGATTCCCCCGGTGTCGAGGATCCGCTCGGTCAGGCCCTGGTAAGAACCGTCCCGGTTGGGAATCGGGAGAATGACTCCGCCCTTGAAGCCGACCATCGTCTCCCAGGAAGGGATTCCGTCGTCATAGAAGCCGCCCTGCAGCACGGAAACGGGATAACCGTCGGCCTGGGAGGCCAGGGAACCGGCCAGGGTGGTCTCGTCGTTGGTACCCCCTGCGCGGAGTTTGTTGTTGAAGTCCTTGGTCATGTTGCCCACGATGCCGAAGGAAACCCTCCGCAGGCCCGAGCGGTTCTTGGTGTCATATACCATGACGGCACCGAAGTTGGGCATCTGGAAGCGGCCGGCGCGGGCCTTGAGGCCATCTTCATAACCGAAGGGCCGTCCATCCAGATACGTTCCCTGTCCGAAGACGGAGGAAACGCTCAGGCCAGGGGTGATCGTGAACTGGGAGTATCCCGCCACGGCGGAACCCGCCGGATTGAAGGTCAGGGAGCCGAGGTCGCCGCCCACCGCGGTCATGGCGTTACCCATACCCACGGAACGGGCTGTGCCGAGGTAGTCGTTCTCGGAATAGGAGAGGGCGTCCCGCCAGCCCTGCGCTCCCGCCTCGAAGGCCAGGGCGCCGAGCAAAATGGTTGCAATTATCCTTTTCATAGTCAATGCCGATTGATGTTGGGTTGGTTATCGACGGCCGCCATGGCCACCGCCGGAAGAGGAAGAAGAGGAATGGCTGCTGCCACCCGACGAGCCGCCGGAATAACCGCCACCGCTGCTGGAACGGGAAGAAGAACCTCCCGAATAGCTTCCACCGCTGGAACGGGAAGAGGAGCTGCCGGAGTAGCTGCCGCCGCTGCTGCGGTACGATCCGCCGGAAGAAGAAGACCGGCTGGAGGAAACCGCGCGTCCGGAAGAATCATAACGGCCCACGGAAGAGCCGGTGCTCCGGCTGGAAGAAGTGGACGGACGATAATTCGGGGAGCTTCCGCTGCGGGAGGAGGAACCACTGCTGCGGGAAACGGAGCCGCCGCTGTTGCGGGCGGTGCCGGAAGGGCCGTAGGTCGTTGAGGTTCCGCGACCGGCCGAAGCGCCGGAGGTGCGGACTGCGGAGGAGCTGGAACGGGAGGCCGCGGAGCGCGTGACGCCCGTCAGGCCGGTAGCGTTGGAACGGGTGGCATAGCTGCTCGAGCGCGCGGTGGAGCCGGTGCCGCTGCGGCGGGTAACTGCTCCGCCGTTGCGGGAGACACGGGACGTGCCGCTGCCGGTACGTCCGCCGACGCCGCGGGAAACGGAGCTGCGGGAGCTCTGCCCGATGTCGCGGTGACCGATCCTTCCCGCATGGCTGTGATTGGCGGTATACCATCTGTCGCCCCAGCCGCCTATGCCGTAGTAACCGCCATAGTAATGGCCATAATAGCCATGGTGATACCAGCCAGGATAGTATCCATAGCCGTAATATCCGTAATAGGACGGGCCCCAGTACCAAGGATCGTAGTACCAGGAAGAATAGTACCAGGGATCATACCAGCCCCAAGGGCTGTATAACCCGTAGTAGCGTCCGCGCCAGGGGTGATAGAAACCGCTGGTGTACCACCACGGATCCCAGGCATACCAGGAATACCAGGGATTGTAATAGGGATAGTAATAACCGTACATGTACCAGGGACGGTTGGCCCAGGAATAGTTCCACCAATAGTCGTCGACTACGGCGATATCCGTTCCGGATTCGTTGAAACGAAGCTGGGCGACCTTTCCGCTCGGGACGACGACGGTGTCACCTTCCGAGCTGAGTACATATACTTCGGATTCCATCGATTCGCGGACCAGGGCATCCATCTCATCCTGGGAGACGGCCGCCACAGGGGCTGCCGACCGGGGAGTCGCATAGATGCCGTCTTCGAACTGCTGCGGTGCGGCAGTGTACTGTGCCATCGACCCGCAGGACGTAGCGGCAACGAGGGCAACCAGGTAGATAGCCAGATGCTTTTTCATTGTAGAACCTCCTTTATCCAATAAAAATGAGTATCTTTGTGCCGGATTAAACCCGGATTGCGGGTACCAATGCAATATCTGTACCCGTTTTGCCAGATACGGGGCAATGTTACGCACAAAAATCGAAAAAAACAATTGAATTATGGCAAAAGAGGTTACGAAAAGGTCGGAAAACTACTCCCAATGGTATAACGACCTCGTGGTGAAGGCCGACCTGGCCGA